>ERZ781275.1932-NODE-1932-length-10856-cov-5.515693_pt1 | contig 10856 bp, 9 predicted proteins | sample MGYA00375853_ERZ781275 | MGnify/ENA primary metagenome ERZ781275 (study PRJEB29790, sample SAMN03653691) | human gut metagenome | host: Homo sapiens | place: USA: Dallas, Texas | collected 2012-07-23 | study: EMG produced TPA metagenomics assembly of the Gut...
TTTCTTTCTGTTTTTTCTTCATTTTTACTGTCCACGAAACCGGGAAGGGCACAACGCTTTCAGCCTAACAGTAATCCGTCAAAATTGCTATCTTTAGTTTTTAATGCAATGTATTTTTGTTTTGTATTTACAATTTTTCGCCATCGCTATTTTTTTGTCTATCACTATTTTTTTCAAATCTATTTGTAAACCGCACAAAAAAAGCGGGAAAGTTTTGTCAACCTTCCCGCCGAGACGATATTTCAAGCTCAGCTGTTGATGCTTCCGGGCGTCGTGCCCTCATATTTTTTGAAGATACGGATAAACGTATTGATATTTTCGAACCCGGCCTCATGCGCGGCTTGCGCGACCGAAATGTGCCGTTCCAAAATACACTGCTTCGCATATTTGACGCGCAGGCCGCTGATGTAATTCAAAAGGCCGATCCCTGTTTGCTGTTTGAACAGGTTGGAAAGATACGGTACGCTCATGCCCAGGTATTCCGCGGCCCGGGATACATTGAAATCCAGGTCTCTGTAATGCTCATTCACACACTGCATGATGCGCTCCATCGGCTGTTCCCGCGCTGCGCCCGCCGCAGTGTGAAAGCCCTCACAGGCGGCGGATGAGCGAAGCACCGTCGCCATCAGCATCTGTGCTATCTCATCCCGCGTGCCTGCGTGGCGCAGCAGATGCAGGTCCGCCCGCAGCGCCTCCCGCTGCTGCTCCCACACCTCGGGCATGGTTCCCAGGCAGCGCAGAATACCGCACAACAGGTCATACGCCAAACAGCGGCACATGCTGACAGGGAGCTCCTGCTCTTCCCAATTGTGCCGCAGAATCATCTGCAGAACAGAAGCTGCTTCTTCTTCATTTCCTGCCGCGATGTAGCGCATCAAAAGCTCTTCCTGCTCACTGGAAAGCCGCGGCACCTGCGCCGGCTGCAGAGTCGGCCCGCATTGTTCCTGACAACCGGCGGCTTTTTCATGCTGTTCGCGCAGCGCTTCGTTGGCCGCCAGATAAGCAAGATGGATGTTTTTAAAATCCCGCCATGGTTTTGAAAAGGCGCACAGAAAATCCCCGCCCGCCTCCCGCGCCGCGCGTTTCAGCAAAGCGTCCAGCTCCGCCACGGTTTGTTCGATCCCGCTGCCGGTGGCCGCGTTTAAAAGTATGCTCCACTGGCGTCCGCGCGGCAGAAGATAAGCCCGGACGCCCTGCGCCATATGGTTCAAAAGATCCTCCAGCGCTTCACGCTCACTGCCGCTGTCCAGCAGCGTCTCCGCTCCGCCTCCGGCGTCCAGCAGGACCACACCGAACCAATCGCCGCTGAAGCCGGCATCCAGACGCTCCAGGACCTGATGCAGATGCTTTTCATCATATACAACGTCGCCTTCAATGCAGGACTGCACAAATTCCTGCCGCAGCTCATTCCTCTGGTTCTCCCACAGCATTTGTATCTGATCTCTGCTGCTTTTTGCGTCTGTAAACGCAGCCAACAGCTGGTCATACTCATTTCCGCTCAGCGCGTGGCCCGCTGTGCCGGCAAGTTCCTTGCGAAGCCGGTTGAGCGGCTTGTATTGGATATACAAAAAACACAGACACAGCACCGCTGTCATGCAGACCATAGCCAGCATGACCGGGAGTGCCCGGCGGATGATCCAATCTGACTTTGCACCGATGGAAGACATCGGTACGACCGTGATAAGATGCCACCCGGCTTTCGGGAGCCGTTCGCGCTGTATCCAGTAGAGCTGTCCGCCCAATGTGATCTCCGAGTCCTCCGCGGAAGACACGTCGGCATTTTCCAGCAGCTCCGCAACCGCAGCGTCACCTGTTGCGCTCAGCAATGAGCCGTCCGAATCCAGCAGCACTGTCGTACTGTCCTCAACAGCGGAGTTTGACTGGATCATTCCCGCAATGGTTTCGGGGTTCATCACTTGTACCAATGTTCCTTTTGGCGTTCCGCCCACAAGGGGCACGCTCGTCAGCATCAATGCCTCTGATTTTCCACCTGTTTCAAACACATACAGCTCGTTGTAATGATAGTCCTGCAAAAGTGTGGTGAAATCCCCGGCAGACATGGCGGCTTCCAGCCCCAACGAAGCATAAAATTCATGCAGCCTGAAAATGGCGTCACTGGAAAGAGCCCTGCCGATATTGTCCATGTAAAGATATCGGCTCACCTCTCCGCCGGACTGGAGCGCGTATACCGAAAGAGACTGCTGAATGGGCTGCAAATTGTAATATTTCGAGCCGCTTGGGTCAGGCGTAGAAACAAAATCGTTTACCAGATAATCGTTGCTGATCTCATACGCACAGCGCTCCAGTTCATCGAAATAATCATTGATCGCGTTGTTGCTCTGCTTTTGCAGCGTCTGCGTAATAGATTTATATTCACTGATGAGCTGGTTTCGCGCATTGCGCCCCAGCATAATGCACATGACCACCATCATCAAGAGCAGCAGCCCATAGGAAAGACACCAGGTATACAATACGCTTTTTCGTTTAAACATCTTCCCCATCCCTCTCGTTAGCCATAGAAATTATTATAGCACACATGCAGACGGCGCGCAAAACATCGAAACAAAAGAGACTGCGGACGCCCTCTCTTCGATAGCGCCCGCAGCCCCAATATATCCTTAATAAATAGCAGCAATATGTATATGCCGTACAGCCTGAGAGAAAAAGCTTTTATTCTTCGCCACACGCGGGGAACCGCACGCAAGCATATCCTCAACCACACCTTCGAAATGCACAGAGGCGACACGCCGACGGTTCATGCACCCCGCCATCAACTTTACATGATGTTTGTTTGTGGAGATATCTTCGATTTTCCGTCGGACCCCACCGTCTTTCCAAAGTGCGATTCCATAGGTCCTATGAACCACACCGTGCTCATCTCTTATCGCTCCTGCTGTTACAAAATAATACTCCAACTGGAATCCGCCCTTTCCGCCGAAAATAATAATTGCAGAATCCAGTATACTGAAAAAAGGCGTTAATTGCCGTTAAGAAAACGCGGGCAGCCGCCAATCTTCCGTTAAGACTTATTCCTTTTCCCCGTCCAGCATCCGGTAACCGACGCCGGTCTCCGTAAAAATATATTCCGGCTCCGCGGGGTTCTTTTCCAGCTTGCGGCGAATATTTGCCATATTCACGCGCAAAATCTGATTGCTGCCCCCTGTAACGCCGGGGCCCCAGGTCTCCCGCATCACAAAGTCGTAAGTAAGCACACGCCCGGCATGGCGCGACAGCAACGCGACGATATTATATTCCGTTTGCGTCAAATGCACATCCGCACCGTCTACCGTTACCCGGCGCTTGTCATAATCGATGCGCATTTTGCCCGCACGGAACACGCCGCCCGATGCATTTATATCCGCTCTGTTCTGGCTGTGGCGCAGCGCTGTGCGCACACGGGCCAACAGCTCGCTGGTCCCAAAAGGCTTTGTGATATAATCATCCGCGCCCAAATCCAAAGATTCCACCTTATCCCGCTCATGGGAACGCGCCGATACAACGATCACCGGCGTCTGTGTCCAGCTGCGCACCGTACTGAGCACTTTCTGCCCGTCGATATCCGGCAGGCCCAAATCCAGAATGATCAGATCCGGACAGTAGGAGGACGCCATCATCAACGCCTCCTCCCCCGTGGCTGCGCGTTTCACCTCATACTGGTTCGCGCGCAGAACCGTTGTGATGAAACTGGCAATGTTGCTTTCATCTTCCACCAGTAAAATCAAATATTTGTTTGCCATTTTTATTCCTCCTCCAGCGGAAGCCGAAATGTAAACTCCGCGCCGCCTCCAGGCACGTTGCGCGCCTCCATGGTTCCGCCGTGCGCTTTTACAATACTGTTGCAGACCGAAAGGCCGATTCCCATGCTGTGGTGGGCGTCCGCATGGTCCTCTCTGTCTCTTTGAAACATGCCGTCAAAAATATGCGCAAGCCGTTCCGGAGAAATGCCCGCGCCGTTGTCACTAACGCAAAATTGTGCGTTTTTCCCCTGCCGTGACACGGTAAGCCTTGCTCTTGTATCCGGCGGAGTATGAAAAGCCACGTTTTCCAGCAGATTTATGATCACCTGCTTGATGAGCATCGCATCCATGGGCACCATCAGCAAATCGTCCGGCACAGAAGCCGAGATCACGCGTTCCGGGAAACGTTTTCGAAATTTTGAAACAGCTTCTGCAACAACTTCCTCAGCCGCCTCCGGTACTTTATTCAAATTCGCTCCCACCGCCCCGTCTACACGCGTAACCGTAAGCAGATTTTCCACCATACCCACGAGCCATTCGGCATCTTCGTGTATCTCTCCCAGCAAAGTAAGGCGTTCTTTTGCTGTGAGCACACTGTCATTTTCCAAAATCGCAGAACTTGCCCCCAGAATGGAAGTAAGCGGCGTGCGCAGGTCATGCGACACGGCTCGCAGCAGATTGCTGCGCATCTTTTCGCGCTCCGCTTCAAGCTGAAGCTGTCCCTGTTCCTTGATGCGGGCCGTCATCGTGCTTGTTGTGACGGAGACAATGAGCGCACACAAAATCGTTACAGGATAACCGGGCAGCGTGAAATTGAACGCCCAGTACGGATAGGTGAAAATAAAGTTGGTAAGCAGAACGCCCGCGACTGCGGCAAAGGTTCCGTACAAAAAGCCCTGGGTAAACCTTGCAATCATGAACGCCGCCAACACATAAATGACCTGTACAGCCGCCATGTAATCATCTCCCGGGTTAAGTTCCCGCAAAATGATGCACGACGCTGTCGCCAGAAACAGACCGAACAGCGTTTTCAAGCAGTCTCCTGCAGATACGGGAAAGCACCGCTTGAAAAATCCGCTTATACGGTTCGCCACAAAAGTCACCTCTCCCTGTCTCATGCTCAGGAACTGCAATAGAAAAGCTCTTCTATATAATAACAAAATCCAGCAAAAATTCCTAGTACCCAGCTTTTGTGCGGAACGGCAGATACAAATAAAATACGGAATATGCCACAATCTCCACGGCATCCACGAATTTTTTCTCAAATCAGCCAGTCGATTTTTATTTCCTGCGCACCTGTTTTACCATCTCTTTCTCCTATCTGAACATCTTGAATAAAAAGAGCCGCCAGTTCCCTTGTCAGAGCGGATGCTTCCGTAATCTCCTGTAAGTAAGTCTCCAGTTTCGTCCTGCCTCCCGGCGCTTTTTGTTCCTCTTTTTCCTCAAGAGCCAATGCTTCGAGCCTGTGTATCAATTCTTTTTTGTCCGCAAGGTAAACCCGGTTCAGTTCCAGAAACTGTTCTTCTTCCAGAATGCCACGGGATTTGTCCAAATACAGGTCGTGCAATGCCTTGACCCGCTGCTCAAGCTCCATCTTCAGGCGCAATTGTTCCTTTGTACGGCGTTTCCGGTCGCTCTGTGCAAGATCTTCCATAGCGCATACATCCGCCTGCTGCGGATCGAAATAGCGATTTATATGACATTGCAGCCGGCGCAGCACCTCCTCCTCCAACCAGTCCAGGCGGATGTTATGATTTGTGCACAGAGGCTTGTGCGTCGCATACAGCTTGCACCTGAGATAAGAATATTTGCCGGCGGCCCGGCCGTTGCTGTAGCGCTGCATCGCGCTGCCGCACTGCATACAATGGACTTTCCCCGCCAGTGGATGCACCTCTCCCAGCCCCGTGGAGCGTGTGCGCGCATGCAGCATTTCCTGTACGCGCTCAAACGTTCTGCGGCTGATGACCGGCTCATGGGAATCTGGCACAATGATCCAATCGCGCTGCGGTACAGAAGCCATCTTTTTGGATTTATAGCTGATTTTTTTTGTGCGCCCCTGTACAAGGTCTCCCGTATACATCTGATCCCGCAGGATACGGCTTACTGTCGTGCGGTTCCACAGCCCATGGTCGTTGTGCGCTGCGCCGTTACGGTACGGATAGCCCATCGCCTGCTTGTGCCTCGTCGGGTTCGGCACGCCGTCCCGGTTCAGAATGGCCGCGATGCTCTGTGTGCCATGCCCCGCCAGATACAGCGCGTAGATGCGCCGCACCACGGCGGCCGCCTGCGGCTCCACGATCAGCTTATTTTTATCCGCCGGGTCTTTCCGGTAGCCGTAAAGCGGGAACCCTCCGATGTATTGTCCCGCCCGGCGCTTGTAGTCGAACACAGTACGGATATTTTCCGATAAGTCTTCCAGATACCACTCGTTGACAAGGCCGTTGATCTGCCGCGCTTTTTTGTTGCCCTTGATGTCCGTGTCCACGTTGTCGACCGTAGCGACAAAACGAATGCCCCATTCCGCGAATAAGCCGTGGATGTATTTTTCGACCAATTCCATGTCGCGCGTAAAGCGCGACTGTGTTTTCACCAGCACAATGTCGAACCGCCGCGCTTCTGCATCCGCGATAAGCTGTCGAAAGGCCGGGCGTTCCCGGTCAATGCCGGAGTAATCTTCATCACAATAAATATTGTAAATGTCCCAGCCCTTGTCCAGCGCGTACTTGATGAGCATGGATTTCTGGTTTTGGATGCTCTCGGACTCCGATTGCTTCTCCTCATCCTCCCGGCTCAGCCTGCAATAAATCGCCGCCGTCATGGCACTACCTCCTGCACAGTGTTCTGCCGCAACGGCAATACTGCCACATCGTTTTCAAAACAGCCGTCACACACAGGAAGAATTTTCTGTACGGGATTGTAAGTATTGCTCCATTTTCTGCTGAACGGATGTCTTCCTTTCAGCCTCTGTTTTCGCCTGAAAGGATTCTGTTACAATAAATATTGGCCGTTTCATATAGATCGCCCCGGTAATACTTATGCATCAGCAGCCCGTCCCTATCGCTCGGCAAACAGGACATTCTCCGGCAAGGAGCCGCACTGCCTGTATACCGCCACTCCGTTTTCGCAAATAAGAACATCTTGCATTTGGCTTTTAGCGCGGAGTCCATCTTGAATGCGCATAAATTCCATTTCCACACAAAAGCTCCCCGGAACAGTCAATTGGGCTGTTTCGGAGAGCTTTTTCTTATTGATTCGTATCTTTTTGATTGCGTTACATCCTGCAGGCGCTGCACCCCTGAGGGCATGCAGGAGAGGCATCGCCCTCTTCATTTTTGCCGAACACCTGTTCGTACAGCCGCTTGCCTGCCGGCGTCGCCGCGAGGCCTCCTTCTGCTGTTTCCTTCAATGCCGTGGGCATCGCGTCGCCTACGCGCTTCATCGCGAGGATCGCTTCATCGGCGGGGATAGGGCTGCGAATGCCAGCCAGCGCGAGCTGCGCCGCGACAAGAGCGCCCGCTACGCCTGCCGCATTGCGGTGGATGCAGGGAATTTCCACAAGACCGGCCACAGGGTCACACACAAGGCCCAATACATTGCCCAGAGAGATGGACACCGCGTCACCCAGCATATCCGGCGTGCCGCCGCACAATTCCACAAGAGCCGCCGCAGCCATGGCTGCGGCACTGCCGCACTCGGCCTGACAGCCGCCCTGCGCGCCCGCAATGCACGCATTGTTTGCAATCACCATACCAACCGCTGACGCCGTGAACAGTGACATCACGCAAGCGCGCTCCGGCAGCTTACGCTCTGCCTGCAACGTGAGCACGGCGGCCGGCAGAATTCCGCAGGAGCCTGCCGTGGGCGCCGCAACGATACGGCCCATTGCCGCGTTCCATTCGCTGACTGCAAGCGCGCGGGTGAGCGCGCCGGAGAACACCCCGCCGCACAGCACGTTCCCTTCCCGCTCTGCACGTGCCATACGGTAAGCGTCTCCGCCCGAAAGGCCGCTGGCCGAACGTACGCCGGGCGCTTTCCCCTCCTCCACGGATGCCGCCATTACCGCGTAGCTTTTGCGCATGATTTCATACAATTCGTCCGCGCTCTGTTCCATTTGTACCGCCTGCTGCTCCAGCACCAGCTCAGAGAGCTTCCTCCCGCTTTGTTTCGCTGCTTCGATCAATGCGGCGATTGAATCATATCTTAAATCCATTCTCATTCTCCCCTGTTACATCGGTGCAAGCATCGTGGACGACAATACATTCGGAAGTTTTTCCACACAGGAATTCACATCAGGCTCCAGCGCGCCGTCCACCTCGATGGTCATGACCGCTGTTCCTCCTTTTTGTGCGCGGGAAAGGCGGAAATTACAGATATTGACGCCGCGCCGGCTCATTTCCTCCGTAACGGCGGCAATCGTTCCTGGCGCATCACGGTGCAGTACGATCAGCGTCGTATACTGACCGGTGATCTCCACAGCCATGCCGTTTACGCGTGTGACAAGAATATTTCCTCCGCCCACTGAAGCTCCCTGCACGCTCACCGTATGTCCCTGCGCATCCGTCAAAGTGATAAGCGCGGTATTGGGGTGTGCATTTTCCAAAGCAGCCGGCATGATGGTGATGGCCAGCCCGGCTTTCTGCGCAAGCGTCAAACTGTCGCGCAGGCGCGCGTCATCGGGCTTCATGCCCAGTATCCCCGCGACAAGCGCCTTATCCGTCCCGTGGCCCCGGTATGTCTTGGCAAAACTGCCGTGCAAACGAATGTCCGCCGTCACGGCCGGAGCACCCAAAAGCGCCCGTGCGATGAGCCCAATACGCGCCGCGCCCGCGGTATGTGAGCTGGACGGCCCGATCATCACAGGCCCGACAATACCAAATACATTCATGGAACCCCTCCACATTATGTTTTACATATGCGCTGCCGCCATTTGCCCGCCCCTCTGAACATCGCTCTGCGGCTTCGGGGTTATTATACTACATTTATCCCTTTTTTGATATGGGAAATATGTATCATCCGCAACCAAAAAGGCGGCGCTCCCGTGCAGAAACGCCGCCATGAATGGGTCAAATTTTGATTTTGAGCCACTTGTCATGTTTGAAGCGCCACATTGTGAGCAACAGGCGCAGAAGCTGATCGATGGCCAAGCCGAGCCATGCACCGAACAGCCCCATGCCCAGCGGATAAACAAACAGCCAGCCGGACAGCGGACGGATACACGCCACACTGATAAGAGAAACCAGCGCCACGAAACGCGTATCGCCGCCGCCGCGCAGGCACCCGCTGTAAATCACCTGAGATATCTGCAGGAACACGATGACCGCGACGAAATCCATGATCATGGCGCCGTAATCGAGGATCTCCGGATCTGCTGAAAAAAGGCGGAACACATCGCGGCCAAATACAACATACACAAACGCCACCGCTGCCGAGCACAAAAAGCCCAGCCGCTGGCAAAAGCCGCCGTACACCTTGGCCAGGTCCGGACGCTTTTCTCCCAGGCTCTGCCCGACAAGGGACACCGACGCAACAGAAAGGCCGTCGCCAAACGCAAAGGAAATGGTAATAATATTCATGCCGATCTGATGGGCTGCAAATGCGTTCGTTCCCAGGCGCGCCACGACCATCGTGTACATCAGGAAGCCAAAACGCAGGAACAGCTGTTCCGCCAGGGTGGCGGAACCAATGTTGGCGATGGAGCCGAGTGTCTTGCGGTCAAAGCCCACCGGCCTTTTATTGTAAAATAAGTAGAGGAAGCTGTCGGGATGCATTACCGAGCGCAAAGCCATTCCGCTGGCTACGACAGTACCCAGCACTGTTGCGATGGCAGCGCCGTTTACCCCCAGTGCCGGGAAGCCGAAGTTTCCGCCGATAAGCAGGTAGTTGAACACAATATTCACAAGATTTGAAACAATATTGGTACGCATCGCAATTTTTGTATTGCCGACGCCGCGCTGAGCCGCATTGATGACCATATTCAGCACGTTGAAAAACTGGCAGCCCACAATGATGCGAAAATAACCCGTGGCAAGCTCGTGCGTGTCCTCGTTGGTTCCCGCGAGCCGAAGCACCGGCTCTGCAAAAATGAGCGCTAGAGCGGTGATAACGACAGTAAGCACCACTGTGATCAAAATTGCCTGTACCAGAACACGATTTGCGCCTTCGCGGTCTCCTTCCCCCTTGCGCCGTGCTACAATGGCACTGACCGCCACATTCACAGAAAGGAAAACCGCCAGACAAATGAATTTCGGCTGCCCGGTCAGACCGATGGCCGCAATGGCCGCGGCTCCTAGTGACGATACCATAATGGTATCCACCACGCTGACAAGCGCCACCAGAAAGGATTCCAGCGTGGAAGGCCATGCGACGCGGAACGCCCGCCTCAGCAGGTCTCCGTCGTCCGGCAGGGGTCCCTCCAGCTGTGTGCGCTTTAAAATGCGCCGCGCATTAAAAAGCAATGAAGCAACTCGGTTCAATTCCCAATCCTCCATACATTTGGCCGCATCACAGATGCGGCCATTTTTCCTATATATTTACATTATATAACACCTTTCGGCACAGAGCAAGCCGCCTGCTATGCCGTCAAAAAATCCCGGCCGAAGTACAAACGGCCGGGATACATTTTAAGATAACAGGAGCCGCTGCCTTATCCTTTGACCGCTCCCGCTGTCAAACCGGTGATGAACTGACGGTTCGCCAGCAGGTATACGATCAAAATAGGGATCAGGGCGATGGAAGCGCCGGCCGTCATAATGTGCCATTCTGCCGCGGCGTTGGCAGAATAACGCAGATTTGCCACAGCCACGCTCAATGTTTTCAAGCCCGGGTTTGACATCGTGAAAACCTGTGCCGTCACAAATTCGTTCCATGCGGTGCGGAATGCAAACAGCGCGATGACGCCGAGGATGGGTTTGATCGCAGGAACAATGATCTGCCAGAAAATGCGGAACGTACCTGCGCCATCTATGGTCGCAGCTTCATCCAGTTCCTTGGGAACACTGCGCACAAAGCCTGAAACCATGAAGATATTCGCCGCCTGCCCGCCCGTGAGCAGCAATGCAGGCTTTTATTAAATAGTGTTTACACGAGCGATATGGTATAATGGGAGCAAGAGATCCGAAA
>ERZ781275.1939-NODE-1939-length-10815-cov-4.668309_pt1 | contig 10815 bp, 9 predicted proteins | sample MGYA00375853_ERZ781275 | MGnify/ENA primary metagenome ERZ781275 (study PRJEB29790, sample SAMN03653691) | human gut metagenome | host: Homo sapiens | place: USA: Dallas, Texas | collected 2012-07-23 | study: EMG produced TPA metagenomics assembly of the Gut...
GATCTAACGAGAATGTTAAGGTATCCCCTTCTCCAGTTAATACATGGGTAAAGGTTGCTTTGCCTTTACAGTTCTCATACAAATCAACTAATTCTTGATAGCCTTTACGAATTCCGGACCAATCACTAGGATCAATATAGCCAGAACAGATATTATAACCTCGTTTAATATATACGCCAAATACACCAAATTCAGATAGCTCTACATCCATATCAAAAGCTATTGTTAAATTTGGTTCATTTACAATTTCATACATACTATTTACACTCCACAAACAGTAACATTTTTATTTATTATAACATTACATGTATTAACGAAATAGTATCGATAATTTTTAAAAGCAATACTAATGCATGTAAAGTCTATCATAACAATAACATATAAAAAATAGCGACTAGTCGATTATCTTAACTAGTCGCTATTTACATTGTAGGACTCCAAATTAGAGTTCTTCTTACAGGGTTTTCTTAAAGAATATCGTCGTATGTACCTTTCCAGGTAGTTGTGTTCGTTTAAATTCTTTAAAGCCAAAGCTTTCATACATTTTAGCAAGCCATGGGTGTTCTGCAGCGGTGCCAAGTGTTACGGTTGGTGTTTTATATACATTGCGCAATAGGGCTTCTGCTTCGGCAAGGACTTCGCGGGCATAGCCCTTTCCCTTATGTTCAGGGGCCGTCACAAAGTGTGCAATGTGCGGATATACATCTGGCGTAGCTTTGGGAATCCAAGGCATGCGGAATGAAATAGAGCATACTAAGGAACCATCTACGTAGAGACCAAATACAGGATATTTTAAGATCCATGCGCGAGACTCTTCTTGGCTAAAGTTGATGGCATCAAAGGATATAGGATAGTTCTTATTCTCCGCATAGCCTGCAATCAACACCTCGTGATACTCAGCCGCATCATCTACGGTTAATTGTCTAAATTCTTTCATTATGTACCTCGTTTAAGGCGACCTAACTCTAAAGATATTAGGTCGCCATTAATGTCTATATTACTAGGATAGCACGCATTACTATCGCTCTGTATTATTTATAGCACATATTATTATTTATAAAGCTGCGCTATCAAGAGGCAATTCGCTATCTAGTGTAAGGTAACGGCTCAAGAATTTACGTGTCCGTTCTTCTTTTGGATGTTCAAGGACAACCTTAGGGTCCCCTTGTTCTACGATAACGCCGCCTTCCATGAATACGACTTGGTCGGCCACTTCTTTGGCAAAGCCAATTTCGTGAGTTACGATAATCATCGTAACCTTGAGCTCTTTAGCAATTTTGCGAATGACTGCTAATACTTCGCCTACGAGTTCAGGGTCGAGAGCAGAGGTAGGTTCGTCAAAGAGGATGACCTCTGGGTCCATCGCAAGGGCACGAGCGATACCGATACGTTGTTGTTGGCCCCCAGATAATTGTACAGGATAGTAATCATCATAGCCTTCCATGCCTACTTCCATGAGGAAGCGTTGCGCAATTTCACGAGCTTGAGATTTTTTCATCTTTTTAACCGTTACAAGGCCTTCCATAATATTTTCAATTACTGTCTTATTAGAGAACAAATTATAGGCCTGGAATACCATGGATGTGTTACGGCGTATGTTTAGAATTTCTTTGTTAGACGCTTTATGTAAGTCTACGGAAATATCATTTAATTGCATCGTCCCTGCATCGGCTTTTTCAAGGAAGTTCAATGTTCTAAGGAACGTTGTCTTACCGCTGCCAGATGGGCCAAGGATAACCGTTACAGACCCTGTCGGTACATGTAAGTCGATGCCCTTTAAAATTTCACGGTTCCCGAAGGATTTGTGAACTTGTTTAATATCTATCATAATGCATTACCTCGTTTATACTTACTTGCATAGACTTCTAAACGATGGAAGATAAATTCAAAGATAATCCCCATCACCCAGAATAGACCGGCCACCACGATGTAGGCCTCAAAATATTGTGAATTTTCCTCTGTATATAACTTTGCAGCGCCAAATAGTTCAATAACTGTGATGACAAATACGATACTCGTACTCTTCATGGTGTTAAGGAACTGATTTGTAAATAGTGGCAACGCAAAGACTGTAGCCTGTGGCAATACGATACGACAGAATGCTTGGAACCAAGTCATACCGATGGCCTGAGCCGCTTCCATTTGCCCTTTCGGTACCGATTGTAAGGCAGCCCGGAAGATTTCACTCAAATAGGCTCCTGTGTGCAAGGTTAAACCTACAACGGCTACAAAGGTAGCTGGCACCTTTTCAAAGGGCACATGCACCCCTGTTTGATCCTCTAATGCGAGGAATAGAATTGGTAAACCATAGTACACGAGGTATAAGAGAACCATGTTCGGAATACTACGGCACAATAATACATATAGGTAGCTGAGCTGACTGAGCACAGGCACTTTATTTTGTTGTAGCACGCAACTTAATAATCCTAGGATTGTACCCAAACCAACGCTGAGGAAGGTAATCATAAGGGTGACTTTCACATAAGGAATGACAGCAAAGAAGGTGCCATAAATATAGGTTGAATCGATTATATGTCCCATACGCCCCTACTCCTCACTGATCAAAATGCGTTGCGTTTCCTTGCCCGCAACGGTAAAACGTTTTTCAAGCAATCGGCCCAAGAGGGACACGATGATAATTAGAATGCCATAAATGATGGCCGCGTCGACGAATAACTCAAGATAGCGCTGACTATTGCCGCCCATGAGGTCCGCCTTACGCATCATATCCACAACGCCAACGTTAAAAATGAGCGCCGTCCCTTTCAACATGCCGATAACGAGGTTCGTCAATGGTGGAATGCTCATGGTGAAAGCCTGCGGCAAGATGATGCGCACATAGCTTTGGAACTCGGTCATACCAAGACTTTTAGCGGCTTCTTTCTCACCAGGAGAGACCGCATCGATACTGGAGCGCATGATTTCAGCGCTGTAAGCTGCAATATGTAAGGTAAACACAGCGTACACAAATACGAGGCCTGGCACATTTTTCATATTAAGCCCCATATGGGACATAATTTCTGGCACCCCAAAGTATATAAGGAAGAGCTGTACCAAGAATGGTGTGCCCCGCATAAAGGAGATAAATACGATAAATAATTGGTTTAATACTGGAACCTTCTTGAGGCGAATGATGGCTATAATAGAGCCTAAAATAACACCTAAGATGGCAGAAATAACGGTGATAAGCACCGTTACGTGCACATAATTCAAGAGCTGTGGAAACGCTTGGATCATGTAGGACACATCAAAATACTTGCCCACAGTAACACCTCGTTTCTAGACATAATAGAATAAGGCCGCCAAGGCGGCCTATCCGTTATTTTTGTGTTGGATCGAATGTGTAATCCCCACCAAGATATTGTTCAGAAAGTTTTTTCAACGTACCATCAGCACGCATTTCTTTCATAGTTTTATCAATTTTTTCGTTTACTTGTTTCATGTCATCTGTACGTTTAGACAAGAAATAAGTTGGTACTACTGCCAATACATCGCCTACGGCTTTGAGTGGCAAGCCACGGTCTTTAATAGCAGAGTTAATTACGTATTCGTACTCACCTGCTGCATCAGCACGGCCTGTAGCAACGAGGTTTAATGTTTCTGCACCTGCTTTATCTGTATAGATAACTTCGATTTGAGGATTTGCTGTTTCGTTGAATTGTTTTACTAACTCGTTGAACTCAGAGGATGTAGTAACGGCGATTTTCTTGCCTTTCAAATCATCTAGTTTAGAGATATCGTTGCGGTCATTTTTAACTACTAATTTACGTGTAGAGTAGTTGTTAACCTCATTTGTGTAGTAGTATTTTGCTTCACGAGTTGGGTTACGGCGCATTTGGTTCGCGATCATATCCACTTGGCCTGCATCCATTGCTACGAAGGCAGCATCAACGGCCATTGGCTTGAAGTTGAAATGAAGGTCTGGATTACGACGTTCAATTTCTTTCAACAATTCTACGTCAAAACCTGTAAGGTTGCCGTTATCATCTGTGTAGGAATACGGGCGAACCGTACCGCGTGTAGCTACGTTAATTACTTTCGCATCAGGATTTACCTTTGCGTCCTTAGATGTATCATCGCCGCAACCAGCCACCACAAGCACGCCTAGTGCCAAAGCGCCAATAGCAAATAATTTCGTCAATTTCTTTGTATTAAACATGTAAAACTCCTTCTCCTCGCAATGTTTTCAGGAATGACTCTACCTCATTTGTATGGGTGAAAGCCTCAATCATTCTATCTATTTGGTCCGCCTTTAATATAAGGCCTAATTTAATGCGTATATCCTCCATAGTAAGAGGATTCTTCGGCGATCCTTTAGGATTATTCACCGTTTCTGTGAAAGTATCTCCATTTTTCAATGTAATGGTTACTTTCGTAATCCGCTCTGTTTGGGATACCTTCGGTAAGTCATAGACACGCTCAATTCGTGACATATAGTCTCGTACCTTTTGGTCTATGATATCCGTCTTGAATAACTCGTCCTGTACCGCCCCATACGCGAGGACTTGGTACACAACGTACTCTATGGAAAACTGCCCTTCTCGACCTGTTGTTGGCGATGTATAGCGCAATGCCGCATCAGCACCAGGTGGAAAATGAACAGTGACTCTGTCTATATCATTCCAAAGGAATAAATCGGTGGCAGCACATAGATTGATTTTCTCTTCTTTCTCTGTATCTGCTAACACAGACCGTGAGTCGGATATAGCACTTAGTCTACGTTTATCTTGTTCATCTACATCTGGTGAATCCTTGCAGTGCTTAGACACAGACAATGAAGAAATATATATTCTATGTGCTACGATTTCTGCTGCTTCAGCTCCACAAATGGCTGCCGAGCAATAAGGGTGGACTTTCATCCACAGACCAGGATCAATGAGTTGTCCTGGTGCTAGCCAACGGCCAGCGATGTCATTTGATGTAACGGTAATATTACCGATAGTTTTAAACCAACCCCGTTCAGGGTCAAACGGTTTTGTGCTTGTTTTAAGTGATGTATGTTGTAACAGTTCGTAAGCCCATACGCCATTGCGTGCTGCCAGTCCCGCATGGAGCGGCTTACCATCTGTACCACTTTGAAAGAACATGCCCGCCGATTGTGTGGCAGCCAAAGACAGGAGCTGAGCCAAACTTTCACCATGAAGACCTCGCAAAGCGCCTATAGCGGCCGCCGCCCCAATGACACCAACGGTCCCTGTAGAATGCCATCCTCGGGTTCGATGGGCAGGATTGATGAGGGAACCAATAATCCCCTCTAACTCGGCCCCGATGATATAGGCACGAAGGAAATCATGCCATGTATCATGCGGCTCGAGCACTGCCAACAAAGCAGAATATAAAACAGTACTGAAATGACCTGCCAAATTTGCCTGGGCATCATCAAAATCAAGATAATGCGAAGCAAAACCATAATACAAAGCCTTATCCGCCTTAGATACATTCTCTATTGCTAAGCCAGTATTGCCCTCTGATATAACCTTGCCATTCAAAACAGTGGAGTTCATATGACGGCCAACATCCGAGCCTATAGATGACTTAGCTCCTATGAACCGAGCCAAGTCTCGAACGGCTTGTTCGTTCTCTGCTGGTGCTAAGGATGCTAGATAATCTAGAAAGGCAATACGAGCCACTGACAGTAGGTCCTCACGGTTCGCCACATCCGTTTGTTCTATGTAGTTCACAATCGTCTGTGTTACGGAATCCATGGAGCCTTCCTTTCAGTTATCTATAATTAAATATATTGATCGATTCGTCAGTAATATATCAGATTTCATAGTAAAAGATTTACTAAATACAGCTCATCCAACATATGAATTTACTATCTATTTTATTTACCAAATTTTTCAGCACGGTCATTTGGTTCTAACCAAATGGAGTCGTCTGGACCTTTGGGAACAAGGCGTGGTAGATCTTCAAATGGCGTATGGTCTACATAGTAGAAGCGTTTGCGCATGGAGTCGAAGTCTGTTGTGCCACCGAAGGCTGGATTAGAATACAAATCCTTCGCGTAGTTCCAAAGATTTGGATAGTCTACGAGGCGTTTTTTATTCACCAAGTATTTTTGGTAGAACACGAGGTCAAAGCGCGCTAATGTTGGGAAAATACGGATATCTGGATCGGTAATAGTATCACCCATCAAGTAACGTTGCTTGCTAAGGCGTTCTTCAAGCCAATCTAAGCGAGCAAAGATACGATCATAGTAGTATTCGTAATCTTTTTGGTTTGTTACGAGAGCTGCCAAGTTTACAGCCAAGTTGAAGTCAGCGTAGATGATTACATTCAATGCATCTATGTCGGCACGCAATTCCTCAGGATAAATATCTGGCGCATCAGGGGACACAAAATCTTTAAAACCTAATGCTAATTCTGTAGTCAACGCATGGTAGTCATTATTTACAACAGCACCAGTTGTAACATCTACGATAGCCGGTACTGTGGAGCGTGCATCGTAGTTAGGGTCGCCTTTGCGGTACGCTTCACCTAAGGAGTGAATGCCCAATACAGGGTCCTTCTCATCCTTATCAAGGGTAAAGAACCAGTCTGCAATTACACCTGCAGGACGCAATGGATCAACCGTACCTTTTGAAATCACTTTATCTAGTCCGAGCAAATCGATGGCAATAGCAATACGGTGAGCCCAAGGGCAATGCTTAGACCATACAAGGCGGTAACGGTCCTTTTCTACAGGTAGAAGCCCTGGTTTACTGCCAAAAGGTGTTGTGAATTGAGGCTCTTCACTATCAGAATATTTTTGACGACGGTTAAAATTCGATGCATCTTTACCTTCATACTCCTTCTGCTCCCCTTGAGAACGAGGGTTACTAGATTGAAACTCAGAAAAATCGATAGGACAAGGATTCATAGCGCGTTGAAACTCAACTTCTTTTCGAGCCGCCGCAATGGTAGGATCCTTGATTTTACTTATATCTACGTGTTCACTCATTCTATACTCCTTATAAAGGTCATCCCCATTAGCTTTATTCCACTTTTTATGGTGAAAGCTTTTGTGATATCCCTCAACTATTCCTACTAACTCAATATGAATATAAACCTATATTATATTATTTAAAAACCTATGTCAATAGTGGGTATTTAAAATTTATAATATCTATTACAAACAAAAAGCTCGAGTTATATCGTTTCTAGATATAACTCGAGCTTTATTTAGATTATGTGTATTAAATAAACACTAGTATTGGTAAGATTTTTATTCGTGAGGTGTTGTATAGTTAATATCTTGTGCCTTGTAGCTTTCACCATAAGCTAATACGTGAACGATAGTTTCCAATGTAGCACGTACAGTTTCAACAGCCATACTTGGTTGATTTGGTTTATCCACCACTTGGGATGGCAAGTATGGAATGTGCATGAAGCCCGCCTTAATATTGCCTTTTTGTGCTGCATAATGACACACGCCATACATCAAGTGATTGCATACAAAGGTACCAGCTGTATTAGAAACCTTTGCAGGAATGCCATTTTGATGCAATGCGTTAACAATGTTTTTAATTGGCAACGTTGCAAAATAGGCACTAGGACCATCGGCTACAACAGGTTCATCTTCAGGTTGGTTGCCTCCATTGTCCGGAATGCGGAAGTCATCGCAGTTAATAGCAACGCGTTCCACTGTAATATCTGGGCGACCCCCTGCTTGACCTACACAGAGAATGAAATCTGGTTGGCACTCTTCAGCCGCTGCTTTTACAGTATCAACAGATTTATAACGAATAGTAGGAACCATTTGAGTCACTACCTTGTAGTCACCATCAGTATAACCATCCATTGTTTTTACCGCTTCCCAAGCGGGATTAATAGGTTCACCGCCGAATGGATCAAAGCCGGTAATTAAAATTGTTTTCATCACACTACCTCATAACGATATCTTATGGTTCATTAGAATAATCAAATATGATACATAATCTTAGAAGGATATATCATATAGTTTCATAAGCATATCGTACTTTCACAAAAGGGTTAAATAAAGTAATACATTAATAGAATATTCAATACGAGCATAATCAATGCAATTGGAAGTTGTGCTTTAATAACGCCGTATTGATCGCGCATTTCAAGGAGTGCTACCGGTACAATATTAAAGTTGGCCGCCATAGGTGTCATCAAAGTACCGCAATAGCCAGCAAGCATTGCAATAGCACCGACAGCTGCTGGGTTAGCACCATGAGCTACAACGAGCATTGGGATACCGATGGCACTTGTAATCATCGCAAATGCGGCAAACGCGTTACCCATAATCATTGTAAAGATAACCATACCGATGCAGTAAGCCACAACAACGAGGAATACATTATCTGCTGGTACTACACTTGCGACTGCACTGGAGATAAGTTTACCAACGCCAGCCAAATTAAATAGATACCCAAGAGCCGCTAATAACTGGGACAAAATAGCAGTCCAACTGATAGCATCGATAAGTCGACGGCCTTCATGGAAACCTTGGTTAAGTTCGCCCTTTGTAATATAAAGAGCAGCACACATAGCAATGATTGCGGCAATACCTAGACCAACAAGAGCTCCTAACTTAGTAAAGAAACCAATGAAGAATGTAATAATACCAACAAGTAACGCTGGTACGAAGATAACATTACCAATACGAACAGCTTCGCCTTTTTTGAATTCGATAGGAGATTCAAAGTAATGGCCTTTGCCGAGTTGTTTTACTAATACGATAGCTGCCATAGCAATTACAAGCCAGCCATTAATTTCCTTGGAGAGATAAGAACCAAAGATAAAGGATATGCTATATAAGAGCCAAAATAAGCCTGTACCAATGCGATATTTATGTTCTTTATCTAAAAATGATTGAATAGCAAAGATAAATAGAATAATCCCTACGAGAAGATATACATAATCTAAGGGCTGCATTTTATAGAGTATTTCTAACATATTATTCAGCCTCCTTCTTAAATTCTTCTGGTGTAACAAGAATATTTAACTCATTAGGTACTAATTTACCAGCTTTCATATCCGCTTCGTCACGAGCTACAGAGGCTTGAATTGTTTTATCAAAGATAATAAAGCGAATGAAGTTAACAATATATGCACAAATAGCAGTTGGCAATCCGTACAATACCATATCTGTTAACTCTACAGAATAACCTAATTGTTCCATAACGCCTTTGATGAGTAATAACCCACCAGCAGCAAGGAATAAGTTTTGACCAAAGAAGTTACCTATATTATCTGCAGAAGCAGCTACACCACGCACCTTATCAAGTGTACGTTGAGATACTGGACGACCTTGAGCTACCGCAGCTTCACTCATGGGAGCGATTAATGGACGAACCATGGCAACCATACCAGACATGTTAATACCAAAAGCTACTGTTACTTGGCGCACAAATAAATAAATCATAAAGATACGCCCTGCAGTAGCAGCGTTGATCTTGCCAATCAAAATTTCTGCCCGTTCACGTAAGCCGTGACGTTCCATAAGTCCAATAACAGGTAATATCAAAATAAATAATGACATATAACGATTTTTAACGAAAGCCTCCCCAATGGCACCAACGATATCGTTGATACTGAGACCACCTGCAAGGCCCGTTACAAAACCTGCGGCTACGACAACTAACAAGGCATTAAAGCGCAGCATCAGACCGATGACCATCACTAAAATACCTGACAAAATCAACATATGGACACATCCTTTCTACAAATCATCCATAACACATATAACCATAAAGATACGTTATATGTATATATTATATACTGAATAGTCATAATCTTACAAAAAAAAATACCTTGTATCTAAATTTAGTGAATGTCCCTGATCTGCGATCAGAGCATAAAACACTCAAATAGAGTACAAGGTAATTTACGTAATTAATATAACGCTTTCTTAATTAATTTAATTCTTTCTTAAATAATATAGTTGTATGCTGTTTTCCTCTAAAATGAACCTTATCATACGCCGTAAACCCAAAGGATTCATACATTTTAGGCAACCACGGATGCTCCTTAGCCGTTCCTAATGTAACAATATGTGTTTTAAACTGTTCTTTTAAAAGCTCCTCTGCATAGCCCAAGACTTCCCGTGCATATCCTTTGCCTTTGAAAGCTGGTGCCGTTACAAAATGAGCAATATGCGGATATTTATCCGGCGTTGAGTATTTCACCCAAGGCATACAAAACGTAATAGAACTAACTAATTGCCCATCAATATACAAGCCGTATACAGGATAATTCTCAATCCATTCCTTAGATTCCTCTTCCGTAAAATCAATGGCATCGAAGCTAATGGGATAGTCTTTTATAGCTGCGTAACCGTCGATTAATACCTTATGATATTCTGCTGTGTCTGCTACTGTTAATTGTCTAAATTCCTTCATGGTCTTTCCCTCATATCTATATTTTATTCACAAACTACGTATATTAATTCATTTTATGAAAGTAATTATACACCTATATGTATTTATTTGCAATATATTTACATAAATATTATATGAAATCATAATATCTATAAAGGAAATCTTATATGCAATAATGTAATATATAGACCAACCCTCAACCATACTAAGTATCAAATAAATAAAAGGTCCAAATTCTCAACCGAAAGAGTGTTTGTATAAAAATAAGCAGAATACAATTTAAATTTCAGTCAATGATTTCATTCCGTCTAACCATAATTGACGAATTCCTATAAAATAAGCACAATACCACAAAAAAATTTAGACAAAAAAACAGGATGTATCAAAGATACATCCTGTTTTGAACTTTTACAAACGCTAGAAAAGTTAATTCTATTGATTATTGTATATACGGGAACCGTATACGTCACGTTCGTTTTTAGGTTCG
>ERZ781275.1942-NODE-1942-length-10792-cov-3.292447_pt1 | contig 10792 bp, 17 predicted proteins | sample MGYA00375853_ERZ781275 | MGnify/ENA primary metagenome ERZ781275 (study PRJEB29790, sample SAMN03653691) | human gut metagenome | host: Homo sapiens | place: USA: Dallas, Texas | collected 2012-07-23 | study: EMG produced TPA metagenomics assembly of the Gut...
CGCTCCGGATGAATATGATGATCTCATATCAGGAACTTGTTCGCACCTTCCTTAGTGCAGGCATGTGTTCCCCATAAACATGATAAAAAAACCGCAGGCGTTCGCATGCGGCTTTTTTTAAATATTAATTAACAATTTGGGATGATTTAATCGTAAGATTCTTGATTATTTTTCAAGAGCACTTTGAATAGCATCAGCCAATGCACCTATTTTCTTAGTCACGTTTTCTAAATCGTAACCAGACTTTACCCCACCCATTGCTGTTGTCGAAGAAACAGAAGCTTTGGCAATTTCCAGCGCCGCCTGAACAGCAAGAAGTCTCTGGTTCAGCTTGATTGCCTCTGCATGGTCTTTTGCTACTTGATCGAAATAGCTCTCTAACATTACAACCTCCTTTTGTTATGGAGGTTTTAGATTACCGCGATGATTTATCCGAATAAAGCATTATCGGGCCACCTCTGGAAGTGGCTCTGTAATGCATTAGCAATCCGCATCAGAACAGGCTACCGCGCGGCTGCCCACATACAGGCTTCCTGCATTTTTGTGCGGGCGATTGCTCTTTACGGTGGTGCCATCCTGCGGTTTAGCTTCGCTCATTTTGTAGCCCTTTCGGTTGTACCTAATTTGCTTTTACTGGCTCGTAGGTGGATATTGTTGGGAGGGAAAGCGTGGAGATAACCAAATGAAACAGATACTTTTTACATGGTTTGCTTTTACAAATACCTATGCCTGCATCACCGCCAGCATTAACGTGAACAACTCACTAATGCTTGATTCAGCTGTGCCGTGGATTGTTGGGGTTTCTCTTGGAGTAATCACCAATTACCTATTGGCTAAGAAACTGAAGGAAAGCGGGTTTCTGTAGCCCTGCCTGTTGCTAGCCTGCTTACTTCTTAACGCTGTCCGGCATCACAGCACCAACAACGCCAGCCAGCGCTACGCCGCCAGCCATGACGGTTTCCTGAATGCCCGGCGGCATCTGATAACCAAATACGCCTGCAACAACAAGAATGATGCCGCGCCAGGTTGACGGCTCTTTCAGTCGATTAATGAGATAGTTCATAGCTTCCCCGTGTTTTCGATAAAAATATTTCTCGCTCTGCCTTGCGGCGATTGGTTAGCCCAGACATTGCTTTCCCGCCTGATTTATTCCAGCGAAGGAACTCATCAGCTGCGCCTTTCACATCACCTGCATTCAGCTTTTTCATCAGCGTTGAGGTGGATAGCGCTCGCGTACCGATGTTATAGGCCAGCGACACAAGCGCGTCATACTGGTTCTGGGTAACGGATACCCTGAGCATTTTGCTTACCGCCTGGTCAAAGCTCACCACGCCAGTACGCAGCAGACGGTCCGCTGTTGCGTCGTCAATCTTCATTCCAGGCTTGATAGGCTTTCCGTCTACTTTCCCCGTCCAGCCGTAACCAATCGTCCAGGGGTCACCGCCGGTGCCAGGGTCTGGATATGCAGTTAACCGGCAACCCTCAAATCGCTTAATCAACGCAATACCGTTATTACTGATTTGCATCTTTAATCCCCGTCAGGCGCTCCCAGAAATAGGTCAACGCTACGGAGCCCATTGCGCCGCTTATCCCCGCGGTTGCCAGAATCATGTAAATGCTTAATCCGCTTTCAATGCTCACCAGGCCAGCAATAACGCCGGTAAACCCTGAAACCACCATTTGGGCAAGAGCATTGATCAAGCTCCATGTTGCCTTGCTCTGCTTCACATCTATCAGGTAGCGGACAAGTCCACCCCAGCACGCGATGATGAGCAGAACGAGCCAGGACATCCCGGCAATGCTCTCTTTTTCGTGCATACGTTGTGCCATAGGTTCTCGCCTCCGATAATGAATCGGGACGCTGTGTGTAGAGGGAATGGCCGCCAGATGGATTTACGACAAAGCACAGAGTGAATGACGTTCTGGCGGCACAAATAGAAAAGCCCACGCGTTAACGTGGGCTCAAATGAGTGTGTGGTGCCGGGTGCCTCCCGGTGAGCCTTTGGTCAGCCACCATGACTCGCGCATTCGGTTTAGCAATAAAACAATACTGTTTACGCCCCTCCGCTCAGGGGGATTCACCACCCATAAAACTTAACATCTCAATAACGTCTCTTCAATGCCAAACGTCGCTATGACCTAATTTTTCGGCGTAAAGCATCCTTCTGTTCCGCTTCTTATTGCTTTGAGCCTCACTCCGTTGAAGGGGAAAGGAGTTCCTGCAAATGAATCCATCGCCTTCCTTGTTTTGATGATTTATTTGGGCAGATTACGAGCAAAAAAAACCCGCCAGAGAAGCGGGAAGAAAATTGGCAACCAAGGCTGTAACGAAAGGAAGGTGCACCTAATAGTCCGAGCTACCGATTTACCAGGAAGCATTCACTTTTGCCTTTACGTTCTATAAACATAGCAGGGCAACCGCAAAAGTAAACCCACTATGAAATATTCAATATGCTTAGTGACAGTGTGGTGCCGGGTGCCTCCCGGTGAGCATGCCCCAGTCGGCATGGCCCGCGCTGCATTTACAGGTTTCTGTAACTGACTGGTCGCCCCTCCGCATAGGGGGATTCACCACATCAATAATTTAGGATGCAAACATTCAAAGTGTCAATATCTGACCATACCGCCAGCGCCTCTGCCATAATATAAGCCAGCAACAGCCCACTTAAATTGTATGCATTCTGATACTTGAAGCTATTGCAAAGCCCTGACTCAATGCAGTCACCCACTGATATCAGGTAAATACGAGGTAAGTAAAATGCTATCTACTGATAACCAAAGAATTTCAGAGATTTTTGAACGTTTGGCAGAAATAGCAGCTAAAACCGCTGAATTAACAAGCAACCCTAATCTATCCCCTGCTCAAAAGTAGGCAGCATGTGACAGTTACTTTATCGAACATGATCAGTTAACAACCGAAGCCCTAGAGATCTTCAAAAAAATCATTAAAAATCCTCGGTGAATGCTGAAGCATGTGAGATTGCGTATGCAATACGACGATATGACAGGGGTATTGATGCAGCGCATCTCGCGAATACCCCTGTCGTATCGCCGGAAAGCAAAAACCCCGCACGGGCGGGGTCTTCGTTATATTCAGATTGTCGCTTTTTGTCGCTGCCGAGTGGCGCAGCTCTGCCAAGCATGAAGGGATTATCTAACTTTCTGGCCCATTTTCAATACCAAAAAGTCAACATAGCACTTTTTGCTAATCCGCATGAATCGCCTTATGAACAGAAAGGAAAGCTTTTGCTCTGAATATTTCAAGACACCAGCGCACTCTTTTCCGGGCCTCACTGTCTGTTAACCATGGCGCCACCAGCTGTATTTCCCGTGTTATGTCTGAGATTTTTTTGCGGGTGGTGTAATAGTTAACGCCAACGAGATAAACAGGATCACCCGTTTCAAATATCGCCAGTACGCATCGTTCAACAAATTCAACATCATCCTCAGTGATCGCAGCGTCAATGGCCACAGTTGCAGGTTTTGGCCACAAAATGGCATGCGCCCTGCTTAGTGCCTGCCGCCCGCGATAGCCTTCACTCCTTGCCTGCTCAATTGCTGCCGTAAAGCGCTCTAATGCTCTATCTGACCAGTGATCACCCTTCATACCTCGCCAGCATGAATGTCCTGATGGTTTGCGAGGGGCCGCACCTCCTCTCATACCTTCTCCCCATACAGTAAGCAGAGATTTTATCCAGGCGGACTGAATGCCATTAAGGGGAGTGAATCGACCCAGCCAGCTTTTGCGCGGGGCGGCGGCCACTGTTTCTAATCCTGCACGGTGTAGACGGCGTTGACGTGGTGTCATTCTGTTCTTCTCCTTACTACGCCAGAACGCCGAGCGCGTATGCCCGGTCCAGCAATTTAATAATCAATACCGGCTGGGTGCCGTATTCACGCTCAAAAGCGGCAGGGTCATGGTGCAAAGCACGGTGGTGCTTGCGGCATAATGGGATCGTAAAAATATCGTGGGCCTTGGTGCCTACGCCGCCCTGCCCCCAGCCAATAAGATGGTGTGCATCATCTGCAGGCTGCCCGCAGCACATACACGGCTGTTTTTTCACCCATGAGATAAAGTCAGCAGATAACCATCGGATCCGCTTAGGTCTGGCAAATAGCGTCGCCGGTGCAATAGGATCAACGTTCACAGGTACCAGAGGTTTGCCCGGCGTTGTTATTGCCGTTGGCCTTATTGCTTTTTCGATACGGGGAGAAAGAATGCTGGTGGCCGGTACCGACGGAACAATCTCACTCTCCCTGTAAACCGATTTAATGCCATCGTCTTTAATACGCAGGGATCGGCGCGCCATTTCTTCTGTAATTTCATTTCCAATCCCGGCGCCTACCGCCCACCAGCATAGCTCCGCCAGTGACAATGAGCGCTGAGCGTCCAGACCAAGCGCGATGCGGGCAGTGTCGATTACCCAGTCAGCGTTATTAACACCTACCAGTTGATCGAGGGTGTGTTCCGTTTGGTTTTTCAGCTCATTATCACAGTGCCAGCATGCGATTATTACACCCGTCGAATGGCGAAACGGGACGAGCTCATGGTGATGGTAATCGGAATGTGTCCACTGACAGTTTTTAACCTGCCTACGCAACCATGACTCGAGGGCACTAACCCCACCAGCTGCAGTGATAACTGCCTTCTTCATGAAAAAAGGTCTGATCCCCATATCATCCCGCAACGGCTGCCGGGCATCAGGAAGACGTCCACTGGGTATCTTTTTCATGCTTGCCGGCGGTATTTCCACAAGAACCCGGCCGGCACCGAATAACGGCATTAATTCACTACCCGGCTTAAGCAGCACAATTCCAAGATGGCGTGCAATATCCACGTTAAGCAAAGCTCGCATCAGTCCCTCCACATCTTCTGTATGTAGGTCCTGTCAATCCGTGGCGGCTTCTTCGATTCCGGTAACAACACGCGGATCTCCCACGATGCAAAGTCTCTGGATAAGCTCTTCTCAACCACACAGTTATTTTTACGGTATCGCTCCACCAGCTCTGTAGCCTCAGCCTCTGAAAGCTGCTCGTGTAAAAACCAACTTTTCTTCATGGCTGATCACCGAACAGTCGCAAAAACTCAATCGCTCTTTCCTGCGCTCCGGGTTCTTCAGCGATCATTTCCTGCAGCAGCTGCACGGCGAGCATAGGCTCCTTTCGCCCGACGATTGAAATTCCTCTGGAGACACGGCGAGAGAGTTTTATAAAATTTTTTCTCTCTAACGCACGCAGATGCAACAGGACAGCATTAGACGAGCTAACGCCGAGCATATCGGCCAGCTCAGATAGCGTAGGTGGGTAGCTATGCTGATTGATGTAGGCCACCAGCAGATCGAAAACTTCCTGCTGTCGAAAAGTTAGTTTTGAAGACGAAAGCAAACCGGCGCTCGATGAAGGAGCACCAGTCTGATGGGATTTTGATACTTCGGGGGTTTGCGTCATGGTTTCTCTCCGCGACGCAGCAGGTATAGGTTGTTCAGGCCTATGAAAGGAGTGTAACAGAATTCTTGCAAACGCGATAACCAGCACGCTCAAGCATCTGCGTAAAGAGCGTCGGTGTTCCTATAATATCATCATCCTGTAACGGCATGAATGACACCTCATCACCGCGTCTGTACATGAGCGCGCGCCCAGATTCCGGAAATGAGTGCAGTCTTGCAACAATAGCCCCATCTTGGCACCGAATGACCGCGTAGCCCTTACTTGGTAATTCCTGTTTATGTTTCACCAATCCTCCCCTTCACACTGGAAAGTCCTTGCAAGCTGTATCAAATAAACCAGTCGTCTGCACTTTCCCAAGTCTGCAAGAGGATTTCCTCAATCGTGTTCTTAACCTCTTTTTTACCACCGTAAACAGTAAACTCTTCAGTGCCTGCACGGCCTAAAACCAGACTGTACTCGCCGAATTGATTCTGGAACCCACTCAGTAATTGTTGTTCCATCACCTGAACTGAGCCTTTAGAGATTTTTTTAGTATAATCAATGCTTAACTTAACTTTCATAGATGCCTCCACCGCTTAAGCTGTATGCATATACAGTACACCTATACTTGTGATTGATCAATGGCTTAACAGCACGAATTGTTAAGTAATGGAGGTATATCCTCCTTGTAGGTACATATAAAATAAGTGGAATTACCATCATGGCAAGGGGAATGGTCTGTGGAACACCACCTGAGCAGATGATGTTCAAAATGAGGGGTTACAATTAAAATGTGAAATTAATTACACTTTAAATTTTGCTGGGTCAGCACATTCCGGGTACTTTAGACCATTGCTAAAATACATTACTTCATCTCCGGTATAACGCTCTTGAGCACTATAATTGATTCCATAAGATAAAGTTTTAGCAGAACTGTACATCGTACGAATTGGCAAAACATTATCATATGAAACTATCCAAGGTGTTTTAATCTCAGACTGTATTCTAGTAGAAATTAGAACGTGGTCCTCATGTACATAATGATTTTCATATAACCCTTTCCCCTTAACATAATATGGAGGGTCAAAATATGTCAAAGAGTTCTCTGGCAATGCCATTATTACTTTTGTAATAAAATCATTAGCATCGAGATTAAAAACATGAATTTGATTCTTTTTTTCGGCTATTAGTTTAATCCGCCGTATCAAATCCTCCTTATTGTATCTGGCATCCAATTTCCATTTTCCTGATTGATTCTTTCCTCCGATCACTCCCCCCTTAAGTATACCAGAGCGATTTGTTCTATTAAGAAAGAATGTAGCAAATGCAAGTTGAAGAAGATCCTGATTTTCAGGATTCGTAATTATTGACTTCTGAAAATGCCACTCATCCATTGTAACATCAGTTCTCCGAATCATGTGGCATAATTCATCAGTTCGATTGAGCACACTATCCCAAAAAGAATATACAGCAAGATTCAAATCATTAAGATATATTTGTGAAGCACTTTCTTTAAAAAGTAACTTCAACGCCAAACCTGCACCACCCGCGTATGGCTCTGCGTAATGCAGATCCTGTAACTTATTCATTCCTATGATTTTATCCATAAAATTGAACAATTTACCCCCTTGAACAATAACCTTTACTATTTTACAGATATTCCTTTTATGTATGCATCAGATACAGACGGCCGGAATCCTGATGATATGCTACCTTGTCGCGATCGAGACCGCGTACTAACACTCCAGATTCATTATTTTGAAACAGCTGACCTCATGTTTAAAAAGTACGACAAGCTTAATGAAAGAATGAAAAAGAAAGGGCTTTTGAACCGTCAAGATAAATTTGAGTGGAGAACTTACCTTGTAACATGGTTAGGTTTTTTAGGTGTTGTATGCGAAGGTTTTCGAGGGCTAAACATCCGGCTTTTACTGAATAATGAACGCCCTAATACTTTTCAAGAATTATTACCTATTTCTGATGCCATAGGGACGTTAATGAAAGCTCATTCAGATTCACTAAGAAAATTTAGAAATAATGTTTTTCATATGAGAGAGAATAGTGATTTTCTATCCCATTTTTTCGATAAAGATGTTGAGCGTCTGTCATGGGCTCGCGAATTGCATACAGCATTATCGTTTTTTTTTTCGGAGTATAGAGTTTTATGTGAAGTACACTATATAAGAAATGGGCGCAAAGGAGAAAGCGATCTGTTCGCACTAAATCAACCTCGTGTAAAAAATAAAAATATACGCTAGCATCCAGCATCGTTAACTTATCTTTAATAAAGTCGTCTTTTGCTTAACGCAGAAAAAGGTCGAGACACAGAGAAAAAATAAGGTACATCTATTTCCTAACCCTTTTATCCACCCCGCACTTCTGAAAATGTTTGTTATGAAAAGCTAGTCTTGTTTCATTGATGAATAACGTAAATACTCCGACAAAAAATTATTTGCTTGCGCGAAAAGTAGAGCCTGTTCTTTATCAAAAAGATATTTAGCTTTATTACCATGTAATGCATTATTCCTTAACCTCATAACCACCATGAATATAGCCTCTACTTTATCTTTCTTAGTTGGGTTTTCCAATTCTAACTTGTTACGTATTTTTGTAATTATGCCTTTATTGAAATTAGATAGAACCTCTAGTCTTCTTTCAGCACCCACTGCCATCAGATAACGAACTTTGAAGAAAGAAAAGTATTGCTCAACATCGATATTTGTATCACGAACAAAAGCTTCGGCATAAATGCCGGCCTTTCTAAAAGTTGCATTTCCACCTAGAAAACGTGCTTCAGTATACGAATACGCAAGGCTAAGCTTTTGAAATTCATGCAACACCGACGCAGGGATGTCCTGAGAAAGCCCCAAAAAATCACGCATGTATTCAACATCCATAAATATCCCTCACATTCTCCTTCACTCTTGATTAAAAAATCAAATATATTCTTAAATTGACATTTGTGAACATGCCATAGGTCAAAATGACTTAGCATGAATGGCGGCTCCAAAAAACCGCCACAACTCAGGCCCCACAACTGCAACTAGAACATTTTATTAACATATACGCGACTATAATGTCCAGTAAATCTACAGGCATTGCTGTCTGAATTTGTACTACCCCCTATATCTTGTTGCCGATATTTAGTTTTCAATTGTTATAAATCCTTGCATTTGTAAAACAGACTCCATCAAGTCAAACTCGATAGCTGCACGACGATTGTGGATTGCTGCCAGGCATCCATGGCAAATGCTCCCCCTGGTTCTCTCTGTAACCTGATATGTTTTATGGGAAGTCCGGTCATTCTAGCTACCTGTTCGGTTGTGATGCGCCCATGCTTTTTTACAAAATCAATAATCCTCCGAACATCCCACACCTTCTGCAGTTGCGTTCTTTCGCCATAATCAGTATCTCGCTGCGTTGCGCAGGCAGCGGTTGCGCATTCTGGCAAGCAACCAGAGCTCGTTTGATGTTGTCGTCATTCCTAGCATCGATGTGTAAACAGTCGCAGCCCGGCGCCACAGCTTTTTGTCTTCCAGCGTCTTCGCCAGGGACAGTGCGTCCTGGACTCTTTTCACATCCTCTTCAGATAATGGTGTTGCAGCCTGCGGCAGGGCAATATCGGGAACCTCAACGCCTGCAACCACTCGATAGACATACTGGCAACCGTTATGGGTACGATGGAGTTTTCCCGCGGCATGGAGCTGCCGCAGCAAGTTACCTGCTGTACTGGCTTGCAAGTCCAGCGCATCGCAGACATCCTGCAAGACGCATTCTGGCGTCCGGCTGACGATGGCAAGCACCATCTGTGCTTTGGTTACTTTGGTTTTTGATTGTTTGGTCATGGTCAAAACTCGTTTACTTGGTTAAACCTGCCGCCTTGCGGCGTCTGTACTCTTCCATCAGAATCTGCGCTGGCGTCGGTCCTGCTGGATGTCTCGGTGCTGCCAACTGCTGACGAATTGGCGGAATCGAAAACCCGTTAGCCAGGTGTTTGGTCCATTTCGTGAGTAAGTTTTCTGCCATTTTTTTCAGCTCTCCCTCCGTCAGGTTCCTCTCAACTCCAGTTCTGCGCATCTCAATGCAAATGTGATAGAGAACATCCTGTTTCCATGGGTATTTGTCGCTGCCCGAGTATCGGTAAGACTCATTCCTCCAGCGCTTGTATTCCGCCATTACAGATTCGGATGTCAGATTGAACGGGTTAGCACCGCTGGCAGATACCAGAGCAACGAATTCAGCCAGATCCGGTGGCCATGTGTTACCCGCGGCGCAGCGCTCCATGCACTGACTGCAGACCAGAGTAATCTGGGCTTCACTCATCGTTCCAATCTGGGCAATCCACATATCCGAGGGCGCCGCCCCGTTCTTCTGGGTCCACCGGTTCGAAAATATTTCCCCCATGACTGTCCATAGCCGCCATGCCGTATCCGCCGCCAGCAAGTCCGTTTTGCTTTTCCCAGCGTTTTCTGGCTGCCTGAATTTCCTGAACTGCCCGGGATGCGGTGTTAACTGGTTGAATTCCTGCATGGTCTTTACCTCCGGTTGCTGGTTGTGGTTTAGATTTGGCTCTGGCACTTATCACGCTGCGGGCAAATTTCTGCTCCCACTGAATCTGAGTGAACACTTTCCCCTCGGATTTCCAGTACGCGGTGAACTCTGCCAGCTCTGTCGGCAGGTATGCCGGTTCGGGAAGCGCTATACCCCACGTAGCAGCCAGTCGCGGCCAGTCCTGTGACGGCAGCCAAAGGTCGTGCATGGCGAATTTCCCGATCGGAATATCCACTCCAGGCAGATACTGAGGTTGCTGGAGAAAATTTCTCTCCTGCGCATAGAGAGTGGGGTTTGATCCTTTTCCCTTCCCTTCCCTTCCTTTTCCGTCAGTGAGTCCTCCATGAGGATTCACTGAGTCCTCACTGAGCCCTCCTTGATTAGGAGCTCTCTTTTCTTCCTTTCCTGCCTTAGACTCAGTAAATTCTGGCGGAAGAGGTATTTTTGAGGCCGAAGGCCTGTTTATTTTTTGATGCTTAAGGAAACCTTTAATCTGCAAATAGCAGACATCATTCACTGAATACTCAGTGAGTAATCCATGAGTAATCAGTTCCTGTATTAGTGGTTCGCAATCGAGCGCGTCCGCAGGGAAGATTTGCATCTTCAACCGTTTTGGCGAACGCTCAAGGCATCCCATATCGTTGGCGAAGTTGAACAACCCGATAAACAGGAGACGCGCTGGAATTGAACATTCCACCACCTTCTCATCTGTCCAGAATTCAGGTTTAACTGTTCTGATGCGGGCCATCTGAAACCTCTTATTAACCAGCTGGTGCTGGTGGTCATTGTCAAAACTCGATTAGAAAAATTGCGG
>ERZ781275.1949-NODE-1949-length-10663-cov-2.783465_pt1 | contig 10663 bp, 18 predicted proteins | sample MGYA00375853_ERZ781275 | MGnify/ENA primary metagenome ERZ781275 (study PRJEB29790, sample SAMN03653691) | human gut metagenome | host: Homo sapiens | place: USA: Dallas, Texas | collected 2012-07-23 | study: EMG produced TPA metagenomics assembly of the Gut...
CCCGCCAGCAGCACAAGCTTCTGAACCCAGGGAAACTGTTCCATGAGCGCGCCGATGCCAAAGAAGCAGGCCAGGGCCAGGGAGATGTCAAAGAAGATAACGACGAGCGCTGTCGCGGCAGCACGCCTGCGGCTCTGTGTGAGCGCCGTGTTGATGACGAACAGATTTTGAAGGCCGATGGGCGCCACGTAGGCCAGGCCCATGGTCAGCCCTTGAAGAAAATGCATAAAAACCTCCTGATACCAGTCAAAATAGGGATGTTATGCTTTATTATACGCTTTATCCGCGGCGGTGTACACAGCCAAAGCAATAAAAAACCCAGCCTAAAACCCGTGGCGGCGGTGGGACGCGGCCCCGACAGCCTTTAAACCCGGAGGCGCAAAGCGCAGGCGGCAAAGAGGACACGCCCTCCGGGCTAAATCAGGACAGAGTCAGGGTACTTAAAAACCCCGAGGGCCTCACAGGAGCAGGCATTGCGCGCCTGTCCTCAGAGCGACACCAGCGGCCGTCCGGCCTTTACAAAATCCGGACGGCTTTTTTTACACCCCAGGACAGCCCGGCGGCGCGGGACGGTTTTCTTCCTATTAGAATAAATATAAATACGTAAATCATAAATGCATTAAGGGATGTATCCGGCACACGACAAAGCCGGCAAACCCGCCAAATCCAGATGTCCATAGGCAGCGGCGGCAAACCAGTGATATACTAAAGCCATCAAAACGAAAGGAGATCCCCCTCAATGGCCTATGAAAGACAGAAGCTGAAAAATGAGCTTAAGATCAATCTGAACTATGGTGAGATTGGCGGAAAAATCAAGAAAAAGCTTAAGACCTTCAGTGGTCTGAGCACCGATGAAGCCATCGCCACACCCGAGGCGGTGGTGCGCACCGCCAAAGCCCTGGGCACTCTGATGGACCCCATCATCAGCGATATTACCAATGTGATGTATTACGATAATATTGAGACCGCCTGACCCGGCGCTAAGGTTATCTAAAAAACACGAAAGGAGAAAAAAATGGAAACTGTCACCACAAAAAGCCTGGATCTGGAATTTCTGTTAGAAAACGGCGATACCGATACCCTGAGCCTGCCCGACTATCTGGACGGCCTTACCCAAGAGCAGATTACCGCGGCGGCTGACATCGTCATCGCGCAGAATATTTTCCACCCCGGCGGCTTTGCCTACCAGAAGCTTAAGAGCTACGAATACGTTGATAAAACCGTCCGAAAGACCGAACTGGAGATCTGACGGAAAACCCCTGGGGCACAGCACACTTTTGCGCTGTGCCCCTTTTATGATGACAGCGCCACCCCAGGTTGCGGATATGCAAACAACGGCTGGTAGACGGCCGGGACACTTTCGGTTAAAATAAGAGGAAAAGGGACGGAGGTGTCTGAACATGGGCTTTAGCGAAAATTTAAGGCGGATCCGGAGGGAGCGGGGTATCTCCCAGGAGGAGCTGGCAGAACAGCTGAAGGTGAGCCGCCAGGCTGTATCGAAATGGGAGCAGGGAAACGGCTACCCCGAGGTCGAGAAGCTGCTTTTCCTTTCAGAGGTGTTATCGGTCTCTCTGGACCGTCTGATGAGCTTGAATACAGAGGTCGGCGGGGAGGAACACGCCGGCGCCAAAGGCAGCGGACAGACCGGGCGGATTTTAATCGCCTCCTTTGATGGAAAATCAATTGTGAACTGCTGCCGTGTACAGGCGTCCCCCCGGTTCAGGACAAGGAAAGATGCGCCCAAATACGCCCTGTTCGGCGTGGACGGCAGCTCTTTCTGGGGAGACAATAACACGGTGCTGGGCTGGTATCGTGAGGAGGAGGCCCTTGATCGGGAAATTTTGGAAATAAAGAATGCTCTGGCGGAAGGCTGCGTCTCCTATACCCTCAAGTATGCGGTTAAGGTAAAGCGGCGCTGGGGTAAAATAAAGATTGTGGAATAGCACCATCTGTGCTATGCTTGATGCAGTTGAAAAGAGAGGTGGTATTTCTTGAAACGCTGCATTGTAATGACTGGAATAGCCTGCAAATCATTTTAAAATAACAGGAGGATAAAATGACTATTCCAGAGAAAAAAATCTATCCCCGTACGGGTGACAGACAAACGATTTATTTAAAGAATGTGATCACCAACCCCAGCATAACGGTTGGCGATTATACCATGTATAACGACTTTACCAGCGACCCCGCATTGTTTGAGAAAAACAATGTTTTATACCAGTACCCTGTAAACCACGACCGGCTGCTGATCGGGAAATTCTGTTCAATCGCCTGCGGCGCGCGTTTTCTGTTTAACAGCGCAAACCACACCATGCGCTCGCTCTCAACCTATCCCTTCCCGCTTTTTTTTGAGGAGTGGGACCTTGACCCACGAGACGTGGCAGCGTCCTGGGACAATAAAGGAGACATCGTCATCGGCAATGATGTCTGGATCGGCTATGAGGCGGTCATACTGGCTGGCGTGACCATCGGTGACGGGGCAGTCATCGGCGCCCGGGCGGTGGTCACAAAAGATGTTCCGCCCTACACCATCGTGGGCGGGGTGCCCGCCCGGCCCATTAAAAAGCGTTTTTCCGACAGGACCATTGCCGATCTGCTTGAAATAAAGTGGTGGGACTGGCCCAGGGAAAGAATTGCCCGGAACCTCGCCGCCATACAAAAAGGCTGTACCGGACAGCTGAAATAAAATTGACCGGATGATCGAAACAGAGGCACGGCACATTTTTGTGCTGTGCCTCTCGTTTTATGTTATACTAAAGCCATAGTTACTGAACCGGAGGAAATCAGAATATGTCCACCCTGTTTCTTCACGGGCTCGGCCAGAACGAACTGAATTTGAGCTTGGACCCGCTGCTTTACTATCTATCCCTTGACGATGGAGAAATCGCATGCCCGGCACTGGTGCTCTGCGGAGAAAAGGACAGGGCCAACAAGCTATAGTAATAAACTTTTAAATTGGAGGGAAATACGATGAAATTAGGCATTATCCGATGTATGCAGACAGAAGATTTCTGTCCGGGAACCATGGATTTTAAAGTGATTAAGGAAAGAAAAGGTGCCTTTGAAAATGTAACAGAAGATATTGAGCTTATCGGCTTTACCAGCTGCGGTGGGTGCCCTGGAAAGAAAGCCATTCTCAGGGCAAGAGAGCTTGTGAAAAGAGGGGCGGACACCATCGCCTTTGCCTCCTGTATCCAGAACGGAAACCCTATCGGCTATCCATGCCCATTTGCCAGGAAAATGAAGGAGATTGTCCAGAATGACCTGAAGGATGAAGAGATTCAGATTATTGATTATACGCATTGAGTACTTCTGGGATGATTGTTTAGATAATTTCACTTATCCGGAGGAATCCTATGAATCTTAAAAAAATTGGTTTTGATGAAATTTCAAACTGGCTGAAGGCTCTGATCATGGATTATGGGTTTAGTATTGAGACACTTTCAAATTATCTTTTTCTAACGCGTGAGCAGATCCTTTGGCTTTCAGATGGAAAACTGGATTTTCTCTCAGATGAAAATCTGGATAGCGGCCGTGTTTTCGATAAAGTGGCTGCCCTGTATCTCAGCGCCGAGGAGGATAGAGACCTGGAGCTGGCTGGATTTTTGGGTGTGCTGATCAACTATCACCGCCTGTCACAGCAGACGATTGCTAAAATGTCAGGTGTTGAAGTAATGGATGTCGAGAACCTTTTGCAGGGCCGGTATGAAATGATCTCTGAAAGCGCCAAATACCGCATGGCGGTAACGGTGATGTCCTTGCGGTTCTGTTTAAAAGAAAGTGAGCCTAAAGATTATAGAATTAAGTTTAAAAAGAAGTAGAATTTAAAATCCTTGCCATAGTGTTCTTCTTTGGACATTATGTGATCGTATTGGCGATATTTCAGTCGTATATCGTTTGGATTTGTTATATGGTTATCGTACAAGTCAAGATTGGAGGTGCGCGGCAAATGAATTTCGGCTACAGCACAGAAGCAACCGATTATCTGAAGCAAAAGGATAAAAAACTGGGTGAAGTCATTGAGAAAATTGGGATGATTGAGCGCGCCGCGGATACGGATCTGTTCGCATCGGTCGTTCACCATATTGTTGGCCAACAGATTTCAACAAAGGCCCAGGCGACGATCTGGCAACGGATCAACGATGGCCTCGGCACCTTAAACGCGGACGTCATCCTGGACGCGGGCATCGAGCGGCTGCAGGCCTTTGGAATCAGTTTCCGCAAAGCAACGTACATTACCGACTTTGCAGAAAAGGTTAAGACCGGCGCTTTTGATCTGGAGGGAATCTGGGATAAATCCGACGAGGAGGCCATCGCCAGCCTTGTGTCCTTAAGGGGCATTGGCGTATGGACCGCAGAAATGATTTTACTGTTCTGTATGGAGCGTCAAAATGTTTTCAGCTATGACGATCTGGCCATTAGGCGCGGCCTGCGCATGGTGTACCATCATCGGGAGATTGACAGAGAGCGTTTTGAGCGGTACCGCAGGCGCTACAGTCCCTACTGCAGTGTTGCGAGCCTGTACCTTTGGGCTGTGGCAGGCGGCGCGGTTCCTGAGATGAAGGATTACGCGCCAAAGAGAAAGCCTGTTAAAAAGAAAAAGACGTGTAAAGCCACAGAATAATTGAAAGCAGGAGGATGAAAATGTCAGATGTAAGAATTTATACCACTCACTATGCTTCGCCCCTGGGCGGAATTACCATTGCCAGCGACGGCGCAGCGCTGACAGGGCTTTGGTTTGACGGGCAGAAATACTTTGGTGATACGCTGCCAGAGCAATACGTGGCGGGGGAGCTGCCTGTCTTTGATGCGGCAAAAAATTGGCTGGATATTTATTTTCAGGGTAAGTCGCCTGATTTTACGCCGCCGCTGCTGCTTGACGCCAGTCCCTTTCGCAGGGCAGTATGGGAGATACTGCTTACCATTCCTTTTGGGCAGACCATGACTTACGGAGAAATCGCGGATAAAATCGCAGAGCAAAAGGGCACTGACAGAATGTCCGCCCAGGCGGTCGGAGGCGCTGTGGGGCATAATCCCATTTCCATTATTGTGCCCTGCCACAGGGTGGTGGGAACGAGCGGCAGCCTGACAGGCTACGCGGGCGGCATTGATAAAAAAGTAAAGCTGCTCACACTGGAAAAAACAGAGATGTCGGGCTTTTTTATTCCTAAAAAGGGAACGGCGCTGTAAAATAAGAGAGCTAACAATGAAAATTAGAAGGATGATCATTGACGATTATGACAAGGTTTATGCGCTTTGGACGCTTTGTAAAGGAATGGGTTTGAATGATTTAGATGATTCAAAAGAAGGCATTGAACGTTTTTTAAACCGAAATCCTGATACATGTTTTGTTGCAGTAAATAATGGCCGTATCCAGGGTGTGATTTTGGCTGGAAACGATGGACGCAGAGGCTATATCCATCACACAGCGGTTCATCCTGATTATAGAATGCAGGGGATTGCAAGCAGACTGGTCAAAAACGCAATGGTCGCTTTAAAGAATTGCGGCATCAATTCGAACAGATATATAACCCAATACTGCACAAGGAAATAGCCTGTTCTGGCGGTTTTAAACCCTCAAGCCCACTGCAAACAGAGGGCTTGAGGGGATATGTCTGGTAAATCAGCTGACCACACTGCTGCCTAATCTTCTGAGTTCTTTCTCAAGTTTCAGAATCAGATGGTTCAGTGAAAAGATACAGACATCTTCGGTTTTGACAGCGGTTTCCCTTTGGAGAATTTCACCACTATAGATCAACCGCCCTTCAATCAGCGTCTGAAAAATCAGCTCGAGCTCAGGTCGATCAAAGCCCGTGTTTCCAGAAGTAACTTTGATCTTAACTTTTTCGAGAAGAGCATCTTGACCGTTATACAGAGCATCTTTTTGAGTGGAATTTACAATGCAATCAAATATAATTTGTATTATTGTAATATCAGAATCGGAAAATAAAGGGAAAGATATTTGTGTCATGGTAAAACCCCCTTTCTGCATTCAGGTAAACCATTACTTTCTTTTATTATACCACGATTTATTATATGACAAAGTTAAAAAAGTGGTAAAAATTTGCTATATTTAGAATATAGGTTTCTCTATGGTAATTAGCATTCATAAATATTCATTAAAATCTATATAACACCATGTCTATATAAAGATACAAAAGTAGAATCACTTAAAAAGGTTGTTTTAATATTAAAAACGTTTAGAAGCTTTTCAGATAATTTGAAAATAACCAATACTTCTTTGTTGAAGGTAGATAATTTTTTTAAGAAACACTAAAGAATGGCCGGCGGATTTGGAAAATTTTTTATTTGTATCAAAATAAAAGAATGCCCTATAGTCAATATAGATAATATTATTTAAAAGATAATATAGGGTGCAGCTATCTTTTGTATATGGAGCACGGCGCATTTTTGCGCCATGCCTTCTTTTTATGCTATACTTACCTTAGCTAAAAAGTCGAAAAAAGCAGGGAGGCTGCAAAAATGATGAGAAACCCAGAACAGACAGTCGGCAATATGGCGGATAAAGCCAGTATGGCCCTGATCAGCTATATTGATGGGGAGGGATATCCGGTCACAAGGGCCATGCTGAAGCCCAGAGATCGGGAGGGAATAAAAACTTTCTGGTTTACCACCAATACCTCATCCAATAAGGTAAAGCATTTCCTTCAAAACCCTAAGGCGAGCATCTATTTCGTCGACAGGCGTTATTTCCGTGGAGCCAGCCTGAGCGGAACCGTCGAGGTTTTAGAGACGCCCGAGGCCAAGGAGCGGATCTGGCGGGACGGTGATACCATGTATTACAGTGAAGGCATTACAGACCCAGACTACTGCGTGCTGAAATTCACAGCCACGAAGGGCAGCTATTACAGCAATTTTAATTCGGAAGATTTTGAAGTGTAAAGGACATGCGGTTTACAGGCATGAGAGAGCAGGCGGGACATGATTAAAAAAGCAGAGATCGATAACGGACGCGGCTTTGACTGGGGGCGTGCCTCGCGGGATTACGCCAGATACCGGGATATCTACCCCCGGGAGTTTTACCAGAAAATCCTGGACATGGGCGCGTGCGTCAAAGGACAGCGTGTGCTGGATATGGGCACCGGCACCGGCGTGCTGCCCCGCAATTTATATCCATACGGCGCAGCCTTTACGGGCATTGATATTTCGGAAAACCAGATTCAGCAGGCCATCCTCCTGGCAGAGGAGCAGCGGGCAGAGATTGACTTTTTCTGTATGCCTGCCGAGAAAATGGATTTACCAGACTTAAGCTTTGACGTGGTCACCGCGTGCCAGTGCTTTACCTACTTTGACCATGAAGCCCTCGCGCCCAGGCTGTCTAAAATACTCTGCGCCCAGGGGCGCTTAATTGTCCTATACATGGCCTGGCTGCCTTTTGAAGACCCCGTTGCGGGGCAGAGCGAGGCTCTTGTTTTAAAGTATAATCCTGAATGGACCGGCTGCGGAGAAAAGAGGCACCCCATTGCCATACCCGAAATCTACAGCCAGTACTTTACCATTGAAAGCCAGGAGGTTTTTGATTTAAGGGTGCCTTTCAGCCGGGAGAGCTGGAACGGACGGATGAAAGCCTGCCGAGGGATCGAGGCGTCTCTGCCTGAGGAGGACATCGCCGCCTTTGATGCGGAGCATCGACATCTTTTGGCCGCGGCCGCGCCAGAGAAATTCAAGGTTCGGCACTACGCTGCCATAAGCGTCCTGAGGAAACGATAAGCATGGCCGCTGCCAGTATTTCTCTAAATTAAAAAATATAATGGAAAGGTCAGACAAGGGAATCATGGAAAAAAAGAAAACAATCAAAGGCTGCCTTTGCGCCATTTTCTGTGAGATACTATTTGGGCTGAGCTACTTATTTACCAAGCATGCCACCACGTCGGTGGACTCGCTCACGCTGCTGAGCTGGCGCTTCGCTACCGCTTTTCTGGTCATCAATCTGTGTGTGTCTTTGGGAGTGGTTAAGATCAGCCTGAGAGGAAAGCGGCTGCTGCCTTTGTTTTGGATTGCCGTTTTCCAGCCGGTGATCTATTTTGTGGGTGAGACTGTGGGCATCAGCCTGACCACTGCCTCGGAAAGCGGCGCGGTTCTCTCCGTCATACCGGCAGCGACCCTGATAGCAGGGGGACTGATTCTAAAGGAAAAGCCCACGAAGCTGCAGGCTGCAGGAGTGTGCATCACCATGGCTGGGGTGATGGTCTGTGTCCTCTCCAAGGGGATGGAGGCCTCCTTTAACCCGCTGGGGTATCTTATGCTCCTGATGGCCGTGATTTCCTACAGCCTGTACTCTGTTTTTTCTGAAAAAGCCGTTTCCTTTTCCAGCGCGGAAAAAACCTATGTGATGATTGCCTTCGGCGCCGTCGTTTTTACGGCTGCTGCCCTTGTCCAGAACCTGAGAACCGGCACATTGCCGGAATTTTTATCCGCTCCTTTTACGAATCCTGCTCTTTTAACCGCGGTTTTGTACCAGGGCATTGGCTGCTCAATCCTGGCCTTTTTACTTTACAATCTGGCGATCGCCACGATTGGCACCAACCGCTCAGCGTCCTTTGTGGGGATATCCACCGTGGTTTCCATTCTGGCGGGCGTGTTTTTCCTGAAGGAACAATTTTCCACATTTCAGGCGGCAGGGGCTTTCTTTGTCATCGGCGGCGTCTATCTGGCGAATCTGACGCGCAAAAGCAAGTCTGCCCGGCCTAACAGAAGGAACGCCAAAAATGCTGAGTAAATGACTGTATTCTAAATTAAAGGAGGAAATTATCATGAAAAAGGTAAAAATCACGGTTCTCAGAACAATGCTGAATCAGGATCTGGCAGAGGAGTACGGGGTGGACGGCCTTACCGCCTGCCCTATGCTCAGGGAGGGACAGACCTTTTATGCCGACTACGCAAAGCCTGAGGGGCTCTGTGATGAGGCCTGGAAAGCCATCTACCAGTATGCCTTTGCTCTGGCCCACGGCGCGGATAAGGAGCTGTTTTATTATGGCGACTGGATCAAAAAACCCGGCGTAGCCATCTGCAGCTGTAACGATGGGCTGCGGCCAGTTATTTTCAAGCTGGAAGCCACCGACGAGGAGGGGCAGATCAACTATACGCCAGTGCGTTAGTATGAGTCTTTAGAAAAGCAGGAGCATTCTCCTGCTTTTTTATTTTGCTCAAAAATTCTGGCGTACTATTGACAAGTACACTTGGCGGTGATATGATAATAGTGCCAATAAAACTTGGCAGAAAGATGGAGGATGAGCATTATGGATAAAGAAGAAATTTTAGCTAAAAGCCGTCTGGAAAAAAAGGATGAGGGCATGACTGAAGCCGAAAACAGAGGACGCAGAATTGGGGCAATGGCATTTTCCGCTGTTTTTATCTTTATTGTGCTGTTTAACCTGTTCAACGGCCAGTCAAATTATGCGCCCATGGCCATGTTCTGGGCCTTCCTCTCAGCAGAGGCCTATCCTAAATACCGTTTTACAAAACAAAAGGCTTATCTTGTCACAACCATCGCGGGAGGGGTGGCGTCACTGGCATCACTCGCAAGCTTTGTGCTGTCTGTACTGGGGTAAAGGGCTTTGAACGGGGAATTAATTCTAAAAAACCGCTTAAAGGAAATCCGAAAGGAAAAGAAACTGTCCCAGTCCGCTCTGGCCGAGCTGGTTGGTGTCTCCCGCAACACCATCAGCTCCATCGAGACGGGTCAGTTTAACCCAACGGCAAAATTAGCATTGATTTTGTGCATTGCCCTGGATAAGAAGTTCGAGGAGCTGTTCTATTTTTAAATTTGTGTTTATTTACTTCACCGCGGTCACCTTGATCCTGCGGAAGGTCTCAAAGCAGGTGCCGTCAGCCCAGATCCAGAATGGCTTCACAACCCCTGAGCCTGAGTCCGGATATCAGCCGGCTGCCCCATTCCTTCTGATGTCTGGAAGCCTGCGCGCACTTTTCGCCGTTAAATTCAAAAGTTCCCAATGATATGAACCTCCTGTCCATAGAGTAATCCTATTATAATTCAGAACAGGCCTGAAGGCAATGCGCTGTCCCGGTATCCGCGCGCGAATGCCAAGTGGTTTAGGAAATTTCGCAGTTTAAGCTGAAATAGATTGTCTGTTCTGATCAAGATGTGTTAAAATAAAAGCACATTACTTAAAGAGAAAATTATCATATTTAAATTTAAATAAAGGGGAGCGTCATGCAGGGAAGCGCTTATATTTATTTGTTCCCACTGCACACCGGGCATAATCGAATAAAACACTAAAGGGACACTGGCTGTCACCCAAAAAGGAACTGAAGGCTGAACGCTGGCAGTTCCTTTTTTATTGTGAAAAACTTAACATCCCAGCGGGAGCAGGACAATGCTGATCTCAAAGGGAAAGCTGGAGCTGGTGGAGGAGACCCTGAAGGAGGATGGAAGAACCCCGCTGAACTATTATAAATTCATCTACGATGAAATGCCCTGCTGCCCGGACTGCGGCGCTCCCATGCACGAAAGGAGCCGTTTAAGCGGTAAAGACGGGCGGAGCTTTACTGGCATGGACGGCACCCCCAGCAAAGTCGAGATACGCCGTGTGGTCTGTGATAATGAAGCCTGCTACAACCATACCCATCCAAAGCGCGACCTTCCAGATATTCTGGTGCCTTATGGCCGTTACGATGCCGA
>ERZ781275.1952-NODE-1952-length-10648-cov-3.574058_pt1 | contig 10648 bp, 16 predicted proteins | sample MGYA00375853_ERZ781275 | MGnify/ENA primary metagenome ERZ781275 (study PRJEB29790, sample SAMN03653691) | human gut metagenome | host: Homo sapiens | place: USA: Dallas, Texas | collected 2012-07-23 | study: EMG produced TPA metagenomics assembly of the Gut...
TCCTTTTTCTGGAGATCAGCCAGACAATGCAGATACTTACCGTACAATTTTAAACATCAACAACACCATGGGAACCTTGGAAATCCCAAAGATACACGTCAATCTGCCCATCTATCACGGGACCAGCGATAAAGCCCTGTCTGAAGGTGTTGGTCATTTGAAGGGCACCGCGCTTCCAGTGGGCGGCACCGGTACCCACGCTGTTTTGACGGGCCATCGCGGCTATTCCGGAGCAAAGCTTTTTACCGATCTGGATAAACTCGTGATGTGCGATCGTTTTTACGTGCATGTTTTAGATCAGACGCTGACCTATGAGGTGGACCAGATTTTGACGGTTGAGCCCGATCAGACCGAAGTATTAAAAGCCAACCCGGAACAGGATTATGTGACACTGCTGACCTGTACCCCGTACCAGATCAACAGCCACCGGCTGCTGGTAAGAGGTAAACGAGTGTTTGATGCACCGATAACGCCACAGACAAAAGAAGCGGAACCACTTCCGATTAAGGCATTGATTCTTTCTTTTGTAACTCTGGAAGCAGTGGCGGTATTGATCTGGTATGTCAAAATAAAAAGAAGGAGAAAGTAAAATGGAAGCATGGCTTCAAGTGCTGTTTCAACATTCGATTGAAATTGCTGCATTGGTACTAATGATCTGCATGGGGACATGTCTGTTAATCGTCTGTATTTATCTGCAATGTAAAAGGACAAAAAAATGTTACCCACCGGCCTTTGGGGTACAGTTGTTTATGCTGTTTACAGGCTTTATCGCTCTGCCGGTACGGCTGACCATTAAGAACGATCTGCCACTATTTCTGATTTTGTCCTTAGCCTGTCTTGTCCTGATGCTGCTATTTACCTTACATGGTGTTGGTGTTTTGGTTTGCCGACATTATTATCATTGGGTTGGACAGGAACATGCGCGGGAAAGCGCATATGGCAAGAAGGGGGAATAAATAAGTTGTTGCATTTAGAGAGAAACGGTATAATAATGTTACAATGATAAATCGGAATTAGATGGAGGATAAAATCATGTCAAAATATAGGGTTGTTTTTGAGGGTGAAGTTGAGGAGCGTTTGTACGACACTTATGAAGAGGCAAATGATGCTGCACTTTATTTATGTAGTTGTTCAAGAGAAGGTGCAGAAACTCTTCATATGTCAAATCCAGGAGATTACGATTATGATGAAGATGAGGAATGTGAGTATGTAATTGAAGAAATTGATTAATATCTAGTGTTAGGATGGAGAGTTAGAAAAAATGTTGGTTCTTGGAATTAATAAGATTTTGAAATGATGTCAGATTACTTCAGGTGGCAGAACATACGCATGTCCAATAAAAGTTACAGATGGAGAGATATTCTTTCTTTTTAAAAAAGAATGGCATAAAGCAACACAGTTTGCATCTGAACATATGGTGGAACTGGTTCAAGAAGATGGAAATGTTTTTTCACGTCCATTTAAAAAATGAGATTCATTTTTGATTTTTGTTTTTGAACAGAAGGTTTAATTAAAATTTTATCTATACAAGATGATGGGATGAATTTCAGTTTAATAAAGAGCTTACATGAAAAAACATCAAATAATTAATAGCGGTCCGTATCAATAAAAGAGAAATAGTATAGCGAGAATATAAAATTTAATTCAGTATTAATAAAAAAGAGAACAGAGGTAATAAACAATTGAAAAGCAAAGGCGAAGTTCTTATCTATCAATCCGAAGATGGATCAACACACATAGAAGTGAAAATGGAAGATGAAACCGTCTGGCTGACACAACAGCAGATGGCAGAATTATTTCAAACTTCAAGAACAAACGTTGTAGAGCATATTCAACATATATATGAAGAGGGTGAATTGGATGAAGATTCAACCTGTCGGAATTTCCGACAGGTTCGCCTTGAAGGAAAACGAAAAGTTACGAGAGAGCTTCCGTTTTATAATTTAGATATGATTATCTCGTTGGGGTATCGGGTTAAGTCAAAAATCGCCACCAATTTTCGCAAATGGGCGACAGAGCGTTTAAAAGAGTATATGATCAAAGGCTTTACCATAAATGACGACCAATTGAAACAATTGGGAGGCGGAAATTACTGGCATGAGCTGCTTGACCGTATCCGAGATATTCGCTCGTCTGAAAAGGTAATGTATCGCCAGGTGCTTGATCTGTATGCAACCAGCGTTGATTATGATCCTAAAAGCGATGAATCCATACTTTTTTTCAAAATTGTGCAAAATAAACTGCACTACGCGGCACACGGTCGTACAGCAGCCGAGGTGATCTATGAACGCGCAGATGCAGAAAAACCATTCATGGGGCTTTCATCTTTTACAGGTGATATGCCAACGTCAAAAGACATTGTGGTCGCAAAAAATTATTTAAATGAGGATGAATTGAAAGTTCTAAATAACTTAGTATCCGGATATTTTGACTTTGCGGAAATTCAGGCAATACGCAAAAAACCCATGTATATGAGCGATTATGTAAAGCACTTAGACAGCATCCTTTCTTCTACGGGAGAACAGCTGCTCACAAATGCTGGCAGTGTAAGCCATGAGAAGGCAATAAAAAAAGCAAAAGACGAGTACCGGAAATATCAGATCAATGCTGTAACACCGGTAGAACAAGCCTATTTAGAGACGATTAAAAATATGGAAAAAACAGCAAAAAAGAAAACGAAGGTATAAGGTAGGATTTAAGTCTTATGCGTTGTTGAATAAACAGATAGTATTTTTAGAGAGAAAATGGTTAGATTAATCAATGAAATATGAAAAAGGAGAGCAGCAATGGATAGAGCGACATTAATAGCGTTCATAACAGAACAATACAGCGCGCATGAAGAAAATCCATGGAAGAGGTATCCTAATTATGCCGTGTTCAGACATAAGAGCAATCAAAAATGGTTTGCCCTTATGATGAATATTCCTAAAAGCAAGTTAGGCTTGCCCAGTGATGAGATGATCGATGTGTTGAACGTCAAGTGTGATCCGCTGCTTATCAGTACACTCAGAAATGAAAAAGGAGTCTATCCCGCATATCATATGAACAAAGAAAACTGGTTAACATTGGCTTTGGATGGCAGTATCAAAGACGATCAATTAAAATGGCTACTCGATCAAAGCTTTGAATTAACGGCGTCAAAGAAAAAACAGAAGTGAAATTTTGGACTCGTGAAGAGATAACAGTTATTTTATCAGTTTTAACACATTGCTAGTATGACTACAAGAATAATTTACCTTTTGGGGAGAAGAAAGTAGTAGAAGAATGATGATTAAAAAATGCGCAGGAATACAAAGGAGAGTAGACATGGAGTTTGAGGTCATGGTAAAAGAAGCTGAAAAAGTGATCAATAAAAACGGTGCAGATGAAGGTGTCGCGTTTGCTCTGTTTACAAACAAAGGGAATTTATATATTCCGTTTTGTACTGACAGCTGTTGTGGCTATGGAAAAAAGTTTTGTGAAGGCCACAACCTTCTTAATGATATGATTGCCGCTAACGATACCAGAATAATAAAAATCGCTGGTGTTTTCAAACAAACGACACCGGCAAAACAAACAGGTATTGACATTCCTTGCGCATGGATTCTACAGTTCATTTACAGTATGAACAAAGAGAATGTTAATGCTGAAATTCTTATGCCATCAAATGGTACCAAAACACTTAAAGCTTGTTGTCCGCCAAATTTGGAAAGAGTATGTCAAAAAAACTGAAAGTATACGGCATATCCCAGGCAACATGAATTTCGAAAACAAATTATAGAGATAGCTTTATCCACAGATTATCAGATTTAGCACATTGCCGATAGGGCTACAAGAACAATTTATCTCCCTGGGAGAAGCATGTATGACCATAAAGTTAAAAAATTGAATAAGCCAGCAAAATCGTTGAGATTGGAAGTTTTTAGTTTTTATTTAGCAGTTTGTTATACGAGGAGAATTATAAATGAATCAGCATTCACCATTACTAATCTATACAACCAAAGACGGCAGTACAAAAGTTGATGTTACCTTTGATAAGGATACGGTATGGTTGTCAAAAGCACAGATGGCAGAGCTTTTCCAACGTGACCGAAGTGTTATTTCAAGGCATATCAAAATGTTTTTTTAGAAGGTGAACTTCCAGAAGCGGGCAATGTGCAAAATATGCACATTGCAAATTCAGATAAACCCGTAGAATTTTACAGCTTTGATGTCATTATTTCTGTAGGATACTGAGTAAAGTCACAACCTGGTGTACATAATTGATAAGAAGAAATAAAGCGCACCCGATATTCGATGACGTGCAAATATTATTTGTGGAATCTTTGTCCGAAAATAAGATTTAAAGGGGGAAAACATGGAAAACATAAAGCTATTTGAAGACAGTATCATCCGCACTGCATGGGATGAAGAAAAAGAAGAGTGGTACTTCTCCATTATTGATGTCATCGCTGTTTTAACAGAGGTCGAAAATCCCAGACGTTATTGGAGTGATTTAAAAAGAAAGCTGAAATCAGAAGGGGCGATTCAACTGTACGAAAATATCGTACAGTTGAAAATGAAGGCCAACGATGGAAAAATGCGACAGACCGATGTAGCAGATACCGAGCAGCTGCTGCGCATCATTCAGTCCATTCCATCCCCAAAAGCAGAACCCTTTAAAGCTTGGCTGGCCCGTGTGGGCAGTGAGCGGATTGAAGAGACCATTGATCCCGAGCTGACCATTGACCGAGCCCTTGAAACCTACCTTAAAAAAGGTTATAGCCGGGAATGGATCAATCAGCGATTGCAGGCCATTCAGGTGCGCAAGGAGCTGACCGACGAATGGGATAACCGCGGCGTAAAGAAAGGCATGGAGTACGCCATTTTGACAGATGAGATTACAAAAGCTTGGTCTGGAATGCGTACACGGCACTATAAAGATTTTAAAGGTCTGAAAAAAGAAAACCTCAGAGATAACATGAGTACTCTCGAACTGGTTTTAAACATGCTGGCCGAAGCCACAACCACAGAGTTATCCAAAGCAAAAGAACCCGAAGATTTTGAAGAAAACCGTCAAGTCGCCAAGGAAGGCGGCGCCATTGCCGGGGATGCCCGAAAGGCCATTGAAGCCAGCAGTGGAAGGCCCGTGATCACTTCCCAAAATGCTGTTGATTTTACACAGATACTCAGCGAAGTGGTAAACGCTTTACCAGATGTGGAAGAAACTGATCAGGAGGAACCCGGTGTCAAGAAAAAACCATCAGAAAATTGATGGCAGGCTGCTCCGAACCGATAAACGCATCGGCCATCTAAAACAAAAACAGATTGAAAAGATCAATGCCTGGCTTTATGAAGCCTACCAGAGGCAGTATCAAACCCTTAACCGGCCACCGGACAAGCGCCACAATCGGGCAATTGTCAATGCAGCCTATGATAAAATTGAAGCTGCGGACATCTGGATACCCTATGGAGAAGTCCAGAAGTATTACCTGAAACAGAAAAGTAAATTTGAAAAGCGCATGGAAAATGAACAAAACAGAATATTGAAGAAAACAGATTAGGAATACACCAAACGTATTCCTTTTTTATTTCAATGGCAAACCGCTCATCATTGATTGAGCGGTTTTTTAGTTCAAAGAAAGGACAGACGAATGAAAGAAGCAAAGACGATTGCAATCTGCAATCAAAAAGGAGGCGTCGGTAAGTCGAACGTGACGGTCAACCTTGGTATTGGTCTTGCCAATCAGGGAAAAAAGGTGCTTACCCTGGATACAGACCCCCAAGGGGATTTAACCACCTCACTCGGCTGGCGCGATACGGAGAAGCTCGATATTACAATGGCGACACTGATGAAAGAAACGATTCTGGATGAACCCATCCATACCCGGGAAGGCATTTTACACCATCCAGAAGGCATTGATCTCATTCCAGCCGACTTAGAGCTTTCAGCCATGGAAATGACTCTGGTTACCGCGATGAGCCGGGAGTATGTTTTAAAACGCATTGTACAGGATTTAAAAAAGGACTATGACTACATCCTGATCGACACTATGCCCAGCCTGGGAATGATTACCATCAACGCGTTGGCCGCCGCCGACAGTGTTATTATTCCCGTTCAGGCGCACTACTTACCGGCAAAGGGCATGACACAATTGATTAAGACCATCGGAAAAGTACAACGCCAGATCAATTCAGCATTGGCCATTGAAGGTGTCATTTTAACCATGGCCGATGTCCGCACCAACATGACCAAAACCGTCGCAGAAACGATCCGGGAACAATACGGCAGTGCCCTGAAAATCTACCGAAACGTCATACCATTCGCCATTGCGGCGGCGGAAACCAGTGCGGAAGGCAAGAGCATTTATACTCACGCCAAAGGCAGTAAAGTTGCCAAAGCCTACGAAGCATTCACAAAGGAGGTGCTGCAAAATGCCGAAAAGCAAAGAACTCAAGCTCGATCTGCCCAGTGTCGATGAGCTGTTTACCACACAGGAGGAACGGGATGAGGCCATGTGCGAGGTCATCAAAAATCTTCCCTTATCTGAAATATCCGATTTTCCAAACCATCCGTTCAAAGTCAAGGAGGATGAAAAAATGATGGAATTGATTGAAAGTGTAAGCGAGCATGGTGTTTTAGCGCCTGCTTTAGTCCGGCCAAAAGATAACGGGTATGAGATGATCTCAGGCCACAGGCGAAAATATGCCAGTAACCTGGTGGGCAAAACGGAAATCCCCTGCATTATTCGTGATCTCAACGATGATGAAGCAACAATATTACTGGTAGATAGCAATTTACAACGAGAAGAAATCCTTCCTTCTGAAAGAGCATTTGCCTATAAAATGAAAATAGAAGCGCTTAACCATCAGGGAAAACGAAATGATTTAACTTCGACACCAATGGTGTCGAAGTTACGTACCAATGAAAGAGTAGGTCAAGAACATGGTGACAGCCGTGAACAAGTCAGACGATATATCCGTCTGGCAGAATTAATTCCACCTTTATTAGATATGGTCGATGAAAAGAAAGTTGCGTTCCAAACAGGCGTAACAATCTCTTACCTAAAAAAAGACGAGCAAGAACAGCTTTTTGACTCAATGCAATATGAGGATTGTACCCCCTCCGGTGCTCAAGCGAAAAAAATGAAGGAATTTTCAGAACAGGGAAAACTCAATGAAAATGTCATTCTCTCCATTTTGCAGGAAGAAAAGCCCAATCAAGTGGAGAAAATCAAAATCCCCAAAGAGCGGATCAGCAAATTTTTTCCAAAAGGCACACCTGAGAAAAAAATCGAAGAAACCATTGTGAAAGCCCTGGAGCTATACCAAAAGCGTGAACGGCAGAAACAATCGGCAAGGTAGTTCTAAAGCGGCAGAAATGCCGCTTTTCCCGTTACAAAAGAAAAGGAGTTAGCTATGACAGGAGAAGATAAACGAACCGTTCACGGTTACCATATCATCCATTCAATGATCATCGGTAGCCAGGAGATTATTCTCGGGGAAAAACAAACCGAGTGCCCGGATAAACGCTATCTGTGTGCCTATGATGATCTCGATCATCTGGATAAAGGCTGTGAGGTGGTAGCAATCGGTGACTATCTGGAAATGCTGGAGCGCTATACCAAAGGGATTCAAAGAGAAATCAAGACACTCCGGGACGCAGAGCAAAAGCTCGGCGGACCCAATGCGCCCATTCCTGCGGAGCACTGTCTGTCAGATGATCGCACAAAAAGCATCCTGGGGAAGTTTGTAGTCCTTAAGGCGGAGGTTTTCAGACCCGAATACCAGCGCGCCAATGAACAAATCTGCTACGTAACAGGAGGCTCCGGCGCAAAAGCCAACCCCAAAGAAAAGGCCCTTCTTGTAAAGAACGTGTATGACGGCAGAGCAGCCCAGTTTGAAAGAAGTGAGGTACAGGGGCTTGTCGATATGAACTGCCTGCCGGAATGGGCTCAGAAAGCGGTTAAGAAATTCCGGAAGAAAGAAATCATCAAGAAAGGAGCAGCGCGCTGATGAATGCGGAAAACAATGAAAGCATGCAGTGTGGGGATTATGCGATCACCCAAGAACTGTGTATCGGAGATAAGACCGTGGTTTTTGGTGAAAAGCCCGGCGATTATGGGCCGGATCGGTACCTATGCGCTTATCGTCAGGTATTCCTCTTTTACGCCCAATATTCTGAAATTGAAACTGGCGCTTATCTGGACATGATGGAGGTGTTTACCACCCGCGTGAAAGCACAGATTGAACAGGCACGGGAAACCCTGAGTTCGATTACGGTTCCCATGACGGTGATTACCCCGGGGATGTGCTGCCCGGATGATCCCGCCGAAAGCATTGAGGGAAAAGTCATTGCGATCAAGCCGGAGGTTTTACGGCCAGAGTGCCAGTACTCGGTGTACCAGCTGGGCTATGTGACGGGTGGGTTTGGAGCCCATGGCACTGCCCGTGGGAATGCCGTTTTTATCAAAAAGCTCTACAGCCAGGAGAATACCCGTTTTGAACGTTCTGAGGTTCAGGGCGTGGTGAAGCCCGAATGTTTGCCAGAGTGGGCGAAGCAAAGCCTTGAGCAGATTAAACAAACCCAAAAGAAGGATAAAGCACGGAAAGGAGAAGCCCGCTAATGAAAGAGAAAAAAATATTGCCAGACTTTTGCTATACCACCTTGTTTTCAACTGACGAGATTGTCCGCATCAGGAAAGGGGCGCTGACCTATGAAAAAACCGAGCTCTCCACCCCCGACCGGGCGATGAACCGACTGCTCGTAGAGCGTACGAATGAGGCAATGGGCGTCACCAAAGCCCAGAGAGAAGCCATGCTTGGCGGGATGCTTTTGGGCTGGGACAAACCAGCTGCCGACCCCAACCGGTATGACCCGAGCGGCAACTTTATTCTGATCGACGATATGGAAAAATAACGTGTTACAAAAGAAAAAAGGAGAATTTAACAGTGAAAGACGAAATCAATCAAGGCTATATGATCACAGACCGCGTAAGTGTTGATTCCAATAATACCTTTGTTTTAGGCTATAATCCAAAGGCCCCGGAGCCCTATGTGACCTGGAAATGCGCCCCAGAGGATTATTATTATCATGGACACTATTTTAATGATCGAAACAACGCCATCCGCGATTTATGCACACGGGTGATGGAGGCGCTTGACTACAAAAAAGAGTTTGAAAAAATGACAGAGGATAAAAATGAACTGCCTGAGAAGTGCTACAGCACACATTTGGAAACAGGTGAGCTCGTGGTCATCAAGCGGTTTGAACCAGGGTATTTTAAATGTGCGGACTCAACCTCTGATCCAAAAAAGAATAAAAGCTTAGCAAAAAAATTGAATGAAGCTGCAGGGATTTCCAAGGCCCAGGTTGCGGCCATGAATGCGGGATTAATCTGCGGCTGGGACGCACTCAATGCCCGGCCAGACTACTACGATGAAAACGGCCGATTTAAAAAGCGCCAGCACAAAGATTTCTCGAGGTGAGACCATGGCCAAAAATACCAAAGGCATCCGGCTTCTGACGCGTCTGATCGATGCCGGGTACAATACCGAAAAAGCCATTGCCAGCATGACCCTTGATGATATCATCGCATTGGAAGTCAGCAATAAAAACGATATGGCCACATTGAATGAACTGATCAAAAGTGTCAAAGCCAACCGCGTGGTGACGTTTTTAGCATCAGGACCAGATCCTGAACGAAAGGACGTGCCGTCGCAGGATACTGCGTTAGAAGGAGATGAAAACAATGAAGAAACCCAAGCCAATCCCCCACATGATCCCGTTTGTTGATATCCACGCGCTGGATCTGTTTGAAATCCCAGACGGTGAGCGCATTCAGATCATACCCATGACAGGCTGTCCCGTCCCCTATTCCTGTTACTATATTGACCGCCAGCATTTCAAGCTTCAGGATACCATCTGGCACCCCATTGAGTTTGCCCGGAAAATGGCCCGTTTGGGGAATCTTTACCGACCGGAAAGCCCTGGGCTTTCAGATGTGCTGGATTATTATGAAGTCTATCAGATTCCAGACCGTCAGAACACTGACTACGGCTTTGGGCCGCTTGAGCAGTTTCTCACCCGCTTTAAACATGAGGACTACGTGAAGTGTTACCAGGGCATGTTGGCGCCGGTGACCGAACTGCTCGACCTGTACAAATTTCACAACCGAAACGACCGGCCATTCCAGGATCAGATGCACCCTTTGTGTATGGGCGATATGATCATCACGCATCGGGAAGGAAAAGTCCAGGCCTTTTACGTGGACGCCGAGGGCTTTCCGGAGGTTCCGCAGTTCCTTAAGCGGCCCATAAGGTAGACCCATGAGATACCAAAGCGTTGTCGCGCTTTACAACGCGACCCTTCAGGAGGTGACCGCCCGGCCCGAAAACTGGCTGGCCTTTTTAAAAACCGCCAGCGCCAACTTTCGCCTGCCCTTTGATGAGCAGCTCCTGGTCTATGCCCAGCGCCCCGATGTGACGGCGGTACTGACCACAGAGCGCTGGAACCGGCGCTTTGGACGGTGGGTAAAGCCGGGAAGCAAAGGGATCGCGGTCTTTGACAAGCAAAGCGACTGCCTCCACCTGAAGCACTACTTTGACCTTTCCGATACCAAGGAAGGCTGGGATAAAAGCCGCCTCCGGCCCGTTCCATTGTGGCAGGTCCAGGAGCCGTATCACCCCG
>ERZ781275.1954-NODE-1954-length-10630-cov-3.887660_pt1 | contig 10630 bp, 10 predicted proteins | sample MGYA00375853_ERZ781275 | MGnify/ENA primary metagenome ERZ781275 (study PRJEB29790, sample SAMN03653691) | human gut metagenome | host: Homo sapiens | place: USA: Dallas, Texas | collected 2012-07-23 | study: EMG produced TPA metagenomics assembly of the Gut...
GGGGGGGGGGGGGGGCCCGGGGGAGGAGAGAGGAAACCTTTCTGAAGAAAGGTTTCCTCTCTCCTCCCCCGGTTCATCCCCTAATCCCCACAAACCTTGTCGGAAACAAGGGCCATAAAACCAAGGGTCTTCCTGAGGCTGTCGAGCTGCGGATCAATGCCGTAGCGATGGGCAAGCCACAGGATGTCGGGCATGAAGAGCATCGTCCCTTCGCCGGGGACTTCGGAAATCACGATGCGCAGAGGCAGCTCGAGGGCAACCTCGGGGCGCTCCAGCATCAGATGCGTCCCGACCGCGGGCTTGCCGAAAAAGGCCACGCGGGTTTCGGGCATGAACAACCCGGCGGCACGCGCGTTGGCGGCGTGGTCCACCGTAGCAAACAACGGAACGTTCAAGGTCTTGAGCGTTTCAAGCAAACGATTCCAGACTGTTTCCACACTACCCGCACAGGGCTTGGACACGAGTCCTTCCGTGGTATGCATGACCATTCCTTTTTTTGAAGGTTCGTTGGAGAAGTCCCTTCTCCGAAGGCGGCTTTCCATGAAAACGTTCCGAATGAAACAGGGCGGAACATCAATGATGCTCCGCCGCCTTCCTTTTCCTTTGGGAGGTATCCGGCGACGGTCGGGATGCCCCTCGCCGGATGCCGGTTATTCGACAGTCACGCTCTTGGCGAGGTTTCTGGGCTGATCCACATCTTTGCCGAGATAGTCGGCCATTTCATAGCTGAACAACTGCATGGCCGGGAGCGCCAAAAACGCGTTGAACGGGCCCCACGCGGAGGGAATCGTCCACAGATGCTCCACATGCAGATCCGCTCCGGGATTGGCCAGCGCGATGACCGGCCCGCGGCGGGCCTGCACTTCCACGATATTCGATTTGACCTTCGGAAACAACGCATCATTGAAGGCAAGCGCAAAGGTTGGAAATTCCGGTTCAATCAGGGCTATGGGCCCGTGCTTCATCTCTCCGGAGGCATACCCCTCCGCGTGGATGTAGGAAATTTCCTTCAACTTCAGAGCGCCTTCCAGCGCGAGGGGGAAGGCATGGCCGCGCCCCAGATAGAAGAAGCTGTGCGCGGACGCATACAGCGGGGACAGCATCTGTGCCGTTTCCCGCATGGCGGGCAGGGCATCCTCGATCTGCTTCGGCAGGCCGTGCAGGGCGGCGAGCGCTTCATGGCGGGTCTTGGCGTCAAGCAGCCCCTTACGCTGTCCGTAATAGAGCGCGATGAGCGCCATGATGACCATCTGGCTGCACATGGCCTTGGTGGATGCCACGCTGATTTCCGGTCCGGCCTGCGTATAGATCACCGCATCGGCCTCGCGCGGGATGGACGATCCCACGACGTTGCACAGCGCGATGGCGATACAGCCCTTTTCCTTGGCGAGCCGGAGCGCCGCAAGCGTATCCGCCGTTTCCCCGGACTGGCTGATCACAAGGACCATGTCGTCAGGCTCAAGGATAACGTTGCGGTACCGGAACTCGGACGCAATTTCCGGGACGACCGGCATACGCGCCCAGTTCTCAAGCAGGTGCTGCCCCCACATGCCCGCATGGTACGAGGTCCCGCAGGCAATGATCCGCAGGCGCGAGGGGACGGGAAGCCCGTCGAGCTCCGGCAGCACGACCATACCCTTCTCTTCGTCCACCCGCCCGGCAAGACAATCCGAGATAACCTTGGGCTGTTCAAAGATTTCCTTGAGCATGAAGTGCTTGAACCCGCCTTTCCGTGCGGCCTGCATGTCCCACTGGACGGTCTGCACTTCCTTCTGGACGGGCTCGAGCGTATCGAGAGACAGTACCTGCCACGTGGCGTCCGTGATGCGGACGATTTCTCCGTCCTCCAGAAAAACGACGTCACGCGTATAGGGCAGGAACGCCGGGATATCCGAAGCAATGAAATGCTCGCCCACACCCACGCCGAGGATCAGGGGAGCGGACATGCGCGCGGAAAGGATGGTCCCCGGCTCATCGGGGCAGATCACCGCCACGGCATACGCGCCGTGGGCCTGACGCAGAGCCCAGGCAAAGGCTTCAAGCAGCGTGGGGTTGTGCTTGCGGCCTTCCGCGATGAGATGGGCCAGGACTTCCGTATCGGTTTCGGATTTAAAGACATAGCCCTTGGCGAGCAGGCCTTCCTTCAGCTCCTGAAAATTTTCAATGATGCCGTTGTGGATGATGGCGAGTTCGTTGTCGCCGCCGATATGAGGATGGGCATTGCGTTCGGCGGGCACGCCGTGCGTGGCCCAGCGCGTATGCCCGATACCGTTCATGGCGACCGTATTGGGGTAATGGGCGAGCTTTTCTTCCAGAGCCGCCAATTTGCCCTCAGCCTTGATGACCTTGAGCTCCCTCCCCTGAATAAAACCGACTCCAGCGGAGTCGTACCCGCGGTATTCAAGGCGCCGCAAGCCTTCGATGATGACCGGAACAGCCGGACGATGACCGGCATAACCAATAATTCCGCACATGCAGTATTGCTCCTTCCGTTCACGGGAGTGCCGTCGGGGCCCCATGCGCCGCCGAGAGCAGTGGTTTCTTTTTACAGCCTGTTTTCAGGCAGGGTTCCAGTGTGATAGAAAAAGGGCACGTTGTAAATACGTCCCGATACGCTTCTGAAATCACCCAACTAGGTTATTATCAAGATGATTTTCATTGATGTCCCGTAGATTCACCGTATATTCCACTACACGGAGAGAAAAAGCCATTTTCAGCCTGCTGTTTCAGAGTTTTTATTTATTTCAGGAGGATACTATGAATACCATGTTGAAGACCGCCATTTTTGTCACTGCCCTCCTCATGCTCGGCGGCTGCGCCACCAAGGCCCTTACCCCTGAAGAACAAGCCTTTCAGGATGCGCAGCGTTCCTGCACCGAGCAGACCAACTCCATGATCGGCGGGAGCCGCTATTCATGGAGCGATCAGCTCCCGTGGAGCAACTATTTCGAATGGTGCATGGAAGGCAAGGGCTATACCAAGGATCAGCTAAAGAGCATTTGGTATTAAATTCCCATATAGTTATAAGTAGATACGACAGCCGCGGCGGATGGCTTCGCCGCGGCTGTCGTCGTCCTGCACCTTATCTTTTGGAGCCCTCCTCAAACCTCCCCGCGCAAGCTCCCCTTCAGCACTTTTTTCGGGAAAAATCACGTAATGCTACGGCATGTTACGTATAAAAAAAAATCTATTGACTTATCAAAGGAAGGGTGACAAAAGCCGCGCCCAAGGAGTACCTTTTATGAAAAAAATGATTGCACTTTTGGCTCTCGCGTTCTTTGGTATGACTGCAACTTGTGGAATGACCTTCGCTGCTGAAGCCAATAACGGCATGGCAACTGCCAATGAACAGGCAGTACAGGATCCTGCCACACATCAGCAAAAGAAAGCTCCTCACGCCTTAAAGAAGCAGGAAAAGAAAAACGCTCAACATGCGAACACAAAGCAGCAGAAAAAAGCCACTAAAAAGCACGATAATGCTGCCTCTCAACAGAAAAAAACGTCTGAATCCCAAGAATAACATGTAACCTGTCCCCATAGAACAGATTCAGAACAGAACAGTCCATCTGTTGTGCTTACAAAAATCCTGATGCGATTCTCTCGCATCAGGATTTTTTACGTCTCCCAATTGAAAAAAGAGAAAACTGGAGAAGGCAGACATCTGCTGGAGAAATGTGTTCCCTTCCCCTGCCCTGCCAGCACGGCTCACACCATCCCTTCCCCTCCAAAGACGCCAACGTCATCGAATATCTGCTGACGGTTTCAGGGAAAATGAAAAATCCCAGAAAAGCCATTGCCCTTGAGCCCCTCTCGCAACTGCATAAAAAAAGTTCCCGGAATATTCCGGGAACCTTTTTTCATAACAGGAACTCCTGCCGCATGACCTTCCCACCAGTCAACATTTTTGCGTGGGGACCGGGGGAGGGAGCTTTTTGTAAAAACTCCCTCCCCCGGTCCTTAACCCCCTCGCCTTACTTGTTGCGATGGGCGGTGATTTCTTCAAGATATTCGGGGCGCACATCAAAGCCGAATTCGATGGCCTTGTCGGCATATTCGGCGGCCTTGTCGTAATCGCCCTTTTCAAACCACGCGAGGGACAGATTGTTCCACGCGGGCGCGAATCCGGGCTGCTTTTCAATGGCCTTTTCGCTGATTTTGATGCTCTCGTCGTACTGGCCGTTCATGTAGTAGGCAGCGCCGAGAGTCGCCATCGCCTGAATGAATTCGGCATCCCATTTCAGAGCCTTTTGCAGGGCGCTGATGGCCTTTTCGGGCTCGCCGCGCTGCAAATGCACAAAGCCGATGTTACTCCACGGCACGGGGAACTTGGCGCGGCAATTGGCCGCTTCCTCGTTGTAGCGCAGGCAACCTTCGAGATCGCCGCGCTGCAGACAGATGCCGCCAAGCTGCACATAGGCTTCGGCAAGATGGGACGAATTGCGGACCGCGGCGAGAAACGATTCTTCCGCCGCCACAAAGTCGCCCTTGCTGAGCAAGGCTACGCCAAGATTGTAATGATGATTGGCGCAACCGTCGTTCTGGCTGAGCGCGGCCCGCAGGTCGGCGATGTACTCGTCAAGATTCTCGTACCGGTCCTTCATCGATCAGTCCCTCTTTCTTCAGGAGTTTATAATACCATACGCAGAACTCGTAGATGCCGAGGTAGCGTTCGTCTCTGTTCACAATCCCGAGCGCGCAGTCGAGAGCGCCTTTGTTGAAGTCATTGCCCTCGGTGCGTTCGCCGAGCGAATGCATGAACCCGCGGAACAGCTGCTGCGTGGTGCGCTTGCTCGGATCGACGCGGATATCCATCGGGTCGTTGGGCTTCTGGAAGGGATCCCATTCATCGTAGCCGATACGGTCGATGAACTTCCTCCGGCGGGGATTCATGCGCTCGTAAATTTCGCGCTTGAGCTGTTCCTGCTCCTCGGTCAGCTCCTGCTTGGTGCTGTCTCGAAACATGGTGGCGGAAATCATCAAGACTCCTTGGGCGCCGGGCCTATACCCAAATAAGCGTCGTCGTAGTTGGTGAGAAGCGCCATGGACACGGGCACGAAGACCTCATGCAGCTCCTTGAACCGGGACTGCACGCGATCCCGGATTTCCACGCTGAGGCGGTCCAGCCGTTCCTGAATCTTATCCAGATGGACGGTCGGATAGCTGGCTCCGGCAGCGAAATTCGACTGGCCGCACACGTGCCCCTTGCCGCCTATCGCCGTAGGGATGCCGTAGAGGCGGCAGGTGATGGGGCGGTAGTCATAAAGCACGCACTGATCGTTCGAATCGAGGAGCGGACAGCGGATGCGGGCCTTGGCGGCCTCTTCCATGATGTGCTCCATGGCGTCTTCAGAACCTTTGGCATCGCGCAGCTCGCGGAAATAGTCGCGCTTCATACGAGTCAGCTTGCGATCCACACTCCCGGCGTTCTCAAGGATACGGGAACGCTCGGGGCCGAAGTCGTACTTTTCGATGAACCGCGCGTTCAGGTACATGGCTTCGACAAGCGAAAGGTCAAACATGGCGTGGCAGCAATCACTGCAACCGGGCTTGCAGGTCACGCAGTCCGGGTGCATCTCGCCAACGCGGGCAAACACCGCGTCGGCTTCAGCAACAAGTGCCTCGTACGCAGTGAACACAGGGGTAAGCTCGGGCATGATGTTGATCATAGGATCTATAATAGGTAAGAGTGTAAAAAAAGGAAGGGGCCTCTTGAAAAAAAGCTCCTTCCTCTCGCACAAACCGCCGCCCGCAATCGCGGACGGCGGCATTTCAATGCTTAGTTTTCTTCAACATTGATGGCGTCGTGTTCGCACACTTCGACACAGGACTCACAGCCGAGGCATTCTTCGGCATGGGCCGGGCTGGATTTGCCGTCGGTCATTTCGTACACTTCAACAGGACAGACGTCCACGCATTCGCCACAACCCACGCACTTGTCAGCGTCAACAGTAACATTCCAAGACATTGTCATTTCCTCCAAGTTTTGGATCAAACGATCCTGAGTTTCTCGACCACAGGCACTGTCGTGCCGTCATCCTTGCCTTAGCGTCCGAACAGGAGGGTGTCAAGTGTTTTGAGAAACGACGGGAAAGCCTTGCGGCCCTTGTTTCCGCGCGCTGCCAAGGCTCTCCCGGCAACGGCTTTTCTCCCGTTTCGACACCGCCCTGTCCAGACAATAATCATTTTCCGGCAAGTTCCAAGCGCTCGGCGACAGCCTTCGCGGCGGCCCGGGTAAACTCCTCAGCGGAGAGCCGCGCCTTCTCGGCGGCATCGACCACCAGCGAAGGCCGGTTGGCGAGGCTCGCGTCAGGCGCGACGCCGTATTCCGGCGGGAACGTGCCGGTAAAATACATATTCTGGAATCCCGCAAATTTGAGCGCGTGCGCCGTCGAATCGAGCACCGCCTTTTCTCCGGCGGCCACCCTGCCCTCTTCGCGGGCCTTGAGCAGACCGGCAAGGCATTCGCCTCCCTGCGTGCACACGATATGCCCATGCCGGTTGGCGAGGATGGTCGCATCCATGATGGCCTGCTCGGTCACCTGAACCACGCCGAATTCGCCGCCCGCAGCCTCGTAGGCGTCGACGAGCGCCTTCACGCGGGGGAAGGACACCGGGTTGCCGATCATGGCTGCCTGCGCCACGCTCGGGCGGACGGTCACGGGATTGTACACGCGTTCGGCCTTGGGCTTGCTGTAATAACGCCACACCGGGTCGGCGTGTTCGGACTGCACCCCGAACAGGCGCGGCAAATCGGAAATGATGCCAAGACGGCGCATCTTGAGCAGGCCGGACATGACCGCCGTGATGTTCCCGGCGTTGCCCACCGGAACAAACAGGACCTTGCCCGCCAGATCCCAGTTGAACCACTGGGCGACTTCATAGGCATAGGATTCCTGCCCAAGGATGCGCCAGCTGTTCTTCGAATTGAGCAGGGCCACGCGGTAGTGCTCGGCCAGATGCTCGACGACCTTCATGCAGTCGTCGAATACGCCGGGCACCTCAAGCACGGTCGCACCGGAGCCGAGGGGCTGGGAAAGCTGCTGAGGCGTCACCTTGCCCTGCGGCAGCAACACGGCGGTCTTGATGGGATGCCCCACATACGCGCCGTACAAAGCCGCGGCAGCCGACGTATCCCCGGTAGAGGCGCAGATGGTCAGCACCTCATCCCATCCGTGCTTGCGTACAAGCGCACGCAAATAGCTGTACGCGCAGGCCATACCGCGATCCTTAAAGGAAGCGCTTGGGTTCTGTCCGTCGTTCTTGAACGCGAACGAGGCGTTCAGCTTCTTCTGGAGTTCGGGAGCGCCGTCCACGACCGGGGTGTTCCCTTCGCCGAGGTACAGGATGTCTTCCTGCTCCAGCACGGGGGCCATCAGCTCATAAAACCGGAACACGCCGCGCAGGGCCGTGTTCCGGGTGGCGGCCCGGCTGTCGAACAGGTTGCGCCAATATGCGCCGCCGTGTTCCTTCAGTTTGTCGAAGGTCGTGTCTTCAAGCAGGAATACGCCACCGCAGCTCGGGCACGTATACAGCAATTCATCAATGGGGTGACGGGCCCCACAGCCGAGGCACACGTATTCCATCTGCGCCCGGTAGGTCGGAAACTGATCGGACATGGTCGCTCCGTATTGAGGTACGCCTCCGGCGGCAAAGGGCTACCGCCCCTTGCCCCTGTTTTTGGGGAATCGCTCTGCGTGCGCTCCTTGTAAGGCCCGCAAGCCCACCCAACGGCCACGGCGTCGCCGCCCTTTGGGTCGAATTCCCCCAAAACGCCCTCAGTACCGCCGGAAGCGTGAAGGGCTTTACCCTTCCTCCGGAGGTTCTGCGGGATTCGGAGATTATGTTCTTTTTCTGAGGTCCTAAGGAAAAAAGCAACGGGAGGCAAGCCTTTGTTGTTTTACCTTCCCTCTTCTCCCTTTGCCATCTAAAAAAATGCGGTCCTCTTTTCCCAAAACGCCCACCAACCCCCTCTTTCGGCCCACACGAAAATCCCTGCGAACAGGGATTCGATAACGTCGAAAGTCTTTGAAGAGGATGGGGTGGGGTTTGGGGAGGGGAAACTTTCTCTAGAAAGTTTCCCCTTCCCCTCCCCAGCTTCCCATCACTCCCCAACCTTCACGACCTTGGCGGGCACCCCGGCGACGACGGCCTTTGCAGGCACATCGCGGACGACGACGGACCCGGCGGCGACAATGGCCCCGTCCCCGATGGTCACGCCCTTGAGGATGAGAGCATTCATGCCGATCCAGACGTTCGCGCCGATGGATACGCCGCGATCCAGCTCAAAGGCCGGTTCGATGTGCCGCGTCTCGGCGGGCCAGTGCGCGTGGAAATCGGAATCCGTGATCACGCAGTTCGGGCCCACCATCGTATCTTTGCCGATGGAAATGGTGCACGAGCGCGCCGTGATCGCCGTGCCGCTGAGCTGGACGTCTTCCGCCAGTTCGATGCGGGCTGTAGGGGCATAGGTGCGGAGACGGACGGGCGCGTACAGCGTGGAGGCCGTGGCGCGCCGCGAGGAGGAAATCAGGCTGCACCCCGCGCCGAGGCGGATATGGCTGCCGGGCCAACGCCCAAGGATCACCGATCCGCACGCCGTGACGCCGGGCCCCACCTCAACGCCGAACAGCTGCGCCTTGATCCGCAGGGCCAGCGTGCCCCAATCCTTCGACCAATGGCGCTGCAACGTAATCGCGGCATAGGAAAGGATGTCCTGAGCCGAAAGCCTGCGCTCGATAGCCTTGCGGAGTTTGCCGATCATGCCTTGTTCCCGCTTTCGGACTGCGCCAGCTGCCAGCGGCACAACCCGTTGAAAAGGTTTGTCTTGAGCATTTTTTCGCCGCCGTGCAGCGCGTCGATCTTGGCTTGGAAATTCGCCCGGTTGGTCTTCCCGGCGGAAGGACAGGGATTCGACCAGACGGGCAGTTCCCAGCGCCGCGCCGCCTTGATGATATCCGGTTTTTCCACCAGAAGCAGAGGCCGGATGACTTTGAGCGCCCCCTTGAAAAAGTCGTCGCACATGCCCATGCCCTCAACGCGCCCGTTCTGGACAAGATTCATAAAGAACGTCGTAACCAGATCGTCGGCGTTGTGCCCGAAGGCGAGATGGGTCAGCTTATACTGCTGGCATACCTCGAACAGCCGTGTGCGGCGCAGCATGGCACAGTAGAAACAGGCGGAATTGCGGCGGTTTTCCGGCGAGTGACCGCGCGGGCCGTGATCCGTGACTTCGATGTGGCCCGCAACGCCGTGTTTCGCCAGATACTCGACGAGCGGCGCGTGGTTTTCCGCATCAAAGCCGGGATTCAGATGGATCGCCATGATGTCGAACCGGAACGGCACGATGCGCTGGCGCCGCCGGAGCACTTCCAGCAGCACCCAGCTGTCCACGCCGCCCGAAACGGCGACCCCGACCTTCGCGCCGGGGCCGACCATCCCGGTGCGCTGCATGGCCTTTCCCGCGCTTTTGACGCAGACCTGCTGCGCATAGGAGAGCTTTTCTTTCGACATCAGGACAACCGCATCTTGAAGTCTTCGTAGCCGAATTCCCGGACAAGCCGCGTCCCGTCGGTTTCCGGGTTCCAGCGCACGATGGAGGGCAGACGCAGACCGTTAAAGGTCGTGGTCTTCACCATGCTGTAAATCGCCATGTCCGTAAAGACCAGCCTGTCCCCGGCCTTGAGCGGCTCGTCGAAACTGTATTCGCCGATCACGTCCCCCGCGAGGCAGGACTTGCCCGCAAGACGGCAACTCCAACGCTTCTCGCCGGGCTCGCCGGAACCGATGACCATCGGGCGGTACGGCATTTCCAAAACGTCCGGCATGTGCGTCGCCGCCGAAGTGTCCAGAATCGCCACGGGCATATCCGCCCGCACCACGTCGAGCACGGTGGACACCAGCACGCCCGCGTTCAGGGCCACGGCCTCGCCGGGCTCAAGGTAGACCTGCACTCCGTAGCGGTCGCGCACCCGCTCGATGCATTTGCAGAGCAGGCCGATGTCGTAGCCTTCTTTGGTGATATGGTGGCCGCCGCCGAAATTCATCCACTTGAGGCCCTTCAAATACCGTCCGAACTTCATTTCAAACGCCTTGAGCGTCCTATCCAGCGCGTCCGCGCCCTGTTCGCACAGGGTATGGAAATGCAGCCCCGAAAGCCCCTTGAGGCCGGGAGGCGGCGTCTGGGCGGGGCAGCCCCCGGCGGACGCGAAACGCTCGAACTCCCGCAGCCGCACGCCGAGCCGGGAGCCCGGAGCGCAGGGGTCGTACATGGGCACCGCGCCCTCGGAGTGCTCAGGGTTGACCCGGATGCCGCATTCGATGGGCGTCGCGCGTCCGGCGTTCTTGGCTTCGACCATGCCCTTGAAGCGTTCCCACTGCGCGAAGGAATTGAACAGAACATGATCAACTGTTTCAAGCAGTTCCGCCATGTCAGCTTCCGAGTAGCCCGCCGCAAACGCATGGACTTCGCCGCCGAAGCATTCCCGGGCAAGCCGGGCTTCGTCGGGCGAGCTGGCGCAGCAGCCGTACAGCGCGCCTTCCCCGCTACGGGAAATGATCGGGAAAACGTCCCACATGGCGAAGCATTTCAGGGCCATCAGGATCTTCGCGCCCGTGCGCCGCTGCACTTCGT
>ERZ781275.1958-NODE-1958-length-10606-cov-3.129940_pt1 | contig 10606 bp, 6 predicted proteins | sample MGYA00375853_ERZ781275 | MGnify/ENA primary metagenome ERZ781275 (study PRJEB29790, sample SAMN03653691) | human gut metagenome | host: Homo sapiens | place: USA: Dallas, Texas | collected 2012-07-23 | study: EMG produced TPA metagenomics assembly of the Gut...
CCAGAGATGGTTTCCGGTGCCGCCACAATCTGGGGTACTGGGAAGGCCGGGACTATCTGGGGGTCGGCCCTGCGGCGACATCCACGATCGGTGGGGAGCGCTGGACCAATCCGGAGGGGGAAGGCTGGTTGGAGCAGGTGCGGGAAGGGCGCCGCTGCCCTGAGCGAGAACCGTTGGATCGGGCAACGCGGGCGCTGGAGCTCATGATGCTGCGCCTGCGAACCGTGGATGGTTTGCCGCTGGATGCCTATGAGTCCTTGGCCGGACGCTCGTTTCTGGGGGATCACGGGCCGTTCGCCCACCGCCTCTGTGCTGAGGGGCTGGCCCGCATGGAGAACGGGGTGTTTCGGCTTACGGATGAAGGGATGCTTGTTTCCAACAGTATCCTCGGTGAACTTTTTGAAGAGGAACCCGAAAGCGCGGAATAAGGATTTCATCGAGGAAAAGAGGAACGTCCCTTATAATTATAGAAGGGGGATTCCCATGCCCCTCCCCTCGCTGGACAAGGGTGACGTGCCCGTATATGGTATTTGCCTGTATATGTTTCAGCTTATTTATTGAAAATATTTATAAAAACAAACGGATGCGATTATGTCCGAACAGATGTGCGAACAGCGCCGTGAACGCCTGCGTGCGTTGATGCGGGAACAGGGAATCGAAGCGCTTTTGATCAGCCATGCGGCGAACCGGTACTATCTTTCGGGTTTCGAACTGCATGATGTGCAGTTGAACGAAAGCGCCGGCCGCCTGATTGTGATGGCAGACGGTAAAGACTGGATCTTGACGGATTCGCGCTATCTGGACGCTGCCCGGCGGCTGTGGGAACCCGAGCGGGTTTTCATCTACGGTGCGGACGCGCCGGAAGATATCGCCAAGCTCTTAAAGGGGCTTGTGCCCGGCAAAACCATCGGCTTTGAGGCCCGCGCGATCACGCTGGAGTTTTATGAGAAGTTCGCGGAAACGCTGGCGGGGTCAGGCTGCCGTCTTTCCAAGGCTGACGGTCTGGTTGAACGGCTTCGCGTGATCAAAGATGCGGAAGAGATCCGGCGTATGGAGATTTCCTGCCGCCTGAACCAGCAGATGATGGAGTGGCTGCCCGGCGTGCTCGTGCCCGGGCGAAGCGAAGCCGCCGTTTCATGGGACATTGAAATGTTTTTCAGGCATCACGGGGCGACCGAGCTGGCCTTCACGAGCATTGTGGGGCATGGCCCCAACGCGGCGCTCCCGCACTACCTGCCCTCCAAAGACGCCCTTCTGGAGGCGGAAAATCTTGTGCTGGTGGATGTGGGGTGCCGTCTGGAAGACTACTGCTCCGATCAGACCAGGACTTTCTGGGTCGGTGAAAAGCCGACGGAGCGATTCAAAAAGACGCTGGAGGCCGTACAAGAAGCGCAGCACAGGGCTATCCGGGCTATCCATCCCGGTGTTCTGGCCTGTGATGTGTATAAGGCGGCCAGAGGGCACTTCGAGTCTCTCGGCGTTGCCGGAGCCTTTACGCATGGGCTCGGGCATGGCGTCGGACTGGAAACCCACGAGGGGCCGAGCCTTAACGGACGCAACAAAACCCCGCTTGAGCCCGGAATGATCGTGACCGTGGAGCCCGGCCTGTACTTCCCTGAATGGGGCGGGATCCGCTGGGAGCACATGGTGCTGGTCACTGAAGACGGCTGCCGGGTCCTGTAAGGTGAGCTCGGGAATATCGCTTTTGTGAATTCCACTCGCAGATGGGGCGGAGTCAAGACATGGTGCATCAACATTGGAAAGGCTCTGGAAGAGAGAGGGCATGGGGTATACGTGTACGGACGCCCCGGGCCTTTTCCCAAGAAAGCTCAAGAGCTGGGTCTCAATGCGCAGGAGGTCCGTTTTGGCGTTGATGGAAACCCATTGACCATTTGGTTTTTTCTCCAAGAATTTCGCAGGCACAATATTGACGTTTGCATATGCAATGTTTCTAAAGATCTGCGAACGGCTGGAATCGCTGCAAAACTCCTTGGTATACCGATAATACATCGTCTTGGGGACCCGGGAGATCTCAAGAACAGGTTTAAAACTTGGGCAACGCAATACTTCTTGAAGCCCCGGCTCTTGGCGTGCTCCGAGTTTTGTAAGTCGGGGTTGATCCGTTCGGTTCCGATGCTCGGTAAATATGACTTTCAGGCTATCCACCCTGGAGTTTTTCCTGCTCCGACACCTCCCTCCACTATCCATAAGCCACGGGTAGTTATTACATCTTGCCAGTTGGATAGAGACAAGGGGCATAAAGACATGTTTTATGCTCTGAAAAAAGTGCGGGAACGGGGGGTGGATTTTCGTTGTATCGTTGTGGGGACTGGTCCTGATGAACAGCTTGTCAAAGAGCAGTGTTCCTCAATGGGGCTTGATGATATCACAACTTTCACAGGACATGTTTCGAATGTTCAGGAGCAACTGGGGAAGGGAGATATTTATGTGCTTCCGAGTTACTGCGAGGCGCTCGGGATTGCCCTGGAAGAAGCTATGGCACAAGGTCTAGCCTGTATTGCACGTAGAAGTGGAGGCGTACCTGAAATTTGGCCAACCGATCAAGGTTCATTGTTGGTTCAAGTCCATGATGATGGTAGCAACATGGCCGAAGCCTTGTATTCTCTGTTGACCTTGCCTGACGAAGCTTTGCTTGAAATCAAAAAAGATTTTTATGCTCATGCAGTGCAAGGTTTTCATGTTGAAGGGCAAGCCAGAAAAGTCGAAGAATGGCTTTTTAACATTTCTTGATTTTTTTTTAATGATTATGGACTACTAATTAGGTAAATCCATTTAAAATATGAAAGGTTCATACTGTGCAGATACGGGAAGCTAAATGGGTAAAAAGCCTTTTTAATGAATATGCACTTTTTTTTATATCATTGTGTGTTCTTTTTTGGTGGCTGGGGACAGGTTCGTTGACATGGAAGAGGATCAGTATTCCTCTGTTTATAGGTGGGTATTATCTTTGGAAGGCGGAAGTATACAGATTTATACGTCTTGTCCCTTTAGTGGCATTACTACCAATTGCAGCAGCTTTGTATACGATATTCACTCCTGGATATCTGTTCGCAGATATAAGAAACGGTTATGAAATGCTGGCTGTCTATTTGATTGGAATAATGGCTATTCTGTTATTACGGGATAGGTATTTTATTTCAATGCTCTTTCTCCCTATAGCTTTATCAGTTACCTATATCGGGTTTATGGTCGGTATATTTTCAAAGCCATTAGTTTCTTATGATGAACGACTTGTTCTTTTTTTGAAGCATCCTAATATCCTCGGAGCTGTTTCGGCTATCGCTCTCCTTTTTCTTATAACATATTGCAATAAATGGAAAGGGATATTTCGTTATATTTTGTCAGGAATGGGTTGTTTGATCACATTGATACTTATTTTAAGTGCAAATAGGGCTGCTTATTTGGCAACCTTTGTTTCATTATCTTTCCTGATATTCCATTTATCAAAGAAACGAATTGTTTTAATATCTATTTTTGTATCCATTTGTGTTTGTACAGTATTTATTTTACCACAAGAACAGCTTGACCGTGTAATATCTTCAGTTGAATCTCCTTTAAGCGACAGAACGTTTGAAACACGTAAACCTATTTGGGAAGCTGCCATTGCAGGTATTGAATCCGCTCCATGGTTTGGCAACTCAATAAGAGCTTTTAAAGCTTTTCATCATAGTTATATCACAGAAAATGTGGAAGATTTGAACTCCCGGTATAGGGAAGTAGAGAAAACAGTATATCATCCGCATAATATATTTATTGGCTTGCTGTTTATGTATGGAATATTGGGAACAGTTCTTTTTATATGTTCTGTTGGGTTAGCCTTAAAGAAGTCTCTAGCCCAAAAAGATTTGTTTTTTCAAGTACTCATTATTTTCTATAGTGTATTTGGATTGTTCGAATTTTCTTTGGATAGAGAGGATGGGATTGTCCTGCTCTTTTTCCCGCTGGGGCTCGTTTACGGCAGAGAGATCGCGGCTTCCTTACAGCGCCAACCTCCAGCACAACACGACCAGCCCTGCGGCGCCCAGGCCGAGTAGCGTATTTATGACCGGAGAGGGGAGGGCTGTACGCCGTGATATCCAGCTTGCGGTCCCTCCCACAATGAAGCCGGAGAGCAGTCCGAACAGGTGTGCGGCGTAATCCGTTTTGTCGCCTTCCGTGCCGAGCATGGCGAGGATGCCCGTGCCTGCGGCCAACAGGAGGATGCCTCTGCGCCAGGAGAGCTTTCCGGTATCGCTCTGCGTTCTGCTGCCCCACCCTTGAAGGGCCATGAATCCGGAAAGCACGCCCACCGTGCCGAAAAGGGCCGTGGAGAAGCCGAGGCTGATATGCCCGGCGGGGCGGTACCATGCGTTGAGGGCGTTGCCGAAGGTTCCGGCCAGCAAGATAAGAAAGAGGCCAAGCCCGAGGCCCACCCTGCGGCAGAGCAGGATCAGAAAAGGCGCGCCGAACAGGACATTGCCGAAGAGGTGCTGGCTGTCGGCGTGCAGGGTCAATGCCGTAACGCAGCGATACCACTCTCCGAATGTCTTCACGCGAAAAACATCCAGTGAGCCGAGCCGCGACCACTCTTCAGATGGCAGATCCGGCAGGCCGGGAAGATGGGCCAAAAATCCCCAATGCATCCTGACGCCATGCCAGAGGATGAGCAGAAGCAGCACTGACAGTACCCAGTGCGCGTTGTTGTGCGTGGGGGGCTCGATGTAGACAGGGCGTGGCTTTCGGCTTTCGGCCAGTACGGCCTCCAGCTCGGAACGGGCTTGGCGTTCGAGCAGGGCGGGGACATACAGGCGGAGCTTGTTGCCTCGTCCTGTAAGCATGTACGGGATGTTCCGGGAGGCGAGTATTGTGATCCAAAGATCGAACAGGTGCGGAGGAGGGAGGGTAGGCCGTTTTTCCCCGTCGTCGATCATCCTCCAAAAACGGGGGACGCTGTAGGGGCGCATCCACAAGCGCAGTTTACGCCTGCGCAGAGGAGGGCGGCGTGAAGGGATGGATGTGGCCTTCCGTGTGGGCGAGAGGGGGCGTGGTGGCGGTGTCATGTCCTTGAGGTAAGGTCTGTTCTCCAAAAAAGCAAAAAAATCCCCGGCTGCGGACAACCGGGGATTTTTGGAAAACCATGCCGCAGACACGGAACTAGTCGGCCTTGCGGACAACGGGCTTCGTAACCACGCCGGAACGCAGGCAGCGGGTGCACACGGAAACCGTGCGGACTTCGCCGTTGGCGAACTGGTGACGCACGTTCTGAAGGTTGGGGTTGAACACACGCTTGGTCTTGATGTTAGAATGGCTCACATAGTTGCCGGTCTGGGGCTTTTTGCCACAAAATTCGCACTGCTTGGACATGACATCCTCCATATATTCGGACGGTCGCCCGAAAAAATCTTTCTAGGGGCACGGACTGTCCGCACCAAAGACTGATTTCATATACGCTCTCCCAAAAAAACGCAAGAGGTAAGCCGCGTTTTTCGTACGGAACGGCTGGCTGTATTCCTTCCGTCGTGCGTCCGGAAGGGGAAAAGGAGCGGCGGGATTTCCGGAAAAGGTGCGCTTCTTCCTCTTGCCAGCGGGAACAATGGCGTGTAGGAACTGAGGGATTCATTATTCTTCATTCCCTATATGATGGAGTGCCGCTGTTTCGGCGTGCGGCCATTGGTGTCAGCCGGTGGAGAGGCCGGTTGCGGACGAAACAAATCTACCCTTGCCCAGCGGGGAGCGATATGCCCAAGCGTACAGATCTCAAGAAGATCATGGTAATCGGTTCTGGCCCGATCGTCATCGGCCAAGCGTGCGAATTCGACTATTCCGGGACTCAGGGCATCAAGGCCCTGAAAGAAGAGGGATACGAGGTCGTACTGGTGAACTCCAACCCGGCGACCATCATGACCGATCCCGGGCTTGCGGATCGCACCTACATCGAACCTATCGAACCGGAAACGGTTGCCGCCATCGTGCGCAAGGAACGCCCGTGCGCCATCCTGCCCACTCTCGGCGGGCAGACGGGCCTGAACACGGCGCTCGCGCTGGCGAAATCCGGTGTGCTGGCCGAGTGCGGCACGGAACTCATCGGCGCGCGGGCCGAAGTCATCGAAAAGGCCGAAAGCCGCGAGCTGTTCCGTCAGGCGATGGAAAACATCGGCCTCAAGGTCCCTCAGAGCGCCATCGCCCACAGTATGGACGACGTGCGCCGCATCGGTTCCTCCATGCCCTTTCCGATGATTATCCGTCCCGCCTTCACGCTCGGCGGCACGGGCGGCGGTATCGCCTACAATATGGAAGACCTTGAGGAAATCGCGGGCGACGGCCTGACCGCCAGCCCGGTGAGCGAAGTCATGATCGAGCAGTCGGTCATCGGCTGGAAAGAATTTGAGATGGAAGTCATGCGCGATACCGCGGACAACTGCGTGATCGTGTGCTCCATCGAAAACGTGGACGCCATGGGCGTGCACACCGGCGACTCCATCACCGTGGCCCCGGCGCAGACCCTCACGGACCGCGAATATCAGAAGATGCGCGACGCCTCCCTCGCCATCATGCGCGAAATCGGTGTGGAGACCGGCGGATCGAACGTGCAGTTCGGCGTCAATCCCGCTAACGGCGAACTCGTGATCATCGAGATGAACCCCCGCGTGTCCCGTTCCTCCGCGCTGGCTTCCAAGGCGACCGGCTTCCCCATCGCCAAGATCGCGGCCAAGCTGGCCGTCGGCTATACGCTGGACGAGCTCCGCAACGACATTACCCGCGAAACCTCCGCGTCCTTCGAACCCACCATCGACTACTGCGTGGTCAAGATTCCCCGCTTCACCTTTGAGAAGTTCCCCGGAGCCAAGGACGAGCTGACCACCTCCATGAAGAGCGTGGGTGAGACTATGGCCATTGGCCGGACCTTCAAGGAATCGCTCCAGAAGGGGCTGCGTTCGCTGGAAATCGGGGCTATCGGCCTCGGCAGCAACTTCCGTGCCGCGTTGCCCTCGCGCGAAGAGCTTATGGGTAAGCTCCGTACGCCCAACTCGCGTCGTATGTTCGCCATCCGTCAGGCTATGCTTGTCGGGTTCACGCTGGAAGAACTCCATGAAATCACGTTGATCGATCCGTGGTTCCTGCGCCAGATCAAGGAAATCGTGGATATGGAAGGGCAGATCCGCGACTTCGCGCTGGCCAACTCCATGACGCCCGACAATCCGGAAATGGTCGCCGTGCTCCACAAGGCCAAGGAATTCGGTTTCTCCGACCGTCAGCTTGCGGAAATGTGGAAGAAGCCCGAAGGCGACATCCGTGCCCTGCGCCGCGAAACCGGCACCGTGCCCACCTACTATCTGGTGGATACCTGCGCCGCGGAATTCGAAGCCTACACCCCCTATTTCTATTCGACCTATGAAACGGGTCAGGAAGTGGTCCCCGCCGACCGCAAAAAGGTCATCATCCTCGGCGGCGGCCCCAACCGCATCGGGCAGGGCATCGAGTTCGACTACTGCTGCTGCCACGCTTCCTTCGCCCTCAAGGACGCCGGGGTTCAGGCCATCATGGTCAACTCCAACCCCGAGACCGTTTCCACCGACTACGACACGTCCGACCGCCTCTATTTCGAGCCGCTGACTTTTGAAGACGTGATGCATATTGTGGAAAAGGAACGGCCCGACGGCGTGATCGTCCAGTTCGGCGGCCAGACGCCGCTGAACCTCGCCGTGCCGCTGTTGCGCGCGGGCGTGCCCATCCTCGGCACCAGCCCGGACGCCATCGACCGCGCCGAAGACCGCGAACGTTTTCAGGCTCTGCTCCAGAAGCTGTCGCTTCTCCAGCCCGCCAACGGCACGGCGACTACGCTGGAAGAATCCCGCGAGATCGCCCACCGCATCGGCTATCCCATTGTGATCCGCCCGAGCTACGTGCTTGGCGGACGTGCCATGATGATCGTCTATGACGACGAGGAGATGGCGGAATACTTCGCGCTGCATGTCGGCAAGCAGAAGCTTGAGCATCCCGTGCTCATCGACAAATTCCTTGAAAATGCCATTGAAGTGGACGTGGACGCGCTGTCCGACGGAGAGGACGTGTACGTCGCCGGGGTCATGGAACACATCGAAGAAGCGGGCATCCACTCGGGCGACTCCTCTTGTGTGTTGCCTCCCTATTCGCTGCCCGCCGAAACCGTCGCCGAAATCGAACGCCAGACCGTGGCCCTTGCCAAGGAACTGCGTGTCGTCGGCCTGATGAACATCCAGTTCGCGGTCAAGGACGGGATTGTGTTCATCCTCGAAGTGAACCCCCGCGCCTCCCGTACCGCACCGTTCGTCTCCAAGGCCACGGGCGTGCCCCTGCCGCGTCTCGCCACGCAGGTGATGCTCGGCAAAACCCTCAAGGAACTGGACCCCTGGTCCATGCGCCGTTCCGGATACGTGTCCGTCAAGGAATCCGTCTTCCCGTTCCGCCGCTTCCCCGGCGTGGACATCCTGCTCGGACCTGAAATGCGTTCCACCGGCGAAGTCATGGGTATCGCTCCGACCTTTGAGGAAGCCTTCCTCAAGGGGCAGTGGGGCGCGGGCCAGAAGCTGCCGGAAGGCGGCAAGGTGTTCCTGTCCGTGAACGACCGCGACAAGCGCTTTGTGGCTGAGGTCGCCCGCCAGTATGTGGATCTCGGTTTCGAACTGCTCGCCACCTCCGGTACCGCCGGGCTTTTGGCGGGACAGGGCATCCCGTCCACCCGCGTGCTCAAGGTGTATGAAGGCCGCCCGAACATCGTCGACCTCATCAAGAACGGCGAAGTCTCGCTGGTCATCAACACAGCCTCGGGCAAGCGCACCGCGCACGACTCCAAGGCTATCCGGCAGGCTACGCTCCATTACGGCGTGCCGTACAGCACCACGTTGTCCGGCGCGAAGGCCATTGCCCGCGCCATCGGTGCGGCCCGGACCACCGAAGTGCGCGTAAAGAGCCTTCAGGAATACTATAAGGGCGAGTAACCCGCGGGAAGGGCTCTCTGATAAGGAGGCCCTCCCTCGTTCCTCCCCTGTTGAAAGCCTCTTTAAGGAGGGGGCGGTTCTCCGCGTGTTGCAAGAACCGGAAGTTTTTTTTATCATTTCTCCCTCCTTTTTTGAAAAGATACCCGGCCTTCCGGGACGGCGGCGGAAACGGTATGCAACCGTGATGCCGTTGTACCGGAAGGCTTGCCTGTTTCGGTCAGCCTGCGGCCTCTCGCGGAAACGCGATGCCGGAATCCCTGCCCTTGTCTGGGGCGGAAGGCTATCCGCCGACGGGGGCGGGACACTGCCGGGAATGGGGCAAAGCCCCGCTGGACTGCGACAAGCGTACAACGAACGCCCTGCCTCCGCGGGCGTTATCCACTGACCACAACAAAGGTCGACGGAGCGGAAGGAAAGCCTGAAGAGGGCGGAAGAAGCCTTTCTTCAAGGGGCTTTTTCCGCCCTCTTCGTGACAAAAGGTATTGTATGTGCGGAATTTTTGGTATTTCTGGACATCCTGAAGCGGCTCGGATGGCCTATTTCGGTCTGTACGCCCTCCAGCATCGTGGGCAGGAAAGCACGGGCATCGCAAGTTATGACGGCAAGCACATCCGGCTGCACGCGGGCATGGGGCTCGTGCCGGACGTATACGACGAGGCGACGCTCGGTCAGGAATTGCAGGGCAACAGGGCCATCGGCCACGTGCGTTACTCCACCTCGGGGGTTTCGGTTCGCAAAAACGCCCAGCCGCTGGTCGTCCGGGTTTGCGGCATCGAGATCGCGCTGGCCCACAACGGCAATCTGACCAATGCCTCGGAACTCCGCGGCGAACTGGAAAGCGAAGGCGCCATCTTCCAGACCAGCAGCGACAGTGAAATTTTCGTGCACCTCATTGCGCGCAGCCTTGCCAAAAAGAAGGATCTTGAGGAGGCTATCCTCTCCGCTTGCGATCGCGTGCGCGGGGCGTATTCCCTCATCATCCTGTCCGAAGGCCGCATCATCGCGCTGCGCGACGCCCACGGCTTCCATCCGCTGGCTATGGGCAAGGTGGACGACGCCTATGTATTCGCTTCCGAAACCTGCGCTTTTGACCTGTTGGAGGCCGAATATCTCCGTGAAGTGTTGCCCGGCGAAATGGTTGTCGTCGACGGCGACAAGGTCGTCAGCCGCCCGCTCAACAACGCCGGCAAGGTGCCTGTCCGCCAGTGCATTTTTGAGCTGGTCTATTTTGCCCGCCCCGACTCCATCGTGTTCGGTGAAGACGTGTATCAGTGCCGCAAGCACATGGGCTACGAAATGGCCAAGGAAGCGCCCACCGACGCCGAACTGGTCATGCCGTTCCCGGACTCCGGCGTGTACGCGGCCATCGGTTTTGCTCATGCCGCCGGTGTGCCCTACGAACAGGCGTATATCCGTAACCACTACGTGGGCCGCACCTTCATTCAGCCCTCCCAGACCATGCGCAATTTCGGCGTCCGCGTGAAGCTGAACCCGGTGCGTTCCATGATCAAGAACCGTCGCATCTGCATCGTCGACGACTCCATCGTGCGCGGCACGACGGTTCGCACCCGCGTGGTCAAGCTGCGTGAGCTGGGCGCTCGTGAGGTACATTTCCGCGTGAGCTGTCC
>ERZ781275.1960-NODE-1960-length-10568-cov-5.152193_pt1 | contig 10568 bp, 9 predicted proteins | sample MGYA00375853_ERZ781275 | MGnify/ENA primary metagenome ERZ781275 (study PRJEB29790, sample SAMN03653691) | human gut metagenome | host: Homo sapiens | place: USA: Dallas, Texas | collected 2012-07-23 | study: EMG produced TPA metagenomics assembly of the Gut...
ATGCAGAAAACAAGATTAGGAATTTCTGTAGGAATGCTGGGGGCAGCTGTTTACTTAACGGGGCTGTTCAGCGGCTATTTGGTCGCAATACTTATGGCGGGGTATGTGCTTCTGTGCGAAGAAAACGGATGGTTGAAAAGAAGCGTTATCAAAGCAGTATCTTTGATGGTTTTCTTTTCCTTCATTACTGTTTTGATAAATTTGATTCCCGATGCCATGAATTGTATCAGCTACATTGCTTCTATGTTTGGCGGAAACTTTCATGTTGGATTTATCACTAATCTGGTAAGTGCTGTGACAAGTGCCATTGATATTATTGAAAAAGTTTTCTTTTTGGCTCTTGGAGTTAAGGCATTGAATCAGGGAACAATTGCCGTTCCTGTCGTAGATAAGCTGATTAGCAAATACATGGGATAAAAAGCGACAAAGGGCAGTGGATGGTTTTGGCTTATCCGCTGCTCTTTTCAAGTTAAGGAGGGAATAATCGTATGGCTAAATTTTGCGGAAAATGCGGTGCCAAGCTGGATGATACTACCGGTTTGTGCCCAAATTGCGATGCAGATAAATTAAAGGAGCAGAGCGACAAGTCAGAAGCAGTTGATGTAGCGAAGTCAACACAAGAAACAGTCCCTGCATCAGAAAAGCCGTTAAGTAGAAAAGAAGCTAAGAAGAAACGTAAGGCGGATAAAAAAGCTAAGAAAAAAGAGGAACGTGCCCAATGGTCTACCGGTAAGAAAGTCCGAAGATTTTTCTTGCAACTTGCTTTAATCATATTGTTCCTTTTTATGGTAGCCACAGGAATCGTATTCGGTTTGTCTTACTTTGGATTTATACAAAGTCCAGCAATAATCAATATCATGGAAAGATTGGAAATAGAGTATGGGTCAAATACGGAAAAATTATTCGAAGATTTTGCTAATGAATATCGGGTGCTTTCTGAAAACGAGGACGGTACATATACGATTGAAATTATAGCACCTGATTTTGCAAGTATATTTCAGAAAGAAGTAGAAAGTAACCCTACATTAACGTTAAACTTGGAAACCATAAGAGGAATGATTGAGAGATATCCCGATTTAAAAAAAATCTATGAGTTCACTGTAGCAAGTAAGAAGAAGACGGATGTTCAAATGGCGTTCCTACAACAAGTTTCCTATGATTTAATGGTTTCTGCAATTATAGACACATCAATAACTGAGCCTCAGAAACAGGAGGTAGTGGAATGAAACGCATATTAACTTTAATATTGGTGATAATATTGACTTTTTCTTTAACGCCAACAGTTGCCTATGCAACAGATAGCGTAACTGATAGTCAAATAAACCAAGTTACACAAAACATGTTGAATCACATGTACCATCACGTATACAGGTTGCTTTTGGATGGGAAATATCGACAGTATCCCAGTTTTATAAATGAACTCTATTCTAATGAATATGCGACCGCCACTATGGAACTGATAGACAAGTTAATTGATAGTGGTAGCGTCTTAGATATTGAAGAAGAAAAATACATGGAGGTTTTAATAAACATAATGGCTATATCTGAACATGATAATGCATCAGATATGGCAATACAAAATCAGCAGGATAACCTAAAAACTTTTCAGGATTATGCGATGGATATAGCGGAGATGGGCGCAAATGCTGCATCTGTTATGACGGGTAGTCCATCTATTGGAGAGTTGGGGGAAAATCTATCAACTGCTATAAGTGGGTTAAATACATTGGCGGAAAATACAGATAACTGGATTGGTACTTTAAGTGATCTTGAAACAATTGTGCAAAATTACGAAAAACATAAAATCTTTTTGTCTGCAATAGAAAGTGAAAGTGAAGGAGCTTTAAAACAAGCTGCTACTAAACTGCAACACGCTATGTCTACCGCAATGAAAATCAAATTGGATACATATACAGAAATATCCAATGAGAACTTTGAAAATTATTCTGAATTCTTCTTCGAAGACATCTTTTTTAAGGCTCTAAAGAATGTGCCGGAATATACAGCAGATGATACCTTCGCATTCTTTGTCGATGGGGGGGATTTTGTTGTTGGAAAGTTCAGTGTTCTAAATGCATCCTGGGATTTAGGAAAACAAATTGGAACACTTATAGGAAATGTAGCTGTTGGCGGAGAGAATCTCATAAACAGGGTAAGAGAAATAAAAGTAGTAACTGATATACGTCGGGCATTATCTATAAGCATGATGAATCAAGCAGCTCAGTTTGCAACCGATTACTCATCTAATGAGGCGCAGAAAACGCTGTACGAGGAAGTTAAGCAGTATGTAGCATTGTCAGAGTACATGATAAATTGTGATATGCGTGGGGAATATTGTATGTACAGCATTGTGACAAACGATGCGGGTTTGCTTTCATGGTTCAATAAGAAATCAGCTGCGGAAGCCGAACAATGGTACTATGATTCTTGCGAAATATTGGAATCTATACAAAAGAAATACTTCGAATCCATACTAATTTATAGTAATGATATTCCATCAAATGCTGTTGTATTTAATAATCATTTTTATACAATTTACGATTTTTCACCCATTGCTCCTGCCGAAACCAATACCTGGGAAAATGCTTTTGAATATTGTGAAGGAGTAAATGGTTATCTAGCGACTATTACATCAAAAGAAGAAAATGATTTCTTGTTTGAGTATATGAAAAAGCAGGGCTATGATAACGCCTATTTCGGTTTGACGGATAGTTCTTGGGAGGGGTATTGGGAATGGAAAAATGGAGCAGACTTAGAATATACAAATTGGGCTTCAAATGAACCAAGTGGAATAGATGGGGCAAATTATGCAAAGCTATCTTCCAGTCACCCTGATGGGGCTTGGTCTGATGGTGTGTTTAGTAGTTCGGATAACAACGGAACAGCTTTCATTTGTGAGTGGGAAGGAGCATTTAGTTCTAACAATATTACTGATATACCTATCAGAACAACTTCGGATGAACGGGATATTGTCTTAGTTCTTGATACATCTGGCAGTATGTCAGGAACTCCTATGGAAGAAACGAAAAAGGCTGCAACCAAATTTGTCAATACGATTCTTGAAGAAGATGCCAGCATTGGTATTGTTACTTATGAGGACAGTGCAAATCAACTTTCAGATTTCTCTATTGATAAAGAGTATCTGACAGGAAAAGCAGCAAATATTTCCGATGGAGGAGGTACAAACATCGAATCTGGTTTGGCAGAAGCAAAATCAATGCTGGACAGCAGTAATGCGAAGAAAAAAATCATCGTACTTATGAGCGATGGTGAACCAAACGAAGGTAAAGAAGGCTAAGATCTGATTGCTTATGCCGATGATATTAAAAACGATGATATCTTGATTTATACATTGGGATTTTTTGAGAACATGAGTGGAGGTAAATCATCAGCACAGTATTTAATGGAGCAATTAGCCAGCGATGGTTGCCATTATGAAGTCGCCAGTGCGGACGATCTTGTTTTCTTCTTCGAGGATATGGCAGACCAAATCAATGGTCAAAAATATATTTATGTCCGTATCGCCTGCCCTGTTGACGTTTCCGTCACATATAATGGAGAAACGTTGAGTTCTGCTGAGAATGCCCTTAATGTCCGAACTGGTTTTGGCACATTGACCTTTGAGGATAATGAAAATGCGACATCTGATGATGAAGATGACCGCATCAAGGTTCTTCGGCTAAAAGAAGGTGCGGATTATGATGTACAAATCGTTGGAATCGGTCTTGGCATGATGGATTATACGATTGGATTCATGGACGAAAACGGGGATTATAACGACTTCCGCCGATTTGAAAATGTCAAGATTACAAAACAAACGGTGATTGATACTGTTGCGGCCGTTTCAGATGAAAGCGTACTTAACATTGATGAAAATGGTGATGGAAAGTACGATGTAAAATTACGGGCAGAAGAAAACGGATACGGCGAGGAAGTAAAAACACCTGTCTGGATTTATGTGGGTATCGCTGGAGGAGTGGTACTTTTGGTCATCATTGTATTATCCGTGGTCAAAGTTCGTAAAAGCAAAAAGAAAGGTACGGTGAAATCGTAATATGGCAAGATTTTGCGGAAATTGTGGTGCACAAATAGATGAAAATGCAAAAGTTTGTGGTCAATGCGGAACACCTGTAGAGGATAGCACTAAGATGCCGCCTGTGAAGGTTGTTGATTCGGAAAAGAAGAAAAAGAACAAGAAAATTTTCAAGGCTATGATTGCGTTGGCTTTGGTAGCGGTAGTAGCTGTTACTGCTATCAATGTGGTATCTAAATTTACGGGGTACAACGGTTTGCTTCGCAAAGTCATGACAGCGTATGAAGGATACGATATTGACACGTTAGTCTCTCTATCCAGCGATATTTATTATTATGGAGAAGAAGACTATGTGGAGAGTTATTTTGAGAACAGTGTAGGTTCAGCACTTGATTCATTTGAAACCTCCGTTGGGCACAGCTATCAGTTCTCTTATGAAGTAAACGAAACATACACAATGTCTGAACGTAAGACAAAAGAAGTTCTTGATGGAATTGAATATACCTACGCTGATTTTGATGTAAGTATTATCGAGGAAATGGTGGTTTCTGATATAACTGTGACTGCAAAACAAGGCAGTAAATCAGTAGAAAGGGACTTGAATATTACTATGTCAAAAGAAAATGGTACATGGAAGTTATTATATATTGAATAGTCAATGTTTCGTGTAATTGACATACTTACATCATATAATGCCCAAGCCAAAGGCGATCAACCGTAAAAAGTTGGTCGCTTTTGTTTTGCCCATTATTCAGAAAGGAGTCGATACCCTATGAGTGAAAAATTGAACCGGCAAAAAAACGCAGACGAGAAAAAGATGATTGTTGCCCAGCACAGGGAGAAGCAGTTGGAATATGAGAGAAAACGCCTGACACGAAACGAGCGAGCCTACTGGCTTTCCTTTTTCAGAAGGTTTTCGCAAAGCGTTGTGAAAAACCGGAGAAGCTGGCTGGCAGCATTTTGCTGCGGACAGCTTTTTCGGCGCAGGAGAGCAGAGGGCGCAGCTCTCTGCTGGGGTCAAGGGGCAAAGCCCATTGGCAGGTTAAGGGCGGCAGCCATTATCGGGTCAAGGACGAAGTGCCTTGGCGGGTTGAGGGCAGCCAGCCCCATCGGGTCAAGGGCGAAACGCCTTGTCCAGGGAAAGTTGATGCCTGCGTCAACTTGTACTGGGTATTACCTGACGCAAAACTTCGCAGGTCTGGCGGCTTTGCCGCCCTCCCCAGCCCGGAACATCTTTGCAGGAAGGAGGAAAAATGTTTGAAATTAACAAGACACAATGGACGATCTGGGAAGCATGGCACTTACAATCCCCGGCACAATGACCGTCGGTTCGATGTAGAAAACAGCGAACACATTGACGCTGAGCGTGCCAGACAAAATGTGTACTGGGACTGTTACCGGGGCTTTACCACCCACGACTTTCGGGAAAACCCAGAGCAGCCGGATTTCAGCTTTGAGGAAATTGAACGGATGTATTACTACGAGCATTATGCCGACCATGTCAATGCTCAGAACGCCCGGAACGAGAAAACCCGGCACATTGAGCGCAATCGCACTGTGGATGATCTTTTGAAAAATAACAAGACCTGTCCAGAAGAAAGCATCTACCAGATCGGCACTATGGAAGAATCCGTTCCGCCGGAGACTTTAGCGCTCATTGTCAGTGAATTTTATGAGGAATTTGAAAACCGTTTCGGTTCTCATATCCACATTTTAGACTGGGCGCTCCATCTGGATGAAGGGACTCCGCACATCCATGAGCGCCATGTATTTGACTGTGAAAATCGGTATGGAGAGCTGTGCCCCCAGCAGGAAAAGGCGTTGGAGGAACTGGGTATCCCTCTCCCTAAACCGGAACAGCCAAAAGGAAAGCACAATAACCGGAAACAGACTTTTGATGCAGTCTGTCGGACAATCTTATTTGACATTGCCAAACGGCATGGGCTGCATCTGGAACAGGAGCCGTCCTATGGTGGGCGTGACTATTTGGAAAAGCAGGATTATATCCTGATGAAGCAGAAGGAGCAGCTGGCGACACAGGAGCAAAAGCTGGAGGAACTGACGCTAAAAATTGAGGATGTAGAAACCTTACTGGAAGATGTTTCTGGTGCAGCCTATGACAAGGCGGTGGAGGTTGTGACCGACAAGGTTCGGGAACAAACCCAGCTTGAAGATATGGAAGTAATTGAAAAATATCGAAAGAGCGTGGTATCGCCCAATGCCAAAAATTCGCCAGAAGTTGTGAAGATAGCGAACACTCTGCTGAGTAGGGTGCGAGAAAAATTACAGCAGTCTGCTGAAAAAGTTCTCAAAAAGGTACAGGCGGTGCTGTTAAAACCGGAGGTCAAACAGGCTGGCAAAGAGCAGATCAAAAATAAAGCCAGAAAATCCATTAAGGAGAAGCTGGCACAAGGCAAACTGGACGCTGATCGGGAGAACCGGGAGCGCTGGGAGCGTGAAGGACGGATTGCTCCAACAAGAAAACAGGATATGGAATTGTGAGGCATCTGATTTTCTATGGAAACCGGATGCCTTTTGCATTGTTTGGAGGTGGAAGAAACGAATGTATTTGAAGCAGTAAAACAGTCTGTTACCACAAGGCAGGCTGCTTTGGTTTATGGAATTTCAGTAGGACGCAACGGGATGGCTTGTTGCCCGTTTCACGATGACAGGCATCCCAGCATGAAGGTGGACAGACGGTTCCATTGTTTTGCCTGTCAGGCAGATGGAGATGTGATTGATTTCACTTCCCGTCTTTTTGGACTAAGCAGTAAAGAAGCTGCCTTAAAGCTGGCAGAGGACTTCTCAATCAGCTTTGACCGCAAAGGCCACGATCCGCCACAAAAGAGAGTAATCAAAAGAAAAATCAGCGAGGAAATGCGATACCGGCAGGCAGAGCAGAAATGTTTTCGGGTGCTGTGCGACTACCTGCGTTTGCTGGAACGATGGAAAGAAGAATATGCGCCCAAACAACCGGAGGATGACTGGAATCCTTTGTTTGTGGAGGCTCTGCACAGGCAGCCATATATCGAATATCTGTTGGATCTTCTTCTGTCTGACAGCATAGAAGAACGAGCTTTTGTAGTTGCTGAGTATGGAAAAGAGGTGAGGAAAATTGAACAGCGAATATCAGAGTTTATCGCCAGCCACCCAGCAGGCTGTGATGAGCGCAGCCGAAGCCATAGCGCCGGAACAGAGCGTTGATGAGGTGCGGCAGAGCCTTTCTGTTACCGACAAGGGAAAAACAGCCAACACCATCGACAACTGCCGGATTGTGTTCTGCTGCGATCCACTCCTGCGGGATGCCATCCGGCTTAATCTCCTGACAGACCGGGTAGACATTGTACAGGACTTGGGCTGGCGCAGGAATACCAGCGCTCTGACGGATACTGATGTGAAATATCTTCTCCTCTATTTTGAGAGAAACTATGAGCTGACCAGTGAGAAAAAGATCACGGCTGCCCTTTCTATCGTAGCAAACGAAAATTGTTACCATCCAATTCAGGATGTACTGAACAGCCTTGTCTGGGACGGTACACCACGCATCCGATCCTGTCTGCACCATTTTCTTGGTGCTGATGAAAGTGACTATGTGGAAGAAATGCTGAAACATTTCCTGCTGGGTGCTATACGCCGGGTATTCCGTCCCGGTTCCAAATATGAGGAAATGCTTTGTTTGGTGGGCGGTCAGGGTGCCGGGAAGTCCACCTTCTTCCGACTGCTGGCGATCCGGGACGAATGGTTCTCTGATGACCTGAAAAAGTTGGATGACGACCGGGTATTCCAAAAGCTGCAAGGTCACTGGATCATTGAGATGTCAGAGATGCTTGCCACCAGCAGCGCAAAGAGCATTGAAGAAATCCGTTCCTTTATTAGCCGACAGAAGGAAACCTACCGGACACCTTATGAATCTCAGCCTAAAGACCGGCTTCGGCAGTGTGTGTTCGGTGGTTCCTCGAATACGCTGGACTTTCTGCCGCTGGATCGAGCCGGGAACCGGCGCTTTCTCCCAATCATGATTTACCCGGAGAATGCAGAGGTTCACATTTTGGAGGACGAGGACGCTTCCAGAGCGTATCTGTTGCAGGTATGGGCAGAAGCTATGAGCATTTACCACAGCGGCAAATATTCCATGAAATTCAGCAAGTCCATCCAGCGTCAACTGGTGGAGGTACAGAAAGACTTCATGCCGGAGGACACCGAAGCCGGACAGATACAGGGATTTCTGGAACACTACACCGGAAACATGGTCTGCTCAAAACAGCTGTTCAAGGAGGCTCTGGGACATACCTTTGATGAGCCGAAGCGGTGGCAGCTCCACAATATCAATGAGATCATGAACACGGTCGTGACCGGTTGGAAGCCTTTTTCCAATCCCCGGATGTTTGCCGGATATGGCAGACAAAAGGGCTGGGAACGGGACACTTCCGGCAACGAACTACCCAGCAACGAAGGTGGATTTGTAGAACTGAGTGAAGAAGAATGCCGTCAGCTGGAACTTCCGCAGGAGTGGATCGCCTGACAAGGACGGTCTGTTGCCGGGATGGTTGCCGGTTGGTTGCCGGGTTCGTTGCTGATAAATTTATGGTTTTGATATAGAAAAAGCCCGCAAGTAAAGGCTTTTTATGATCTATCTATGTTTTCGGCAACGAAAGCAACGAGATTTTATAAAAAAATTTGAAAAGTAAGAAATCAGGGTCAGACGATAGTTTACAGGTTTTTTGATGTCCGTTGCCGGACTTCGTTGCCGCAGCCACCGTCTGATCCCCTATTCTATGGAGGTAGCCTATGGAGAAAAACAAGAAGCAGAATAAAAAAGTCCAGTTTGTAGTGGTTCGTGAGTTTTCTGGGGACAAAACCATGCGGGAAGCCTTTGAGCAGCTGATCGAGCGTCAGACCTGCGAACACTTCGAGGAATGGTTGGAGCATCGGGAAATGGCACAGAAAGCGGCGTAAAGCAGTTGAATCATGGACAGGGACATGGTATTATAATGGTATCGTGTCCCTGTTCATAGAAGGAGAACACTATGAGCAGGAAAAAACAAGTTAATCAGAAAATCACAGCCCTTTATTGCCGTATCTCTCTGGAGGATGGCGGCGATAATGAGAGCATGAGCATCAGCAACCAGAAACTTATGCTCCGGGACTTTGCCGAAAAAAACGGAATGTTCCAGTATGAGTATTATGTGGATGACGGTTATACAGGCCGCAATTTCAACCGCCCTTCTTTTCAGCGCATGATTGCCGATATTGAGGCGGGAAAGATCGGCTGCGTTATCACCAAAGACCTGTCCAGACTGGGCAGGAATTATATCGAAGCTGGCAGCTATATCGAAATCTTTTTCCCAAAACACAATGTACGCTATATTGCCATTACAGACGGAGTGGACAGCCTGACCCGTCAGGAAATGGACATTACGCCGTTTAAGAATATCCTGAACGATATGTACAGCCGGGATATTTCTAAAAAGGTGCTGGCAGGGCGTATGACCCGTTCCCGGCAGGGGAAGTTTTGTGGTGGGCAGCCGCCCCTCGGTTTGATGCGTGACCCGGAGGATAAGGGACATTTGATCCGTGACCCTGAGACAGCACCGGTAATCCGAAAAATCTATGATATGGCGCTGGATGGCTGGGGATGTATGCGGATTGCAAAGCAGCTCATGGATGATAAAGTCCCGATCACCAGAGTAAAAAGCAACACAGAATGTGATGTAAATTACTATTCATGGGGAAGTGCAAGAATCAGCCATATCCTGCGGAATCCCTTTTATAAGGGCGCACATCTGGTCTGCCGGACACATCAGAAAGGGATTCGCTCCAACACCTATGACATTATCCCTCGTGAGGACTGGGAAATTATCGAGGATTGCCATGAAGCAATCATCTCCCCGGAAGAATGGGAGCAGGTGCAGGAAACCATTGACCGCAGACCAACCATTATGAAGGGCAACTCCTGCCCCTTTTATAACCTGTTCCACGGTATCATTTATTGTGCGACTTGCGGAAAGTCCATGCAGGTGCGGTATGAAAAGGTTGGCAGAACCGGAAAGAACCGTTTTACCGGCGAACAGCGGGAACCGATTGATAAGGCGTATTATATCTGCCAAACCTACAACAGGCTGGGCAAGAACGCCTGTACCAGCCACAAGATCGAAGCCAGAGATTTATACAACCTTGTGCTGAAAGATATTCAGGAACTGGCAAAGACTGCGCTCAAAGATGCCGATGCTTTTTATCAGCGGTTGAGCAGCCGGATGGAGCGCCGGTATCTTCTGGATGCCTCCCAGACACAGAAGGAATGTCAACGACTGGAAAGCAGGAATCGTGAAATTGATGAGATGTTCCTGAGCCTATATACCGATAAGGCAAAAGGAATCCTGACTGAGCAGCGTTTTATGAAGCTGACAGCAACACTGGAACAAGAGCAGGAAGCCAACCAGAAGCGCCTGCAAGACCTACTGTTGATGATGCGCCACTCTGACGAACAGGAAAATGAAGTCCGCACCTTCATCAAAGAAATCCGGCGCTATGCAGC
>ERZ781275.1966-NODE-1966-length-10535-cov-4.556775_pt1 | contig 10535 bp, 8 predicted proteins | sample MGYA00375853_ERZ781275 | MGnify/ENA primary metagenome ERZ781275 (study PRJEB29790, sample SAMN03653691) | human gut metagenome | host: Homo sapiens | place: USA: Dallas, Texas | collected 2012-07-23 | study: EMG produced TPA metagenomics assembly of the Gut...
ATACAGCAAAGGCAGTGGCCGCAGGGATCCCCTATGAGCATGATGTGTGGGATTTCTTTGAATATGCTGCCGTTCCTGAAACAGCTGTACCAATAGGTGTTATTACCACCATTCCTGCGAGTGGCTCCGAATGCTCCAACTGTTCGATCATTTCCAATGGGCTGCACAAATGCGGTATTGAATACGATTGTATCATTCCGAAATTTGCTATCATGAATCCAGAGTATACCAGAACGCTTCCACCCTATCAAACATCAGCTGGAATTGCGGATATTCTCTCTCATATGCTGGAGCGCTATTTCACCAATACGGAGCATGTTGATACGACAGATTATATGCTGGAGGGCACAATGCAGGCACTCATGGTGAATGCCCGCCGTTTGATGGAGCAGCCGGATGACATTCATGCGCGTTCTGAGGTACAGTGCCTCGCCTTTATCGCGCACAATAATTTGCTGGATATCGGCAGAGAGAGCGATTGGGGGGCGCACCGTATTGAACACGAGCTGAGTGCACAGTATGGAATTACGCATGGAGAAGGTATGGCTGTTGTAACTATCGCATGGGCCCGCTACATGGCTGCGCATCATCCGGATAAGCTGGCGCAGCTGGCTAGCAGAATTTTTGATGTCGATCCATTTGTTTACACAAAAGAAGATATGGCTTATATCCTTGCGGAGAGGCTGGAGGAATTTTTCCGGTCGCTGCATCTGAAAACCACCTTGCATGAGATGGGAATCGATGATGCACATTTTGAGGAGATGGCTAATCGGGCCACACATAATGGTGAAGACTGTGTTGGACATTATGTGGCGTTGAATAAACAAATTATTATGGATATATTGAAGATGGCGTTATAAAAAAAAGCTTTGTAATCACGAATGCAGGTTCCGTGATTGCAAAGCTTTTTACTGTTCTGATAGCACAATATGTTTTCCTTGATTAAATGCGGGGCAATGAAAAAGGCATTTGCATCAGCTGTACATTATATACATGCCTTTGCAAATACCTTATCATTCCTTATTGATTCTGGAATCCCCAGCTATTGATGTAGCCTATCCACTTATCTCCAATATAGCAGGAATAATACAAGCTTCCATCTGCTCTGGCAAGAGAACGTTTGATTGTAAATTTCTGATTACGATAACCAGTCATTCGCTTCACCCATTTATCTGCCGGTGCGTTATAAAGCCAGTATTTCTGTGGATTCGGTGTATTAAAGACTCGAGCATTATTTTCTCCCCATCCAAAATACGTATCCTTTTTGACACTGTTTTTCAATGCGTAGGAATTTATATAACCAATCCATTTCCCATTATAATAGGCTGACCAGTAAGAAGTACCTTCTTCATTCACATATTCTCTTGTTAGAAGCAGCGGTTTGTTATTGTAATTTTTCATGCTTCCCATCCATTTTTTCTTGAATGGATCATAGCGATTGTAATTTGCAGCATTCGGTGATGAGAATACTCGTACTCTTCTAGACAGATTATAGAAGCCCTGCGCCTTTTTTTGCGGATATGTCAGACGATTACTGAAGCTTGCCTGACTGAATTTATATTCGCCATTTATAAGATTTGCTGTTCTGACAACGAAGCGGTAGGATGCTCCCGAGGTTCCCGTTTTAAAGGTATAGGAAGTTCCGGTTTGAGATGTCAGATAATTCCACTCGCCATCATCTGTTGTCTGATAATATACACGGTATCTCGTATTGTAAGGAACCTTATCCCAAGTCAGCTTGATATTTGTTCCCTCTACCGTAGCTGTAAGATTTGCAGGACTTTGTGTCTGCAGACTCAGCAGGGTATTTGTAAACATACTAACATCTACATTTTCTGGAGTAATACCTTCAAAATCAGCTTCCGATGTATACTGCCATCCACTGTCTCCCGTATAATACGGATTATCAAACGCCAGATAGCTACCATATTCTGCAATCCATGAAGTAAGTCCTAAAATATAGGCAGAATTTAGCTGATTCTGACAATAACTGCGATAACTGTAAACGTGCACTTTTCCACTATAACCTGCACTGTTCATTTTATCAACGTATGTTTTAATAATACTTTCATACGTATTGACATCCTTTGGTGGCACACGCGTTGCTCCATCATGATTATATGCCTTGAACGCCTCTATATCATAATAAATAGGATAAGACATATCAGTCAGATCATAGCTTTGTAAACGCTCGATAGTACTTTCCGCTTCTGCATAGGCAAAGTTAGCATCATATGCATAGCTGTATAGATATAAACCATAAGGAATTCCCAGACGTTTACATTCGTTTATATTATAATCAAAATATTCATCTGTATATCCGACACCCCATCCGATTCTAAGAATTGCGCCGTCAATTCCCTCACTTTTCAATTTTTCCCAGTTTATTTTACCATCATGCTCAGAGACATCAACTACCTGTTTTGGATTTTCTACAACAACGCTTTGTCCATTCTTTGTATATGTAAAGGTCTTCGTTGTTCCGTTTAACCCCCAAGTAGGTGCAATCAAGCGGGCATTTGCTGATCTGCTTCTGTATTCTGGCTGCGGCTGCTGTGGCGTACCGTCTCCCATGGCAGCATTCTCAGCTCCATCCATTTCACCGACAGGCTGATATGTATCAGCTGTAACTGTCTTAATTTCATTTGCATCTGTATTGGTTACAGAACCGTCAGTATTCTCTGTTTCTTGTGCATGGACACCTGTCAGACAAAGACCGGCTGCCAGCAATGTGACTAAAAGTTTTCTCAAATTCAGTACCCCTTTCTATTTCTATATAAGTATAACATCCCTGTAGCTAATTTCTACATTTTTTTATGAATTATTAACATCATTTAACTAACTATGTATTAAAAATGCGATGTTTAAAAGCCTTCACATGAATTCTTAAGAAAATCGTAATAATCACATGAACATCTCAATTTCCTTATTTTACAAATTATGTAAACTATATTTCAAATGACAAAAAGGGGAAGCTCCCCTTTTCTTGACATTGTACGTGATTTATCAAATCTGAGTTTTTAAATATGCGAAGATAAACGCATCCAGATCGCCATCCATAACCCCCTGTACATCACTGGTTTCACAACTGGTCCTGTGATCCTTCACCATGGAATACGGATGGAATACATAGGAACGGATTTGTGAACCCCACTCATTGGCTTTCTGCTCACCCTTAATTTCCGCCAGTCGGGCTTCCTGTTCCTCAATCATCTTCTGATATAGACGACTTTTCAAAACACGCAGCGCCTCTTCGCGGTTTTCATGCTGGCTTCGTCCATTCTGGCAGGTAGCTACCAATCCGGTCGGCTTATGCACCATGCGGACTGCAGAATCGGTCTTGTTGATATGCTGACCACCGGCTCCACTGGCACGCTTGGTCTCCACAATCAGATCCTCCGGTTTGATTTCAATTTCAATCTCATTGTTAAACTGTGGCATAACATCCAGAGAAGCAAAGGACGTATGTCTTCTTCCACCGGAATCAAACGGTGATATACGCACCAGACGGTGAACACCCTTTTCCGCTTTCAGATATCCATAGGCCATATCCCCTTCCACAAGGAAAGTCACGGATTTGATCCCTGCCTCTTCTCCCGGTAGATAATCCAGTACACTGACCTTGAAGCCTTTTTTCTCAGCCCAGCGGGAATACATGCGATATAGCATATCCGCCCAGTCGCAGGACTCTGTTCCGCCAGCTCCCGGATGCAGTTCCAGGATTGCACTGGAGTGATCATATTCATGAGATAGAAGAATCTTAATTTCAAAATCATCAAAGTTCTTTTCCATCTCCAAATACTCTGCTTCAAACAGCTCAAAAATTTCATCATCATAATCTTCCTTCAAAAGATCATGTGTTTCTTCCAGCCCTTCCAGCGCACTGTTCAGCCTTTCATAGCTTTCCACAATATCCTTGATACCGTTCAGCTGCCGTATCAGTGTTTGCGCATGCTGTGGATCACTCCAGAAATCATCCTGCAGCGTCATGCTCGTCAGCTCTTGAATCTTATGTTTTTTTTCAGCTAAGTCAAAGTGACTCACCAAGCTGTGCAAGCTTCGCCTGATGAGTGTTCACCCCCTGTTTAATTTCGTATAGTTCCATATTAGTTTTCCACTTTTCTTTCTACCTGTACCTTCAGAGCGAAGAATACAACCTCACGTGCAATACGTGCCTGCATTTCCTCAAACATTTCATATCCTTCCTGGATATAGGCCTGTAAAGGATTATTCTGTGCATAAGAGCGCAGGTGAATACCGTTTCTCAGCTTATCCATGATATCAATGTGCTCTATCCAGTTACGATCCATGTTTCGCAGTACGATGGTTTTTTCAAACTGCTTAAATTCATCACGGATATCCTTGATTTTATCATCATATAATGTGAAGATTTTCTCTGCACAATATGTTGTTACGTCATCCTTTTCCTTACCCTGGATTTCCTCCAGCTTCAGATTGTCCTTTTCTTCCAGCCCAAGCAGCTCCAGCCCCTGCAGAACACCTGCATAGTCCACGCTTTCATCATGGCGGGTATGGTCTACATTCGCATCTACGACACTATCGATGACACGGTCAATCATATCACGAACGATACCGTGAACATCCTCATTTTCCAGAACGAAATTACGCTGTTCATACATGATTTCACGCTGCTTGCGCAATACATCATCATAATCCAGCAGTTGCTTACGAACATCATAGTTATAGCCCTCGACACGTTTCTGTGCCTGAGAAATGGATTTTGTAACCATCTTGGATTCGATCTGTGCATCTCCCATGGATTCAAACAGCTTTTCAAATTTATCGCCACCGAAACGAATCATTAGCTCATCCTTTAAGGATACATAGAAGCGGGAATATCCCGGATCTCCCTGACGTCCGCTACGCCCACGAAGCTGATTGTCAATACGTCTTGATTCATGACGCTCACTTCCCAGTACCACCAGTCCGCCAAGGGCTCTGGATTCATCGGTCAGCTTGATATCGGTACCACGCCCCGCCATATTGGTTGCGATGGTTACAGATTTCGGGCGACCTGCCTTTGCGATGATTTCTGCTTCTCGCGCGTGGTTTTTCGCATTCAGCACCTCATGCGGAATCCGCTCTTTACGCAACAGCTCATGCACCAGCTCACTGGTTTCAACGGAAATCGTACCGACCAGAACAGGCTGCCCCTTTTCATACAGCTCCTTAACCTCTTTTACCAGAGCGGCAAATTTCAGTCTTGGGTTCGCAAAAATCGCATCCGGATAGTCGATACGCTGTACCGGTCTGTTTGTAGGAATTTCAATAACACGCATATTATAGATATCCAGGAATTCCTCTTCCTCGGTTTTTGCCGTACCGGTCATACCGGCCAGCTTATCATACAGACGGAAGAAGTTCTGGTAGGTGATGGTCGCTAGAGTACTTGTCTCTTCCTTGATGGATACGCCTTCCTTGGCCTCGATTGCCTGATGCAGTCCATCGGAATATGCACGGCCCGGCATCGTACGTCCGGTAAACTGATCGACGATGACGATTTCATCATCCTGTACGACGTACTCTACCTCATTTTTCATGATATAGTTAGCCTTTAATGCCTGCGTTATATGATGTACCAGCTGGGTGTGATCCACATCATAAAGATTCTTGATTTTGAAGTAACGCTCTGCGACACTTACCCCCTTTTCACTCAGCATGATCTGACGGGTTTTTTCATCAATTTCAAAATCATCGCCCTTCAGACGTTTTGCGAATGCATCCGCCTGCAGATACAGGTTTGCTGTTTTCTTTGCTCCACCGGAAATGATCAGCGGTGTTCTGGATTCATCGACCAGAATGGAATCGACCTCATCGACGATTGCGACATGCAACCCACGCAGGACACGGTCCTTCACATCGGTAACCATATTGTCACGCAGATAATCAAAGCCCAGCTCTGAGTTTGTGGTATATGTAATATCACAGTTGAATGCATCACGCTTTTGAGAAGGAGTCAGCGGGCGGGAGTTTACTCCGACGGTTAAGCCAAGGAATCGATAAATCTGCCCCATCCATTCCGCATCACGGCCTGCCAGATAATCGTTGACAGTAACAACATGCACACCCTTACCGCTTAAGGCATTCAGATACACACACATGGTGGAGGTCAGTGTTTTACCTTCACCGGTTTTCATCTCTGCAATATCGCCCTGATGCATCGCGACCGCCCCCATAATCTGAACCTTATACGGGTACTCACCAATGGTACGGCGGGCAGCTTCACGTGATGTCGCAAAGGCTTCTACCAGCAGACTGTCGAGTGATTCCCCTTCCTCATATCTATGTTTGTACTCCTGTGTTTTTTCTCTCAATGCATCATCACTTAACGCTTCCATGTCATTTGCCAGTGCCATGACCTGTTCTGCAGTCTTTTCCAGATTATGCAATGTCTTTTTTTCACCGTTTAATAAACGTTCGATAAAATTAGCCATTCAAGACCCTCCATTACTTCTTTATAAGTTTATATCGCCTGTTTCAAAACTTCATATAGCCTTATCTATTGTAACACAAAGTGTGTTTCAATAACACTGCATACAGGCAATTTCGGAAGAATTTACATTTTGTTTCTTTTTTCCATAACATTTGTGTGAGCATCCCGTGCAGTCATCCGGATGCATTGCGGATGCTGTTATTTTTTTCGGAGGTATCTGCGTGTCATAACGTCGCAATCCATTGAGAAATTTCTGAATAACTGCGGAGTGATCTTAATATAGTTATCAGGAGCATAACAAAAAAACAGCTTCTAGCAACGTATTGTTTCCAATCCTGCAATGCAGGAAAAGGGGACAGCCCATAGCTACAGCCGGATATCTGCCCCACATGAATATTTTTATCTAGTAATAATCTCAGCTTTACACGTTGATACAAATGTCGGATCACTGTTATTCGCACCTACCAATACCACCATTCCGAATTCATTTCTTATTACAGTTCCCTGTCCTACCGTCTGGCCGCCGGCGTTAATATCAACACCTGTGGTTCCAACTGGAAGGTATGAGCGTATAGCGTTTTCACAGGCAGCACCGCATCCGGTTGGAGCAGGCACAGGTGCAGGAAGATAGGTGATAGCTTCATTATACGTTGCGCTTGTAACTCGCACAGAAGCAATTCGACAGATAGATACAGCCTCTTGCGGTACCCCCTGTGCGTTGGTAAGCTGCAAAAGACCATAATCCGGTGCGTACAGCAAAGAGCCTGCACGACCACTGGCATTATTTCCGCTTTCCATTGCGACTATAATCGTATCAGTTGGATAGAGCTGAATTATTTGTAGCAATATATTGCTCATCTGCTGAACACATGAGCAGTCAACGCCATTGCCGCTGGAACCTGTCGGTCCGGTTGCTCCCGTATTTCCGGTATTCCCGGTTGCGCCAGTTGCTCCTGTTGGACCTGGTACACCGATTCCCGTAGGCCCGGTTGCTCCCGTATTTCCAGTATTTCCCGTTGCGCCGGTTGCTCCTGTCGGACCTGTGATTCCAATACCTGGCGGCCCCATTGGCCCTGTATTTCCTGTTGCTCCCTGAAAGCCTCTTGGTCCACGCGGCCCCTCACAGCAGCAATCACAACCGTAATCACAGCAGTCAATCTCATCATAGAACATATTTCCACCTCTCTTTCAAACCATAGTATCCCATATGGTCATTACAGAATATGATAAAGTTCTGCTATCTGTAGCTGTCATTCCCCTATCCGAAAGGAAATATCGTTCGAGTATGATGAAAAAGAGATATCTGTTCCATAACAAAAAAATAACTGTGACAGCCATGGATATGGAATCACAGTCATTCTGTTTTTCTACGCCTTAACGATGTTGTGAGCCTGCAGGCCACGGTCAGTTTCAACTACCTCAAATTCAACCTCTGCATCTGCATCGATTGTTTTGAAACCTTCCATCATCAATTGTGAATAGTGGAAGAATACATCTTTTCCATCTTCTAAAGTGATGAATCCGTATCCTTTTTCCTGGTTAAACATTTTTACTTTTCCTCGCATTGCTTTAAATCCTATACCTTTCTATGCTTGATCTACTGCATACCATCATTATAGACAGTTTACAAGTGAAAATCAATCAAAAAATTGTGAACTTTTTCAAAAAATTATCATAGTTTTGTAATATGTTTCTCATTTTTAAACAGTTTTTCATTTTTGTGTAAATATTACATATACAAAGAAATATCTTTCATTTATAGGACAGGCCAAATGTAATGTATTATCATTTTACAAATGTGGAATCCGCTGGTTTTTAATATTACAACTACCTTGTGATTTTTTTTGCAACACCATCCCTCAAATGGATAAATATCCTATCCCTTATCAAGTACGTTATTGGTGTGAGCTACAGCAAATTGAATCTATTCATGATGATATTCCAAGCTTTTTCTGTAAACAAAAAAAGTCAGGAGATAGCATGCAGCGCTCCTGACCTTCCATTACGCTTTCTCTACATTTCTGGCCTGCAGTCCCTTGTCGGAATCTACGGTGTCAAAGGTTACTTCCTGACCTTCTTCTAACGACTTATAGCCTTCCTGTTGAATATGAGAATAATGAACAAAAATATCCTTTCCATCTTCTCCGTTAATAAATCCATAGCCCTTTTCAGCATTAAACCATTTTACTTTGCCTTTCATTTCTGACTTCACCTTCCTGTATCTATGTCAAAGTATAGAGAACATCCCTTTTCTTTTCAAATCTTTTTTATCGCAGGATTCGACAAAGCGGGGATTCGCACAAAGCGCTAGTGCCTCTATCTTATACGTATGCTTCTGCAGCAGATCATATGCACAAAGGAGCGTATTTCCACTCGTAACAACATCATCCACGAGCAGCAGTCTGGTTTTCGGCAGAACGATATCCGGCTTCATTTTTATTACCTGGGAAATCTTTTTGCGATTTTCAAAGCTTTGCATGGACTGCTTGTGATTGCAAGTCTTATAAAACGGTTCCATGGTTTCTAGACGGCAGGAATGCAGCATTTCCTTTACCGGATGAAAGCCGCGCTCTATGGTTTTCTCTTCACTTGACGGCATAAGCACGATGGTGTAGTGTCGAAATTTATCATTGATTTTTTCCATGATGTCATGGAAAAACACATCTCTTAGAGCTGTATCCAGCCCTTCCTTATATTGAAATATCATATTTTCCAGAAAATCATTATATACGTATGCGATATGCAGCGATATGTCATGCAGCTTTACCGTCTTATTCAAAACGGCTAGCTCATGACGACAGGCTCCGCACAAAAGGGCATCCTGGCGGAGAAATTCAAACAGTGTCTGCTTATTTGTTATCTCCTCCATACAGAGACGGCACCATTCCTCCTTCATTCTGCACTACCCCCGTTCATTTTCTGTAATGCCCGGATACAGCGCTCGATATCTCTGGTTTTTCTTGTGCACAGGAACAGACCTTTCCCTGTCGGCATTTCGATATTACGTCCCACACGGCCAATCATTTGAATCAGGCTCGCTTCATTGAATACCGGATGATCGGCATGATAAATCACAACATGTACCCCCTTGATGGTGATGCCTCTTTCCAAAACAGTGGTCGCTATCAGACACTCATAGCGCTTTTCATGGAATTTTTTAAGAATTTTTTCTTTATCCTGAGTTTTTGATGTAAAGGAAGTACAGCGAAACAAAACGCGCAGCCATCTGCTTAGCTGCTCAGCTAAAGCAATTGTTGGCATAAACACCAGAGTCTGTGCGCTTTCCCTTTTCTGTTGCTTCAAAAATCGAATAAGGAAATACAGCTGTATAGAAGGCAAAGCTGCTTTCACATCAGGCACGATCAAGGGATAACCATGCGGTCTTTGAAACAGCTCGACCATCTGGAGCCGTCCCTGCTTAACATCGCTCAGCATTTCCTCATCCGGTGTAGCGGTTAAATACAGACGGTTTCCAATACAGGCATGCATTGCAATCTGCTTCAGCACAGCATTGCCACGATAGGGAAAGGCATCGACCTCATCCATGATCAACAAATCAAACGCCGCGTGATAGCGATACAGCTGATGCATTGTGCATATGATGATATCACCCTCGGTGATATCGGTATATCCCTCGCAAACCGCAATAACCTTCAGATTTTTAAACGCATCCTGCATTCGCTCCCGTATTTCCAGAACAACCTGACGGCGGCTGATGGCGAAGCCTACCTTGTAGCCTTTCGCAAGGCTTTGCTTAATCGCCTCCATGACCAGCTCCGTTTTGCCGGCACCACAGGCTGCGTATACCAGCACATCCTGGTGATGATTCAGGTACATTACAATTTCTGTAGCACACCGCTTTTGCGCAGGAGTCAATGGATATTTCAGCTGATAAGATGTATGGATAACTTTTTTCTCTCTATTTTTCCTTTCCGGCAGTTTCCCTACTTCAATTCTTCCAAACATGATGCATTTTCGGCAGTACCAGCCCCTGGCATCTTTATAAAAATAACGTTCCTCCGTATTTCCGCAACGCAGGCATTGCATACTATCACCTCCATACTTCTATGCGTATGAAAGA
>ERZ781275.1970-NODE-1970-length-10525-cov-24.292073_pt1 | contig 10525 bp, 7 predicted proteins | sample MGYA00375853_ERZ781275 | MGnify/ENA primary metagenome ERZ781275 (study PRJEB29790, sample SAMN03653691) | human gut metagenome | host: Homo sapiens | place: USA: Dallas, Texas | collected 2012-07-23 | study: EMG produced TPA metagenomics assembly of the Gut...
CTTTGGAACGTGCCCTTCCATTCTGGGAAGATAAAATCGCTCCAGCTCTTAAAGACGGTAAAAACGTATTCGTAGGAGCACACGGTAACTCAATCCGTGCTCTTGTTAAACACATCAAACACTTGTCAGACGACGAAATCATGGATGTGGAAATCCCTAACTTCCCACCATTGGTATTCGAATTTGACGAAAAATTGAACGTTGTAAAAGAATACTATCTTGGTAAATAAAAATATCCAGTGGATATTTTTATCCCAAGCCTAGAAATGCTAAAGCGAGGCAATTCTAGCGGGATTTGTTATCCATACAAAAAGCTGACTTCGGTCAGCTTTTTTGTCTTTATGAAATTTTGTAATTATTTTAGGAATTAAATGAATCCTATGTTGCAATTAGATATTCAAAAGTTTAAGGAAGTCTGTTTCAGTCAATAATTCAATATTTTGGCCTTTTTCTAAAAGTTGATTAGCTTTTTTCATTTTTGAGCTAAGACCAGTCTCGCCTACAACATGAAAATCTTGTTCTCCAACAACTAGAAATTTTGTATTTTTTGACAAGTTATTTTCAGGTATTCCTCCAACTTGAATAACTTGAGCTGCTGCTTCTTTACGTGTCATACTTTCTAATTTTCCTGTAAATACAAAATGTGCATTATAAAAAGGATGGTTTTGGTTTAATTTTGCAATTTCATCTTCGGAAAGTTTGACTAGTTCAGATAATTTATTAGATTTAGAATCTTGGGATAAGGAATGAATCAATGAAAATCGGTTGAGAACATTGAATCCAATTGAATCGAGGAATTCGTATAGGTTTTGATGATTACAATTTTCTATTAATTTATTTACAATTTGTCCTGCAGCTTTTGCATCCGATAGAGCATTGTGGTGCTCTAATTCAATGTTAAAGTATTGAGTTAATGTATTTAATTTATAATTTAATTGGTTAGGTAAAGCTTTTTTAGATAATTTATAACTGCAAAAATATGAAAAGTCATTTATCGGGACTTCATATTTTTTTGCTGCATCGCTTAATGCTTTGATATCAAATTGAGCAAAATGTGCAACAACAGGGAGATCGTCTATAAATTTAATAATTTCTTTGTAAATCTCAGGAAACGTAGGACTATCTGATACGTCTATTGATTTTATTCCGTGAATTTTTGTGTTAAAAAAATTAAATTCCTCTTCTGGATTCAGTAAACTATAATATTCGTCAATTATTTTACCATCTATAAATTTTACTAGGCCGATGGAACATATACTTCTTGGATTTGAATTTGCTGTTTCAACATCTAAAGAAACAAAACCATTTCTTTTGCTTGAAGAGATAGTTGGAGTAGTAGTTACGTTATTTTCATTTTTATCATGATCTCTATTTCTAAACATTATAGAACCCTCATAGTTAGTAATATTGTTATGACTATTATAATTCCATTGAAACAAAAAGTCCATATAGTAAATTACTTGATGAATGAATAAATTTTGTAACCTTTGTCTTGGGTTTTCAGGGTCTCCTAAAAATGTTATAATAGAGTGTTACTAAATTGGGTTCCATTAGCCCTGAAAGGAAAAGAAAATGACAAAATCATTCTACATCACAACCCCTATCTATTACCCATCTGGTAAATTGCATATTGGTTCAGCTTATACAACGATCGCCTGTGACGTCTTGGCGCGTTACAAACGCATGATGAACTATGATGTTTTCTACCTGACTGGTCTTGATGAGCACGGTCAAAAGATCCAGCAAAAAGCAGAAGAAGCTGGGATTACCCCGCAAGCTTATGTAGATGGGATGGCCGTTGGAGTGAAAGAACTCTGGCAATTACTCGATATCTCATACGATAAATTCATCCGTACGACAGACGATTACCATGAAAAAGTGGTGGCTCAGGTCTTTGAACGCTTGCTTGCGCAAGACGACATCTACCTGGGTGAGTACTCTGGCTGGTATTCAGTCTCTGATGAAGAGTTCTTTACAGAAAGCCAATTGGCTGAAGTATTCCGTGATGAGAATGGCAAGGTCATCGGTGGGGTAGCCCCATCAGGCCACGAAGTAGAATGGGTCTCCGAAGAATCTTACTTCCTTCGCCTCAGCAAATACCAAGACCGTTTGGTTGAATTTTTCAAATCCCAACCTGATTTCATCACGCCAGACGGCCGTCTCAATGAAATGTTGAAAAACTTCATCGAGCCAGGTTTGGAAGATTTGGCGGTATCTCGGACAACCTTTACTTGGGGAGTTCCAGTTCCATCTAATCCAAAACACGTGGTCTATGTATGGATTGATGCCCTTCTCAACTACGTGACAGCTCTTGGTTATGGTCAAGAAGATCATGAAAACTTTGATAAGTTCTGGAACGGAACCGTCTTCCACATGGTCGGAAAAGACATCCTTCGTTTCCACTCCATCTACTGGCCAATCCTTCTTATGATGTTGGATATCAAATTACCAGAACGCTTGATTGCCCATGGTTGGTTTGTCATGAAAGACGGCAAGATGTCTAAGTCTAAAGGGAATGTCATCTACCCAGAAATGTTGGTGGAACGATTCGGCTTGGATCCACTTCGTTACTACCTCATGCGTAGTTTGCCAGTTGGTTCTGATGGGACTTTCACACCAGAAGACTACGTGGCTCGCATCAACTATGAATTGGCTAATGACCTTGGAAACCTCCTCAACCGGACGGTAGCCATGATCAATAAATACTTTGGTGGCCAAGTTCCAGCTTATGTCGAAAATGTCACTGCATTTGATGCTGATTTGGCTAAGGTGGTTGAAGAAAACATCGCTGAATACCACAAGCAAATGAATGCAGTTGATTACCCACGCGCTTTGGAAGCCGTATGGAACATCATCTCTCGGACCAACAAATACATTGATGAGACAGCTCCTTGGGTCCTAGCTAAAGAAGATGGCGACAAGGAACAATTGGCAGCGGTTATGGCTCACTTGGCAGCTAGCCTTCGTGTTGTGGCTCACTTGATCCAACCATTCATGATGAATACCTCAAATGCCATTATGGAACAACTTGGCTTGGGCTTGGACTTCGATCTTGAAAACTTGACCCTAGCAGGCTTCCCTGAAAATGTCACAGTGGTTGCCAAAGGAACTCCAATCTTCCCACGTCTCGACATGGAAGAAGAAATTGCCTACATCCAATCTCAAATGACTGCTGGAAAACCACAAGAAAAAGAATGGATTCCAGAAGAAGTGGAACTCAAGTCTGAAAAAGATGAGATCAAATTTGAAGACTTTGACAAGGTTGAAATCCGTGTAGCAGAAGTCAAAGAAGTGGAACGCGTCGAAGGATCAGACAAATTGCTTCGCTTCCGCCTAGATGCAGGAGATGGCGAAGACCGTCAAATCCTCTCTGGTATCGCGAAATTCTATCCAAATGAACAAGAATTGGTCGGCAAAAAACTCCAAATCGTGGCTAACCTTAAACCACGTAAGATGATGAAGAAATATGTCAGCCAAGGCATGATTCTTTCCGCAGAACACGGAGATCAATTAACAGTCTTAACTGTTGATCCGTCTGTACCAAATGGCAGCATCATTGGTTAAACATATATAAAAAAGCTCTCCCGCGGGAGTGCTTTTCTTGTGTCGATATAGTTCCTATCATTGAATTTTACAAGGATGGTAGATGAGTCCTATTAGTAATGGGTGTTAACGGAGACTTCCGCAGTGAGAAAAGAGTCTGAAACATTTTCGTTTCAGACACTCGGAAGATTTGAGACAGTGGGCTCAAATCTTAGGTATGGAATCCCAAAGGGATTCGCTATCGTCCGTCCTCACCTAAGGAAAGTCTCCGAATATAGTCCCTATTCATCCGGCCGGTATTCTAGGATATCTCCTGGCTGGCAGTCGAGTTCTTTGCAGATGGCTTCAAGGGTGGTGAAGCGGATGGCTTTGGCCTTGCCGGTTTTGAGGATGGAGAGGTTAGCAGTCGTGATGCCGATTTTGTCGGCTAGCTCGTTGGATTTCATTTTCCGCTTGGCCAGCATGACATCTAGATTGACGATAATCATGGCACCCTCCTTAAATGGTTAGCTCATTTTCTTCAGCAATCTCAATACCTCTCTCTAAAATCTTGCCAGAGACCCAGACGATTGGAACGGCAAGGAGAAGCCCTGTGTTAAAGGTCAATTGGAAAGTGAAGGGAAGGAGATAAGCATTTCCACTGGTTTCAAGTGTGCCAGACATAAAGGACAAGACCAAGAGAATCTTCCAAGCTCGGTTGCAAAGATCAATGTTGGAGTGAGAAAAAATCTTTTCTTGGTAGAGATTTTGGAGGAAGTTGCGAATGGTGATGAGAAGGTAAATATAGATAGCGCTTGAGGCTAGTGGGAAGAGCAGCTGCCAGAGAGGTTGTGGATGTTTGGGGAAGAGCTGGATGCCATTCGCATCAAAGGACAAGCGACCTGATTGAATGAGATCTTTGAAAAGGCCCATGCGGGAAAGCAGATGGACGACCAATGCAGCCACGGTCATAAAGCCACAGAAGTAAATGAAAGCCGTTAAGACTTCAATGACATTTTTTAAGGTTTTTGAGTTTTTCATCGCAAGCCTCCTTGAAGTTTATTTATTTTTCACTTATAGTATACTCCTTATAAAAAATTAGTCAATAAAAAAGTATCGAAAAACGATAAAAAAATAACGATAAACAAAATATTGTTTTTGAGAAACAGGTATTTCCTACTAAAACTAGTCAGTTCAAACCTGGAAAACTACTACATAGAGGGGAATTTTACTATACCTTCGATTTAGGGTATACTAGTGTAAAGATCTTATTCCATGGAGGTAGTAAAATGAATCTTAAGTGGAAGAAAAAATACCTGGGGCCGATTTTGGGGCTGGTCGGAGCAGCTGTTCTGATCGGAGGAGTCTATCTCTACTCTAGCTCCAATATCCAACCAGACCATCAAAAGGAATTTAACCAGACCAGTAAGAAGGCCACTAAGCCAAAGGAAAAAGCTATTGACTTGAGTGGTGACTACGTCTCTAATGAACGGGATGAAGCCAAAATCGAGAAAAAAGGCAAGGCTTGGAAGATCGATTACCAAACGTCTGATGGCAAGGTATCTGCTGAATTTAGCACGAATTGGAAGGTCGAAGGATCTAACAAAATTTCAACAGGCAAGATGAAAAAATCCGATGGCAATACAGACTTTACAGTCACTGTTCGTGTCTTCAAATACAAGACAGATAAGAAGCCTTTGATCACGGTCACCATGTCTGATAAAAATCCCGACCACGAGATGGTCTTTGCCAATCGAGAGGATTTTTTCAAATCGACAGATCCCAATGATGTCGTCCTTGATGGCAATCTCTCACCGTTTGAAGGTGCTTATTCCAATGATGCCTATGAAAAGGAAATCGCCGATTCTGGTTTTAAACTTTATGGCTATACTCCAGAAGAATATTACCAAAACAAGACCAATGCCTTCCCAAGTATTGTAAATGGGGAGACCGGATGGACTTTCTGGAGTGGAGGCACTCGGGCAAGTTACTTGTTCAATAAAGAAAAAGAGCCCAAGAAGCGAAAAGGCTATTATGAAGTTTATTTCACTGGGGCAAATGGGACTGCGATCCAAGGGCAAGAGCAAACCTTGTACTTAATCCCAGCGGGTGTGACAGGTCCTGATGGAGTAGCTTCCCAAGAACGTCGGATTCTCTTTGGGGATGCGGCCTACCGGGATTATCATCTAGAGTGGTGGAAAGCATACCCACAACCGAAAAAAGAGAAAGACTTGGATATTGCGGCCATTAACGGAGGCGACTTCTCTAGCTTAGCTGGAACCTGGCGCAATGGCAAGGGTGCTGAAATCGTCATCCAAGCAGACGGAAAAGTCAAGGGCCAAGGTAGCCTCAAGGCTGTTGCGGACTCGGATAAGAAGAGCAAGATCCCTTATGTTGAGATGAAGATGGGTGAGACTGGTGCTGCGATTGGACTTCTGAAAATCGGTTTCCAAAATCCGGATGGAGACCAGTCTGATACCAGCAAGCCACGTCTAGTGGTCACTCAATCTGCAGGCAACTATCCGGCTGATCAATATTTTTACCGTCAATAAAAAGTTTGAGACATGTTTGTCTCAAGCTTTTTTTACTGCAAGGAAGGCTTGTGGAATCTAGGCAACTGTTAGTCTCTAACATTAAAAGGGAAAAAATGTAAAAAAAGCTTGACAAAGCAAATGATTCGCAGTATGATTAACTAGTTAATTAACTGATTAATAAACTAGTTAACAAAAATGAAAAAGAGGTGAAGAATGATTAGGAGAAAAATGAAGGTTCTGGGACTCATGTTCCTCAGTTTCTTTCTGCTGACAGCTTGTGCTAGTCAAGGAAATGCAAAGCCCCCTTCTACAAAAGGTCTTAAAATTGTCACGAGTTTTTATCCCATCTATGCCCTGGTCAAGGAAATCTCTGGCGATCAAAATGATATCTGGATGGTTCAGTCAGGTGCAGGGATCCATGATTATGAACCCTCAACCAAGGAAGTGGCCCAGATCTATGATGCGGATGTATTTGTCTATCATTCTCAGACCCTGGAATCTTGGGCCGGTCGCTTAGATCCCAATCTTCAAGGTTCCAAGTTGCGAGTGATCGAAGGCAGCCAAGGAATGACCCTTGATAAGGTGGCTGGATTAGAGGATGTCGATGCTGGTCAGGGAAAAGAATCCAAGCACTTGTATGATCCGCATACTTGGTTGGATCCTGTAAAAATTGCAGAGGAAGGAAAGGTTATCGCCCAGCGTTTGGGAGAGATCGATCCAAAGAACAAGGAGCTCTATCAGGCCAATGCTCAAAAGCTTGAAAAGCGCTGTGAGGACCTAGTAGCCCACTACCAGCCTCTCTTTGACAAGGCCAAGCAAAAGACTTTTGTGACCCAGCATACGGCCTTTTCTTATCTGGCCAAACGCTTTGGTCTCAAGCAGTTAGGGATTGCAGGGATATCCCCAGAGCAAGAACCGACCGCTCGGCAATTGGCCGAGATCCAGCAGTTTGTCAAAGACTACAAGGTGAAAACGATCTTTGTGGAAAAGCACACGTCGTCAAAGGTGGCAGATAGTATCGCCAAGGCAACAGGGGCGCGTGTTAAGGTTCTGGATCCACTGGAAGCTGATCCACAAAATGATAAGGATCTATTAGAAAATTTAGAAGAAAATATGGCGACTTTAGCCAAGGAATTAGAGGAGTAAATCAAGAATGAAGAAAAAGGGAACGATTGGAATTGTAGCGACTTTGGGGCTAGGACTCTGTGCCTATGCGCTCAGTCAGCAACCACAAGTCAAGGAAGAGAAAAAGAATCAGATTCAGTATTTGCAAGCGGACAAGAAATCGTCATCGTCTGCCTCCAGTAAAAAGGAAGACAGCATCGAAGCGGTCAATGCCAAGGAAAAGACCCAGGCAGAGCAGATTGTCATCAAGATTACAGATGAAGGCTTTGTCACTTCTCATGGGGATCATTTTCATTACTACAGCGGCAAGGTCCCATTTGATGCCATCTTTAGTGAAGAGTTGATTTTGCGGGATCCAACTTATCAGCTGCAAGAAGCAGATATCGTGAGCAAGGTCAAGGATGGCTATATCATCAAACGCGCTGGGAAATACTATCTCTACTTAAAGGATGCCCAACATACAGTTAATGTGCGCTCGATCGAAGAGATCGCCCAACAACAAAAGGGAGGCACCAAAGAAGAAGGAGAGACGGGATCGGTGCAAGCTAGCTCCTCGCACAAGGCAGGCAAGACCCGTGACTTCCGTCAACCGAGTCAAGCGCTGAAAGAAGGTAAGACTCTTGAGATGTTGACGGCTAAGAACCATACAGGTGGTGGCTACCGTACGGACGATGGTTATGTCTTTAGCCCTGGAGATGTTATTTCAGATACAGGGGACGGCTTTATTGTGCCCCATGGAGGCCATTTCCATTATATTCCAAAGAGTGCCTTATCTGCTGGAGAGTTAGCAGCAGCCCTCTCCGTCTTAGGTGGTCAAGCCGGCCATCAGGCTGGGAACTCACGCCTAGCTGGAGCAAGCACAGAGCAAGGTACTCCAGATCAAGTCTCTCCAAGCCTTGGGAAGCAAGCGAGCAACCAGCCGTCATCCAGTCCAACCAATACACAGACAACCCCAACGACGTCTAAACCAGCTACCTCTAAACCGAGTCCAACCCTGACCAACTTGATCGAAGAATTGCAGAAAACACCTCTGTCTTCTCGTCATGTGGAGTCTGATGGTTCTGTCTTTGATCCAAGTAAGATTACCAAGTGGACCGATCAAGGAATTGTCTACCCTCACGGGGATCATTTCCACTTTATCCCTTACAGCTCCCTATCTCCTTTAGAACGTGAGCTGGCACGGCAATTCCAACTGCTTCGGGCCCAAGGTGCTACTACACCTGCTGAAATAAGACCAAACAAGCCTTCAAGTCCAAGTACAAAACCAATTGACCATGAGCACGAGCATGAACATGGAGATAGTCACGAGCATGAACATGGGGACAGTCATGATCACGAGCACGAAGAGGAGCACGATCATGGTTTCCATGCAGACATGGTCATCAGTAAGGACGAGGACGGTTACATGGTCGCTCATGGCAACCATGCCCATTATTTCTATAAAAAGGACCTCTCTCCTCAAGAGATTGCAGCAGCAGAGGCAACTCTGGCAGGTAAGAAAGAAGAGTCCAAGGGACAGCCACTGACAGATGATGTCGCCAGCTATTCTCGCGATGCCTCAGATGAGGAAAAGATCCAGTATATCAGTAAGACCTACGGCGTCCCTCGTGAGGCCATTAAGATTTCAAATGGTTTCTTTGTCTTTAACAATCCAGACCAAGAATACGATCCGACCCACATCCACCCTTATGCCGTTCGGAAGGAACACGTTCGGATTCCACTTGAGACGGGTAATCCTGAACTAGACTTTATCAATGAACTCTATGCAACAGCCCTTCGCTCAGGGATTTCTCCTTACAGCCTTCAGATTGAAAATGGTCAGTTTGTCATCCCACATGGCGATCACAACCACTACATCAAGGTGCGCTCAGCGGGACTAGCAGACTACTTAGCCCATCGCCTTCCTACCATCCAATCGCCATACAAAAAAGGAGACTTGGATAAAAAAGCAGTAGAGGACAGGGTCAACCAACTTTTAGCAGAAAGCCGGACTCTTTACGCTTCTGATCCATTGCAACAACGACGGATTGAGCTCATCTTGGGCCATTTCTTGGAAAATGTCAAGAGCTTCCCAAGCAATTCGACGGAAGGCTACCTGGCCAGTCTTAAGCAGGTTGATGAGCAGTACATTCATGCGACTCAAGCGATCAAACCAAAAGAAGAGACAGCCCTCGATCGTCGATACCAGGAATTGCTGGAACAAGTGCGCTTGCTAGACACAGAAGCCTTCCAACTGAAGAAGGAAGGGTTGGTCTCACAACTGCAGGAAGCCTATGCTGCCAAGGACAGCAAGCGTTTAGAGCAGGAAGGGAAGCTATTAGAAGCTGTTCAGGAGATGCAAGATCGGACGGGTGTGACCTCGGTCGACTATCTCAAGTACTTCTACCAAAGCTTGAGCGACGCGCGCTTGACACCAGAACTGCGCACCAAGGCGGCAGATCTAGCCTTGAAGCTCTACCGAGCTCAAGCCTTTGAAGAAGCTTGGGATTCCAAGTCTCACTTTATGGAACTCTACCAAACTAAGCAAGCTATTGACCAGCTCTTCTCCCAAGAAAAAGGCCAAACCTATCCTATTGAAAAAACAGTTTTGGATCAAAAAGGAAGTCAAACCCCATCCTACAACGTAGCAGTTTATGATTTCCTCAAAGGCTTGTATGGAGAGTTGGATAAGGCAACAGAAGCCCGTCAACAGAACAAGATTTTGACAGCTCTCTTAGAGCAAATCCAGTCGCTCTTGCCACAAGTCGAAGACCAAGGCAAACGAACGGCTTTTGAAACAGGCTTGGCTCAGCTTGGAAAAGAATCGGATCCAGACAAGGCTATTTCAAGTGGGGAAGCACTTCTACGCGAAATCAGTGATACCATTGAAAAGCAAAAACAAAAGAAAACCGAAGAACCTCAAATTGGGGATGTCGCGCTTTATCAACAGCTCTATAACCAATTGATGGCCTTGCACCAACAATTGCAGGACAAGGGAGCTAGTGATGCTGTATTTGATCGCTTGGAAGCTCTCTTTGACCAATTAGCTAATCCAAAGAGTGATAAAGCAGCCTTACTACAGGCCATCCAAGCCTTCCAGGCAGAGTTGGCAGCAACGCCATCTGCAAGCGAAGCGGGCAAACCAGCTTCCACAGCTGAAACGCCTGTCGCTACAGAAACTCCGGTGGAAAAAGAAGCAGCAGCTTCAGAAGGAAGCAAGCCTGCCACAACTGAGACAGAAACAGAGCCTGCAAGCGCAGCTGTAATAGAAGCAAGCACGCCAGATACTCCATCTCCTCAGAACCAATAGAAAAGAGGCTGGGACAAAAGTCCTAGCCTCTCAATTATTTTTGGATTGTCGAGCA
>ERZ781275.1973-NODE-1973-length-10511-cov-4.567138_pt1 | contig 10511 bp, 9 predicted proteins | sample MGYA00375853_ERZ781275 | MGnify/ENA primary metagenome ERZ781275 (study PRJEB29790, sample SAMN03653691) | human gut metagenome | host: Homo sapiens | place: USA: Dallas, Texas | collected 2012-07-23 | study: EMG produced TPA metagenomics assembly of the Gut...
GCTCACGTCAATGTTATATACCTATCTTATATTGGATAGTCTATATATCGTTTGGCGTGGGCTATTGTTTGTTATTTGTGTTAGGGCAGTCCAGAGCCACAGTACGATAATATTCAATAGTTCCCACGCTTTTCTCATTGTGTAATACTATCCAAAGGGAACAGGGTAGATAAAACGATATATAACTACGAATCAGACATTAAGAAACAACTTTTGCTACTATCTTTTAAGTAGCCAACTCAATTTTTGAGCAGCTTATACTACAAATAAAATTATTAACGAAAAGATTATTTACAGAATATGAAAACATTTAGATTTTTTGCGACTTTATTGGTTATTGCTTTATGTGCAGGTTTTACTTCTTGTAGCGATGACGATGATGAAAATCCGTTAGTAGGTGTTTGGTCTTATACGTGGGGAGGTGGAAACAAAGAAATTGTTACTTTTAAATCAGACGGTAAAGGAACTTGGGAATCTTATGATGTGTATGATGATGAGTCTAATACAGAATCATTCTCTTATACATTTGACGGTAGTACTAAGTTGGTTCTTGATTGGGGAGATGATGCCCCTGAAACTTATACAGTTGAAATTTCTGATAACAGCTTGAAGTTAATCGAAGAAGGAGGGCATACAGAAACCTTTACTAAACAATAATAGGAATTAACAGCATAGTGCTAGTCTTATTAGGCTAGCATTTACTCCTTTACTGTTTTTAAATGAATGAAATAATGAGAAATAATTATATTGTATTTATTAGTAGCATTGTATATGCGCTTCTTGTATTGATAGGTTGTGGAGATGATAATCCTGTCAACGATTCAAGAGAGGAAGAAAGCCATGATGTTGAGACTATATTAACACCTTTGGGAGAAAGTGAAGGGTATTTTGAAAAAGGAATCTGTTTTACCTCAAATAATGAGGAGAAAACTTTAACTTTCGAGACTAACAAGAAATGGAATATTGCTATACCAACTAATATAGAATGGTGTACTGTTTCGTCTAATAATGGAGTGGCAGGTACTGTATCACTGACGATAAAAGTAACAGAGAACACATTTTATGATGAACGTAATGCTGTATTGACGTTGAAAGTCGGAGAAATTGAAAAAAGAATAAGGGTTACTCAAAAACAACAAGATGCACTTTTAGTGTCATCAAATAGGTTTGAATTGGATAAATCAAGCCATATAATTGATATTGAAGTAAAATCGAATATAGAATATGAAATCATTATTCCGCCAGCATGTCAAAGTTGGATTACTCAAAATGATAAATCTCGTTCTTTAGAAAAGAAAAAAATATCATTCAGTATTGCTTCTAGTGATGAGTATGATAAACGTGAAGGAGAAATTATATTTCAAAGCAAAGATATTTCGGAAACTGTACACATTTACCAAACAGGTGGAGGAATATTAATACTTACCCCAAATGAATATTCGGTTAGTGAAAAAGGAGGAACTATAAGAGTAGAAATTAAAAGCAATTTTAATTTTGATGTTCAGATGCCAGATGTAGATTGGATAGAACCCACAACGAAGACACGGAAAATAGCAACTAATACTATATATTATACTATCAGTCCTAATGAAACTTGTGATGATAGAGAAGCTGAAATAATATTTTTCAATAAGGAGAGACCTATCAAATATGAAATTTTAAAAATAATACAAACAGGGATTAAATCTGTTAGTATTCATCTAGTAGACGCAGGAACATTGGTAAATGTACTTGGGAATAAAATTAATAAGATAACGAGTTTGTCTATATCTGGAACTATAAATGCTAGCGATATTATTTCAATTCGAAAAATGAAGCAATTAGAAGAACTAAATCTTGAAGATGTAAGTATTGTTGGTGGTGGTAGTTATTATACTCATTCGGAAACTTATCCACTAGAGAATATCCAGTATTATGCTAAAGATAATACGATAGGAGGATATATGTTCGCAGGACTATATAATTTGAAGAGAATTACATTGCCTAAAAATACAATATCGATAGAACCTTATGCCTTTAATATATGTACAGCTTTAGAAGAAATAATTATATCTAAAGAAAATACATATTTTGTAGTAGATAATGGCATTTTGTATGATAGTGGTAGGAAAAAGCTAATCTGTTATCCCTCAAGTTTATCAATGCAATTATTTAATATACCAGAATCCATTGTACAAATTTATTCGGGAGCTTTTTATGGTTGTAAAAAATTATATGCCATAGATTTGTCTAATGTCAAAAGTATAGGTGCTGGTGCTTTTAGACACTGTGAAAGTTTAAATTCAATAGAAATTCCTCATGGAGTACAAAATATAGCTGCACATACTTTTAGGAGTTGTCAACTTAAAAAAATAATTATTCCTAGTTCTGTATCAGAAGTAAGTCCGTTTTCGTTCTTTTTTACAGGAAGCTTAAGGGAGATTTATATTGAAAGCTCTACTCCTCCTAGAGCAGATATGTATAATGGATACAATGTAATTTTTGAAGACCGTGTTTTAAACGAAGGTGTATTATATGTGCCACAAGGTAGTTTTACTGAATATTGGAAAGGTGATATTTGGGGACTTTTCAAAAACATAGTAGAAAAGTAAATGAGATGATAAGAAACAGCATTTGAAGAAATTCATTTGCTGTTTTTTAGTTAACTATTCTCTATATCTACTATTAGTGGGTAGTTGTATTATATAGTAGTATATTATATTGGTAGAATACAGAATATGAGTTTTATTGGTTAAAATAATTCGATTTCTTTTGGGCATTATTAAATTTTGTATTACTTTTGCGAGGCATTTTCAAAAACTGCAAGTTATCTGGCTTATAATCTGAATATCCAGTGAAGTGTGCTGGTATAACTTTTTTAACAATTAAAAATATTTAATTATTATGGCAGAAATCGAAAATGTAAAGAATGTAAATGGTGCTGAAGAAAGTAAACGTGCAGAAATGCATAGAACTTATGGAACGTGGTATAAAGAGGGAGCAACAGCTTCCGACCTTGTTTCTTGGTGCGATGCGAGAATAGCAGTTTACCGTGAATGGATTAAGAACTGTATGGAACTGAAATATTCAAGTCAAGCGCAATTATTGAGTGGTATGTCTAAAGAAGCTCTTGAGAGAGCTTTGGCTACATTTAATCAATAATACATTTACATTGGTATAGGGAACATCTTAAGGTGTTCCCTTTTTTATTTTTATATTAGTTATATTATGGGTAGACCTATTATTAAATTTTCAAAACGGTATGGTAAAGTATTAGGTTGTATTAATCCAGACAATCACTATCCTTTATATATTTTTATGTATATCATTATAATGTATGCTTTAGAGAATAATTCGGCTTTTAATGCTTTATCAAAACATAAATTATCTGCTATACACTTTATTAGGATGCAGGTAGATTGCTGTTTGGAAGTTTATGCTTGTCTCTTGTATAGAGATAAGGAACGTTTCTTTAAACATTTCATGGACGGTAAACCGACTAACAAACTTTGTATCGGTAAACAATATCTTACTGCTGGTTATCTTTGTGGAGAATTAAATAAGAGGTATTCCGGAATATCAGAAATATACAAAGAGGGCTGCAAGTGGGTTCATCCTAGTAAAGTTATGTTTAGATTTACAGCTCCCCAATGTGACCCTAATAAATCTGATATGTTTTTTATAGGTTATAAAGATAAGCACTATTATGATGATGAAGAACAATTAAGGGATATATATAAAGATATGTTATTAGTAAATCAGATACTATATGAATTACTAAAGGAGTTAGTGGCACCTTATAAAATGGCACATAGTAAAGAACTAAAAATAGGAAAGTTTTTTAAGTCGAAGAAGAAAATGAGATTTCAGTTTTATGAATAATAGGCTTATTCTAGTAGAGGGGATTTACTATGTTTTAGTAAAAGTATTATTTAAATATTGTGAATTATCAGAAACGGTAGTTGGCTTGGATATTTTCGGGTATTCTAAAAATAATTCGGCATGAGGACAAAATTTTGTTTCCCGAAATGATTTTTCGGGGAAATTCGTATCTTTGTGCTGTTCTAGCAAGGCTTTTAAGTACAAAAATGAAGAACCATTCCTGTAAATGCTTAGTAATCAGATATGGTAATAAAAGCCCCATTTTTTTTTGCTCTTATTTTCTAAGCTGCTTCCTTATTCGTATCTTTGACCCTTGCATTAAGAGAGTACTTTCAATTGTAAAATCGTAAATAGTAAATAGAATTATGTTTTCTGGAATCGTAGAAGAATATGCTACTTTGGTAGCACTGGTGAAAGACCAGGAGAATATACACTTTACATTTAAGTGTTCGTTTGTGAATGAGTTGAAAATCGACCAGAGTATTTCTCACAATGGTGTATGCCTGACGGTAGTGACTCTGACGGATGATACGTATACGGTGACTGCCATGAAAGAAACGTTGGAGCGTTCTAACCTCGGTTTGTTGAAAGTGGGGGATAAGGTGAACGTTGAACGTAGCATGATGATGAACGGTCGGTTGGACGGACATATCGTTCAGGGACATGTGGATCAGACTGCTACTTGTATCGATATTAAGGATGCGGAAGGCAGCTGGTATTTTACATTCCGATATGCGTTTGACAAGGAGATGGCGAAACGCGGATATATCACCGTGGATAAAGGTTCGGTGACTGTGAACGGTGTTAGCCTGACGGTATGTAATCCGACGGATGATACTTTCCAGGTGGCTATCATTCCTTATACATACGAGCATACGAACTTCCATACGTTTGAGATTGGCAGTGTGGTAAATATCGAATTCGATATTATTGGCAAGTATATCAGCCGGATGATTCAATATAAATAAGAAAATATAAATAAGTGACTGGAGGATTGGAAATGGCATATACTGATTTTCTTCAATTGGTGCAGGCTCGTCAAAGTGACCGTTCGTATGATAAAGAACGTCCGGTGGAGCCGGAAAAGTTGGAACGGGTACTTGAAGCTGCACGTTTGGCGCCTTCAGCCTGCAACGCACAACCTTGGAGGTTTGTGGTCATCACAGATAAGGAACTGGCTCAAAAAGCCGGGAAAGCTGCTGCTGGCTTGGGAATGAATAAGTTTGCCAAAGATGCTCCCGTGCATATTCTGGTTGTAGAAGAATCTGCTAATATAACCTCCCTGCTTGGCGGAAAGGTAAAAGGCAAGCATTTTCCGTTGATCGACATTGGAATAGCGGCTGCTCATATTTCTCTGGCAGCTGAAGCCGAAGGTTTGGGTTCTTGTATTCTGGGTTGGTTCGATGAAAAAGAGCTGAAACAGCTTGCCGGTATTCCTGCTTCGAAACGTTTATTGCTGGATATTGTCATTGGCTATCCGGCAAAGGAAAAACGTAAGAAGATAAGGAAGCCGAAAGAAAAGGTGATTTCATACAATCGTTATTGATTGAAAAATAATTATATTCTTAACCCTTTAGGATAAGCATATAACAGAAAGCATCGTTGGTTTTAAAGGAAGGGGACGTTCCTTTAAAACCAACGATGCTTTCCTTTTAAAGGAACGACCTGTTTCTTTAAAACCAATAAATGGCTTTTTTAAGTGTTGATAGTTAGCGTGTTATTGATGCCGCTTTTCCGGCGGCATCAATAATGCTATATTTATTTCTTTTTTGACAAATCTTTCAATAGGTAGTCTACTGCTGCTTTCAGTTGTGCATCTTCTCCTTTCAGGCTGGCTGCCGGTTCGTTATAAACTAGAATATCAGGTTGCAAGGTCTGATTTTCGAGATAGTTGCCTTGCATATCCATGCAACCCACCTGCGGGATACCGAATACAATAGACGGATCTATCTGGCGTTCCCACCACACGGCGGTCATTGTGCCTGCCACCGGGGCGCCTACCAGTTTACCAATACCTAGAGTCTTATATACGTAAGGAGTGCCATGAGCATTGCTGTAATTGTCTTCACAAGTTAGCATGCATGAGGCTTTCAGCCATTTGTTGAATGGATCGCTGCCGATATATTGTCCGCGTGGCACGAAACGTTGATATTCCTTTCCACTAAGTAAGGTGACTACATCATCGTGCAGCCATCCGCCACCATTATGGCGGGTATCTACCACTACGGCTTCTTTATTACGATAACGGCCGAGTAGTTCGGAATAGATCTTGCGGAAGCTGGGGCTGTCCATACCTTTAATATGTACATAAGCAATGCGTCCGCCGGAAAGCTCTTCCACTTTCTTGGCGCAGCGCTCTACCCAACGTTTGTAAAGCAGGTCGCTTTGGGTTCCATAGCTGATTGCTTTTACTGTTTCTTCAAAACGTTTTTTAGTAGAAGGATCGTATACGGTAAGTACTACTTTGCGTCCGACTTTGCCTTCAAATAACGGGAAGTAATCAGCACCGGCTTCAATCGCTGTGCCGTCTACTTTTTCAATGATGCAACCTGCCTTCACTTCTGTCTTTTTCTGGGTGAAAGGACTTTGCTTCATGATTTCCTTGATCTTTAACCCGGCACCGTCGTATGACTCATCGTAAAAGACTCCCAGAGTAGCGGTAGGCATTGCGCTGCCTCCTGCTGCAAACCGGGCTCCGGTATGGGAACCATTCAATTCGCCAAGCAATTCACTCAACATTTCCGTGAAGTCATAATTGTTGCTGATGTGGGGCAAGAAGCGTTCGTATGCTTTTTTATATCCTTTCCAGTCCACTCCATGCAAGTCGGCAATATAGAATTTGTCATTTACTTGCTGGCAAACGTGGTCGAAGATGTATGCGCGTTCATCATAAGGACGGTAATCGAAGAATGCTTCAAATTCTATCGGTGTAATTTTGCTACCGGCAATCTCTATTTTTTTCAATCGGCCACCTGTGCACATAAAGATATTCTTTCCTTCTTTATCCGGTATGAGTGAGCCGCCGCCAACTCCTTTCAATAATATTTTAGTCGTATTTTCTTTCAGTTTATGCTCCCAAAGGTCATAGTCTCCTTCAAAAGCTGCCAGGTAATAAAGAATATCACCCTTCGGACTCATGACAGCGTCACCCAGGCGGGAAGAATTTACAGTTAGACGGACGATGCGGTCAAAACGATTCTCCAAATCGAATGTAAGAGGGTTCACTTCCGTACTGTCTTTTTTCGCATTCTCATTCTGGTTCGTTTTCTTCTTACTGTCTTTAGTGTCTTCTTTCTTCTCTGCCTTTTCTTTCTTGGCTTTTTCTTTTTCTGCTTTCTCTGCCTTTTCCGCTTCTTCAAGTAAGGCAATATCTTCTTTGCTCATCAGGAAGCGGTTGTAGGCATCGACGTCGAAAAACATAATATAGGTGTCGTCTTCACTTCCCCAGCTACCATGGCTACGGTATCCGGCACGGTCACTGTTCCATATCATTGCTTTTCCACCCAACACCCATTTGGCGTTGCTGTCGCTGTATCCGCTTTCGGTAAGATTGACCATTTCGCCTTTTCCGTCGGCTTTCAGCAAAACGACGTCTTTATTATTCCAGCCTCCTATGCCAATGAAGTCTGATAGAATCCATTGGCTGTCGGGGCTCCATTGGAACCATTGGTCACCGTCGGCATAAGAATATTGATATTTGGCATCCATCACTGTGCGCACAGCCTTGCTTTTTAGATTGATGACACGGATAGCGGTACGGTTCTCGAGGAAAGCAACCTCTTTACCGTCAGGACTGAATTGTGGTTGGAAAGAAGCGACTTTGGAGTTTGTCAAACGTTCTTCTTTCAATTCTGTGGCATAGGTGAATTGTTTCTCCTCTTTGCGTACGATGGTGGAAGTGTAAAGCTGCCACAATCCATCGCGTTCTGAAGAATAGACGAGTGTGCGTCCGTCGGGAGCGAAACTGATGTTACGTTCCTGATCGGGTGTGTTGGTGATTTGTTTGGTTGTTTTGTAGTCAATGGAGGTTACGTAAACATCACCGCGCATAATGAATGCGACCTCTTTTCCTTTGGGAGATACAGCGATGTCGGTAGCCCCGTTGGATTTGATTTGGCGGATAATATCTTTGTCATTCTTGTCTGCCAGGATACTTATATTTACCTTTTGGGGTTGTTTGCCCGGAGTAAGTGTATAAATCTCGCCGTCATAACCATAACAGAGTGTGCCGGTGGTTGAAATGCTTAGAAAACGTACGGGATGCTTTGTATGGAAAGTGATTTGTTGGGAAGTGGTGGTTCCGGGAGTACGTTGGAATATATTGAAGGAACCTTTCTCTTCACTTAGATAATAGAATGATTTACCATCAGGACTCCATACCGGTTCGCGGTCTTCACCTCCGAAAGTAGTTTGTTTTTGATAAACAGGTTTTTTCCCGGGAGTGTATGTCCAGATGTCACGGGCAATAGGGGATACCTGATGCTTGCGCCAATAGTCTTCGTATCCTTTCTTGTCCTGATAGAGCATCACTCCCTCTTTATTAATAGAGATGCACTCCATTGGCATGGATGAGAACATAGCGGGGCGTCCTCCCGTCACGGCTACCTCGTACACTTGCTGGAACTGGCCGGAAGGAAACCCGGCATCTTCGGCAGAGGGAGCAATGTTGGCTGTGAATAAAATGTGTTTGTTGTCTTTGTAGGCAACAGGTTTCTCACTGCCTGAATGAGTGGTCAGTCGCTGGGGTGCTCCTCCTTCACTGGATACGACGAAAACGTCGAGACTTCCCATGCGATCCGATGCAAAGGCAATTTGTTTACTGTCGGGACTCCATACCGGTTCCGTATCAAAAGCCGGATTGGTGGTGATTTGTGTGGCACGTCCGCCGGTTGACGGTACCGTGTAGATGTCTCCTTTGTAGGTAAATGCAATGGTGGTTCCGTCTGGAGAAAGAGCGCAGTGGCGCATCCATAAAGGAGATTCTTGTGCAATGCTTGTCCCTGCTAGACAGATGACAAATGCACTTAGCAGTAGCTTTTTCATTTTTTCTAATATTGTGTTAAGTTCATTTTCGCGATTTAAGGTTTGACTTTCCTACAAATCCTTCAGTAATACTTTACTTGCTTTTTTATAGTATTCTTCTCTGGATTCGGTCAGCACCTTCCATTCGTCGTTGAATTCTTCGTCTTTGTCTATTTTGAAATTCTCGGAGCCGTATGTGTCCAAACGGTCCAGCAGGACAGCCACATTCAGTTGATTGATATCCATTGAAGGCTGGTAACCGATTTCTTCGCTTTTTTCGTCGGTAACAACCTCGTGAATCAATTCTATTTCCTGTAACTGATAAAGTACCTGATTTGTCAGTCGGATGGGGATCTGATGCTCCTCCGATATTTCTGCAGCCGTATAGGGCGGTTCGTTCTTTTCGAATCGTTTGGCTATAAGTGACATAATCAGGATGGATATAAAATCCCGGTATCGTCTGCTGATGTTCCGGGTGTCCTGGTCAAAGCTAAAGCTGCGGATATTCTGTCCGGCATACGTCAGTTCGGCTCCAAACAAACAGATTGTCCAGGATATCTGCAACCAAAGCAGAAATAAGGGAAGTGCGGCAAAACTACCATAAATGGCATTGTACTTTGACACCCACAACTGGCTGTTGATGTACAGGAACTGAAAAGCCTGATAAGCAGACCCTGCCAGAATACCTGCAATGAGAGCGTGTTTGAATTTCACTTTCGTGTTCGGCATGAAGATGTACAGCCCGGTGAACATCAGCCATGTCAGGACAAAAGGAATAAGCCGTATCATGAATTTCATAACAGGAGCGAGCAGGACGAAATCATCCATCTGCTTGAGAATGGTGCTCATAAACAGAGAAAGTCCTCCGGATACCACGATCAGAATCGGCATCAGCAGGAACATGGAGAAATAGTCCGTAATCTTGCGATACATGGATCGTGCTTTTTTCACTTCCCAAATACGGTTGAAGGTGATTTCAATATTACTGACCAGATTGATAACCGTCCATAACAACATTACCAAACCAACTCCAATGAAAATACCTCCTTTGGTCTGTGAAAGATAGGAATTGACAAATGAGAGAATGGCCTCCGTTGTTTCTGTATTTCCTCCAAAACCGTTGCGGAACTGATGTTCCATCAGGTTGTCGAACCCGAAACCACGCGCTACGGCAAACAGGATGGCAAGTATCGGTACAATGGCAAGCAATGTGCTATAAGTAAGTGCAGAAGCTTTATTGGCCATCCGGTCTTTGGTAAACCGATTGATACAAAGATAGACGGTCTTTATAATATTGTAGAGTGAGAACTTGGTCCGGGTCACTTCGTCTTCCGTAATGCGCCAGATGTCATACGTAAGAAACTTCCATATATCGGTGATTTTCTTCTTCATAGTTCTTCGCTAATTACTAATTGCAAGCAACTAATTACTGATTACAACAGACTTGCTTGAACAGTCGATCCTCATCCATTAGTCATTTGTAATTAAATGGATAATTAAAAGAAAAAGCAGTCAGCCTATAAGCCGAGTTCTGTACCCATATAATTTCCGATTATTAATCTTTAATTATATCAGGTGCCTGTCATTTATCTGAGTGGCGTGTCACCACGACACTTTAGCGGTCTACC
>ERZ781275.1981-NODE-1981-length-10452-cov-3.390786_pt1 | contig 10452 bp, 11 predicted proteins | sample MGYA00375853_ERZ781275 | MGnify/ENA primary metagenome ERZ781275 (study PRJEB29790, sample SAMN03653691) | human gut metagenome | host: Homo sapiens | place: USA: Dallas, Texas | collected 2012-07-23 | study: EMG produced TPA metagenomics assembly of the Gut...
CAGCGGAGAACAGCCCATTGCCTGACTCGCCTCAATCAATCCGTTATCCACTTCGGATAACGCACTTTCAATCTGTCTTGCGACAAAGGGGATGGCACCTACAGCCAGAGGAAGCATGGCCCCCTTTAAGCCGATGGTCGTTCCGACGATAGCGCGCGTCATTGGTGCTATCAGAAAAATCAGTACGATAAAGGGAATCGCCCGGAAGAAATCAATGACCTTTCCGATCAGGAAATAAAGAATCACATTTTCCAGTATGCCCTCCTTTTTCGTCACGACCATAATGACACCGAACAGGGTGCCGATCAATAAGGAAATCACTCCGACGATGCCCAGCATGATGAAGGTTTCCAGAATCGCTGTCCAGAAATCCGGCAGCTTATCCATGATATTCGGTATGAATCGATTCAAAAATTCTAGCATGATTTCATCACCTCCACGCCTACTTCATGCTCCTTCAGATAGGCAAGTGCCTGATCGATATGCGCGTTTTCTCCGCTTAAAATGACAATCAAATCACCAAGCGGTGTATTCTTGACAATCTCCACATTTCCAAAAATGATATTGGTATCCACCAGAAACTTTCTGGATATTTCCGAAATCAATGCCTTGCTGGTGCTGACGGAATCATAGTTCAGCTTTACCATGCGCTGTCCCTTTTCCAGCCTTGTTACACTGGCTCCGGTATCGAGCATTTCCTGCACACGATGAGCATTGCTGGTTGAAGCGATGAAATTGCGTGTTACCTCTGCCTGCGGCTTTGAGAAGATATCAATGATGCTTCCCTCCTCCACTACATATCCGTTTTCCATAACCGCCACACGGTCACAGATTTCCTTGATTACCGCCATTTCATGCGTAATCAATACAATGGTGATGCCCAGCTCCTCGTTTACCTTTTTCAACAGCTTCAAAATACTTTTGGTTGTCTGTGGATCCAGCGCACTGGTTGCTTCATCACACAGCAGCACCTTGGGATCATTCGCCAGCGCACGCGCAATAGCAACACGCTGCTTCTGTCCTCCGCTGAGCTGTGATGGATAGGCATCCACCTTATCACCAAGATCCACCAGCTCCAGCAATCTGCGTATTTTCTGATCCGTCTCCGCCTTGCTCAACCCGCTTCCCTTCAATGGAAACGCGATATTCTGATAGACTGTACGGCTGCGCATCAGATTGAAATGCTGAAAAATCATTCCGATTTTCTTGCGCATAGCTCTTAATTCCTTATCCTTCATTTTCGTGATATCCTGTTCATCAATCACGACTGCTCCCCTGCTCGGGCGCTCCAACAGATTGATGCAGCGCACCAGTGTTGATTTTCCGGCACCGCTAAAGCCGATAATCCCATAGATTTCCTTATCCTGTATCGTCAGTGTAACATCCTGCACGGCATGTACATTGCCCGCCTTGCTGTCGAATGTTTTACTGACATGCTCTAATCTGATCATGTCCTCTTCCTCCTGCATATAAAAAAGCCTTCATCCCATAGGACGAAAGCTGCATTTCGTGTTACCACCTAAGTTTATTTCCACCTCACGGTGAAAACCTCATCAAGTACGCTTTCCTGAAGGAAAGTTATACCCTATCGCTGTAACGGGCGAACACGTCGCAGCCTACCTTGTTCGACTGCGCGACTCCAAGACCATTTTCAGCAGTTCCTCTTTATTTCCTCTCACCAAACGGAAACTCTCTGCAAAAGCCTACCTGCCTACTCTTCTTTTCTACGTCATTGTTTATCTGCCCATTATGTTACTTTATTTTAATCAAATCGTCAAGTCTTTTTCTCTTTTTTTCTTTTTATGAAACTTTTTCCTGTAAATCAGCCGATTTTATATTTCAGCTTATAGGTCTTTCCTTCACTTTCATCATCAAAATATTCCGTGTAGCTCAGCATGATTTTCTTCGCGGAGGATGAAATGATAAATACCAGACAGCCGCTGATTTCCTCCTGCGGCTTCAGTGCATATTCATCCGGCAGCTGATTACGGATTCCAAAGTTATCCTCAGCCTCAAACGGTCCCTCATTATCAAAGGTAATCATGAAGTCATCCTTATACATGGTTAGGATCTCATTGGTTATATTTCGTATCGTTACATGCAGCATGAGAAATCGGGCACCGTCATCGACGATAAAATCCTTCAGCTCCTTTTCACACAGCTCGATCCGCTGCAGCTTGCATGTAAAAAAAATGGTCTGAAATTCATTGATCATCGCCTGATTCGGACAATAATCCGACGTCAGAAGAATATTATGTTTCTGTTGTTCATGTTGAATGATTTCCATTGTTTTCACCTCTCTACCATACTATATGATAGGAGTATGGAAAACTGTCGAATTTCCTCATGAAATAAGAATATTTGGAAATACACGAATGCCTTTTTTTATGACTTGTGTCAGGTGCTGGCTGCCCAGCGTATGAAAGAGTGCATGAATATCCTCGTAAGCAAACAATAGAATATCCGCCTGTGCATTTCGCCGGATATGTCCTAGCCCGCTGCAATGCAGAGCTCTTGCAGGCCATACAGTCAGTGCCTGCAGCAGCGTCCATGCATCATAGACCTCTGCCATCCCCAACAGCTGTGCCGCACGCAGCTGATCCTGAATCGCATACTTGCCGGCAGCACTGATACAAAAGCGGTGCATGCGCCTGCTGCTTTTCCGAAAAAGATCTGCATACGGATAAAGAACCGCTATGCCATCAGCAGCTGCATCAAGAATCTCAAAGCAGGGCTGCTCACAAAGGGATGGTGCACCACCACCTCCGCAGGCAAGTGTCAGCGTACCGTTTCGCATATACGCCATTCCCTCCTCCAGCTGTCTGCGCAAACCATCGCGTGTTGAGGCTGCGCTCAGCTGGGCCGCTACCTCAATAAATCCAGGAACCGCAATATGCCCTCTGCCATCCAGAATCCGGGTATCCTTATCGGCATATTCCTGCCAGCTGCCGCATCCGACCGCCAGGATCCGCTCATGGTGGATGGCGATAAAGGCATGCTGAAAAACAAGCGGATGCTTGTTGACTGAGTCCATCGTATAGATCTTTTCCAGATTTATGATTAACAGTGTTGCTTGTTTCTTCACATACATCCCTCACAGTGGCTTCTCTTATTATACGTCAAAAAGCGCCGGATGGGAAAAGAATTATGGTATAATTGAAACAGAAAGGGTGAAAATTATGCTGGATTGGCTGAAACATCTGTTAAAAAAAGAAGAGCTGCCATCTGCCGTACAAAAGCCTGTAATTATCACGATACACGGCTATGGCAGAAGACGCAAACATGAATTTGATAATTTCGCCGCCTGGGGAAAACAGGACGGCTTTGATATCGTACAATTTGACATGTATGATCTGTTTGATGAGCAGGATCACGACTGGATGCAATGGGTCTCCAGAGCGAAGGAGGTCGTAGATTCTTATAGAGACAGCGGCAGAGACATCTATCTTGCGGGATTTTCGATGGGTGGTGTGATTGCTTCCTATCTGGCTGTTGTATGCCCGGTGAAGCGCCTGCTATTACTGGCTCCCGCATTCAGCTATATGAATGTTGATATGATTACCGGCGTCCTGACAAAATCTGCATCCTCGCTCATGGGAAATGAAAAGAAAGAGGAAATCCAGCTTCCGCGTGCCTTTTACGGCGCCTTTACAGAGCTGGTAAAAAACCTGAAGAAATATATCGGCTTTGTGGAGTGTCCCGTCTTTATGATACATGGGGATATGGATGAGGTCATTTCCGTAAAAAGCTCTCTGTGGGCTTATAATAAGATTGCGCACAGCCGTAAAAAGCTGATTCTGCTGCACGAAGGGCACCACCGGCTGCTGATGGATGACAAGGTCAGCTGGACATGCTATCAAAATATGAGAATGTTTTTCGAGGGCGTCCTTCTACCGGATAACGAACCGGTCATGGCAGAGGATATCATGCCACTTTTACTGGAGGAGAAAAAACGCAGAGAGCGTGAAAAACAGCCGCAGGAGCCGGTATCGAACCCTCTTCATGAAGATGCTGAAAAACAGAATACCGACAACTGCTAAGCACGTGGCGGTGCAAACGTACAGCCTGCATCAGGGTTGTTAAGACGTTGGCTCCTTCGCTATTCCTTCCATGACACAATACAGATATCACAGGCAGATAGGGGTTTTTGCGCTTCTGCCTGCATACAAAAGGAGTGTTATTAGCCACTGCTTCCTAAGCGGTGAGAAAACACTCCTTTTCTTCTATGGTTCTGCGCTAGATTTCTATCAACGCTTTCTTCGCTTACAGCTTCTGTCCGCAGGTACTGCAAAACTTACTGTCCGGCTCCACTTCCTCCCCGCATTGCGGGCAGTATTTCTTCGTTATGAGGGAGGTTCCGCATTCACAGCAGAATTTAGCATCCTCCTTGTTCAGCTCTCCGCAATTCGGACATTTGATACGGATCACTTCCTTGACAACCGGCTCCTGCGGCTGTGCAGCTGCAGTATTCATCTGCTGGGCAAAGGCAAACCCTGCACCAATTCCCGCGATCCCTCCACTTTGCTGTGCGGCATCCCGCATTGCCCGAGACTGCTGCCACTGCTGGAAATTCTGCATATTCCCGCTGACCAGATTGATTCCGGACTGCTCATCGATAAATTTTTCAACCTCCTCAGGAAGTGAGATATTTTCGATATTGATCATCAGCAGACTGATTCCCATCGTTTCCATTTTCTCATTCGCACTGACTCTGGCAGCCTCGGAAATCTCACGAAGCTTGCTTGCCAGCTCTACAACGCGGATTTTTTCTTCGGCAATGACATCAATCAGACTTTCAATCACAATCGAACGAACAAACTCAATCACATCCTCTGTCTGATAGATCATCTGTACACCGACCAGCTCCCGCATAAACCTCTCAACATCCACAACCCGCATCGAGAAGGTTCCAAAGCCGCGTACCCGAACCACGCCGAAGGTCGGATCCTCAATGATAAACGGATTCTTCGTTCCCCACTTGTTATCTGTCAGCGCCTTTAAGCTGACAAAAAACAAATCACTGATAATCGGGGAGCGAAAGCCGTATTTCCAGCTTTGCAGTGTGGAAAGAATCGGCAGGTTCTCCGTATTCAATGTATAGGAGCCTGCGGAAAACACATCTGCCAGCTCTCCCTTGTTCATAAATACTGCAGCCTGACTCTCTCTGACAATCAGCTTTGCCCCCTGCTTGATTTCATTATCACGGCTATTTCTCTGATATTTTAAAACGATCAGGTGACTCATGTCCTTGTCATTTTCAATTACATCAATAAACTGCCCCATCAAAAGATCACTGAATCCCATTAGCGCATCCTCCTATCGTACAATATAATCACCGTTTGCATCCTTAAATCTATTGGTTGCTATCATGAACATGTCATAAAACCAGCCAAACATTAAAAACCCTATGGTTATCATATATAGCAATGCACGTCCCCATTTTCCCGTATAGAAATTATGAAGACCCAGGGGACCGCTGAACAAGGCAAGCAAAAACGCCACCGTTTTGCTTTTCTCACTGTCATGAATGTCTCGTCCTTTTCCCTGCTCTGCTTTCCTCTGTCTTGCTGCCTCCTGCTGTACTGCAGCCGCTGCATCATAATCCGCATTCTCACTGCCGCAGTACGGACAGCATCTGCTGTTTTCAATCTCTGCACCACATTGCTTACATTTCATAATGTTCTCTCCTTACCTTATTCTATTATACAGGGAACTCGTTTGCTGTGCAATTCATTTTCACTACGCATTTTTTCATATGACTATAATAAAACAGATGTCTTCCTTGAGGCTGCTAGAAAAGCAGGATATTTTAAAAATCGTATCTTCGCACACTTCCACAGCTCCTCTATATCCAAGCAAATAACAGAACAAAATCACCATGTTTCCCATAGGATTATACAAAAAATGGGAAACTATTTTCATAGCACTCCCATTTTTTCTGTTCGTATTTTTTCAATAGCTTCCCCCTACACTGCTTTTGTTTCTTATGATCATAACTGCGGATATGCGGTACAGTCTGTTATCAATTTCGATCAGTCGAACGTTGTCAGCTCCTGTCTATTTCCCCGCAATATTGCGCTCATAAAATTTCTCATAGACATTCGTGAAGAAATTTCCTTTTCCTGTTTTATGATAGCGCATGATCAGCAGCGTCAACAGGATGCCTGCCACTGTGGCACACATGACATCGGTGATCGTATCATGCACACCCTGAGAATAATGATTGATGCAGTCATTGTTGAAGAAAATTAGCATTGCATATTCATAAAACTCCCAGATTTCACCAACCGCGATATTCACGGCATTGATAAAGACGAGAAATACGTGATAATCCTTCTTATCCGGAAATTTATTCGTCTTTTTCAGATAGAAATACAGAATAACCGCCAGCGTCGTGATGAACCAGCCACTGGAGAAATGCAGAACCTTGTCAAAGCCCAGATAGGAATACCAGTGATAGCTGCTTCCAATCAGCGAAGCAAAATACGTAAAAATCGTAGACACGATGTAAATTTCATATACCGGCTTGAAATGCAGCAGCTTAAAGGCAACCGGTACGATCAGGGGCGTCAGCATCGCTACAAAGGTCATACCGAGTGCATTCATATCCCTGAGCGTGTAGTTATGATAGAACGCATACAGCAGTGTAACGATATAGACAGCCGCACAAAGATATAGCATTCTTTTTAATAAAATCTCGCGGCGCTCCAGCTTATCCTGCATGCTTCACATCCTCCAGCATCTTCAGCTTCAGATCCAGCAGCTGCTTACTGAGATCGACATAGTAGGTCTGCGGATATTCAAAACGCAGAATCTCATCCCACATACAGGAAAATTCCTGTTCACTGTACGCACGGATTTCCTGCAGATCCGGAACCTCATAAACCAGCTCCCCGTTTAAAAAGATCGGCTCCAGCAAATCACGCAGCACATAGCTGCCGCCTGGAATCGTCTTGTTCTTCCAGCTGTTCATCTGATGGTAGATGGTCAGATCACGATCTGGATCGAGGTTCTCCCTGTGAATGGTCATGATATCCCCCACAGCCTTACCGCTTTCCTTATCGTAAATACGATAGAGATCCTTATAACCGGGATTGGTTACCTTTTCAACATTTTCACTGACCTTGATTTTCGGTATCATGGTCTCTCCGTCCATGATGGAGCTCATTTTATATACACCGCCGAATACCGGTGCGGATTTGCTGCAGACCAGATTCTCGCCAACCCCCATGCTGTTGATCTGTGCCCCCTGTGAAATCAGGGATTGGATGAGATATTCATCCAGGGAATTAGAGATCACGATATTACAGTCCTGCATACCTGCTGCATCCAGTGCTGTGCGGATTTTCTTCGACAGGTATGCCATGTCCCCGCTGTCGATACGAACGCCCTGCAGACGATAGCCGTTTGGCTCCAGATATTCCTTCGCTACACGGATTGCATTCACCAAACCGCTTTTCAATGTATTATAGGTATCCAGCAGCACCGTACAGCTGTCCGGATAGGTTTTCGCATACGCCAAGAATGCATCATATTCACAGTCAAAGGACTGTACAAAGGAATGCGCCATAGTCCCCAGAACCGGCATACCAAATTTCTGTCCGGCATAGGTGGTTGCCGTTCCTGCCACACCGCCGATGTAGGCAGCTCTTGCACCATAGTTCGCCGCATCGAAGTTATGCGCACGACGGGCACCGAATTCCATGATAGCTCTTCCCTGCGCCGCTTTGACAATACGCTTTGCCTTTGTCGCAATCAGGGTCTGATGATTCACACACAGCAGCATCGCCGTTTCCAGCAGCTGTGCTTCGATTATCTTCGCCTTAACACGAATCAGCGGTTCATATGGGAATACCGGTGTTCCTTCCTTCACCGCAAAGATATCGCCGGTAAAAATAAAATGCCGCAGATATTCCAGAAATTCATCATTGAAACGATTCAATGAACGCAGATATGCGATGTCACTATCCTCAAAATGCAAATTCTGAATATATCCGATAATCTCCTCCAGCCCCGCAAACACTGCATAACCACCGCTATCCGGGTTTCTGCGATAAAACAGGTCGAAGGTTACGACACGATCCTTATGATTGGAATTAAAGTAGCACTGACTCATGGTCAGCTCATAAAAATCCATGACCAGACTCAGATTCCGCTCATCACGAAAATCAAATTTATAATCCAGACTTTTCATATTCAATCCTCTCTTTCCAGCTTTGAAACGATACAGATCCCGTTTGCCTCCATGTTGCGAATACTGAATTCATTACAGGATACGGCATCGTGCACACCCTCGATATGATAGGTATCCACACAGCTCAGCGGTATGATGATTCGCTGCTCTGTCTTATTATGCTCATTCAGCCATGCATTCAGACATAACGCAAACTGCAGGATGCAAATATCAGTACAGCAGCCGGTGATGACGATATCTCGGTAATTCTTTAGACGTTCCTTCAAAAAGAGCTGAAAATCGGGACATGTAAAGGTATTCGTGGAATTCTTACGCATCAGCTCCTGTACATACGGCTGTAATTCCTGAATAACCTCGCTTTCCTTTGTGCCGATGACACAATGAGAGGGGTAGGAAATAAACTCGCGTGTTTTGGGCGGATGGGAGTCCGCAATGAAAATAACCCGCTGCTCAGCATCCCGAATCAGGCTTTCAATGTGCATTGTTGCCGCATGGATTGCCTCATCATGCAAAGCTCCTTCATGTACAAAGCCCTCGATCATATCCACAACGAATATGACAGGGTCCTTCAGCTCTTTCGTGGAAAGAGGCTTGTATGCTTCTAAAAACTGTTTACTTACTCTAGCCATAGGGAATCTCCTTTAAAATTTTACCTATACGATATTTATTATAGTCTTTTTTTCTTCAATTTGAAACAGAATCCACAGAAATTTCATTTTTACAGCGTACGACTGCTGTTCCCTTCAATAGCAGATGCAATCAACGAAAGAGCTAGATCAGCGAACCAGAAATTTCAAGCTGTCTTACACTTTCTATATTTCATAGCACATGCTGTATCAAGTTCTCGTTTCCATCGATTTACTTACATGCAGGGAAGCGGTATCCTTTTTACGAATCCTTGTTTTTCTCAAATGCCGTGTTGTAGCAGTATCACAAGCCCGTACTATTCACACATACATAAGCACGACATTCATTTGTTCTTCCTGCAGGTTTTCCTGTCAGTAACACATAGCTGCGTGCTGTGTCGCATCCTTATCCGGTTCCCGAGCATTTTGCCGCATCGATGGCAAGAACGATCATAAGGGACAACAGTGCATGTCCTTCCTTTCGGATATCCAGCACATAGGTGTCGGTGAGGTGAAAAATCTCCTTACTGGCATGCATAATGCATCCATCCTGTTCACTGATAACATCATATTCCCACTCCATGAAATTCCCCTCGATTTTCCAGTCGTTGCAGGACAAATGATATTTCGATTTAAAAAACGTAAATTCACGCTCGATAAAGCCAATACAGCTTCCATTCAAATACATGCGAAAGCGCGGCAGAAAGGTAAATACCTCTTCCCGGATTTCTCCGATTTCCTCACGCATTGCATTGTAGATAATCAGTCGGTGTCCCCAGGACAGCTTTCCTTCAACCGTGTACACGGTATGTCCTGCCTCATCATATATATCATAGCTGTCAAACCAGGTAAACATACGCTGCTTGAATAACAATTTCATAGCCTTGTTCCCCTTTCATTTAAGTTCATTATACAGGAAACAGCAAAAAAAAGAAGTCCTGAAGTATTTCATTGTTTACAGGAACAAAGGCTGACCATAGTAAAAAGGATCAGCTGTATCATTTGAACAATATCGCTGACCCTGATGATTCAGAAGTTTGATAGCATACGCAAGCAGGGAAAACCGCCATCGCAGGATCCCTTTGATAACCATATATCTATAGAAACAGAGAGAAGAACTGAAAGATAAACAATGAGGCAAGATAAGGTACCGCCAGCATAACTACCAGAGTTAACAGCAGAAGCTTTTTCCCGTATTCATGATAGACCGCCTGCAAGGTCATAATACAAGGGATACTGAGTAGGACATACACCATGAAGCTGAAGGAGCGAATTCCTGCATCAGCACCCGTCCACAGCGCGCGGATATGGGATACCTGGGCATCCTTTTGCGGCTTGATTGCCACATCGGTGTGCAAAAAGAAGGTTGCACTTTCCTTTAATGCATTTCCTCCCTTATAGACAATATCACGGATATCCCTGCCGATATTGATAGAGGAGGCCTCCTGCTGTTGTACCGGCTGCAGGACGGTGTCCAGAAAGCCGACAATCGTTTCCTTGGCGATAATGCCGCCGGGCAGTGCAGCGACACATTCCCACCGGTCACCAAACCCAAGCGGTGCAAATACTGGTTGAACAAGCTTGGCACCCTGAGCCAGAAAGCTGTCCTCCACGCTTCCATTCGGAAAGTAG
>ERZ781275.1982-NODE-1982-length-10449-cov-17.763036_pt1 | contig 10449 bp, 9 predicted proteins | sample MGYA00375853_ERZ781275 | MGnify/ENA primary metagenome ERZ781275 (study PRJEB29790, sample SAMN03653691) | human gut metagenome | host: Homo sapiens | place: USA: Dallas, Texas | collected 2012-07-23 | study: EMG produced TPA metagenomics assembly of the Gut...
GCGCCTTCCTCGACCCGAAGAGCGATGGCAGACAGGAGAAGATGGGCAGAGCCTATACCCATACCTATCTCGTATGGACCGAACAAGGGCGAAAGTTCATCCACGACCTTGCTCACAGATACTGGGAACTGTGTGAAGTTTATAGTTAATAGTTTATAGCCCCTGGTGTGTTTTGCATCAGGGGCTTTTGAGCTTTTCGTCCGTACTTGAACCACTGAAAATGTAGCCCCGGAGGATAAAAAGCAGGATTAACCATTTTTCGATAAATACCAGGAAAACGCATCACTGAAGGGAACAAATCGTTTAAAAGGGGGGCTACTTGCAGGAAGTAAACACCTAAAACATAGAAAGTAGACACTTTTTTATAGGAATGCGACACTTTTATCTTTAGAAACACTATCTTTGCACCTTGGAAAATATGATAGAGACTTTCATGAAAGAGGAACAGGCTATTTTATAGTGGCATTGTTTCTTCTGCTGTTCGCCATAGTCATGAGCTATGCCATGATTCAAGACTACAGGATATTATTAATTCAAAAACAAAAGATATGAAAAAGAATTTTGTAAAATCAAGATGGTTTTTCACGATGCTCTTGTTCGTGACAACCATGATTATGCCAACCATGATGTTGGCGAAAAGTATTACTCCAACCCCACCGAAAGGTGAAGGCACCGTAGAAAACCCATATCAAATTAGTAATGCTGCCGAACTTTATTGGTTTGCACGTCTGGTGAATGGGGGGGGAATGCATCTGCCAATGCAATCCTCACGGATAACATTACCGTGAACACGGGCGTTCTTGACGAAAATAAAAATCTGGCAAGCAAAGGCGACCTTACAGAATGGGAACCTATTGGTACATGTGATGTTCCATATACTGGCACCTTTGATGGCAAGGGATACACCATCAGCGGGTTGTATTTCAATAATCCTAGCGAAAGTAATGTTGGCTTGTTTGGCTACATAGAAGCCAACGGCAAGATTTCCAACGTAGGAGTTTTGGATTCATATTTTAAGTTCGATATGCTGGGGGGAGGTGTATGCGGAACGAATAATGGAGGCGAACTCCAAAACTGTTCTAACAGCAGCACTGTAATTGGCAATCGTATAGCAGGCGGCGTGTGCGGCACGACTTACAGCGGCGGCACTATCAAAAATTGCAAAAATACAGGTTATGTCAAAGGAACAAGTGATTTTGCCGGCGGCGTGTGCGGATATAATAGTGGTACAAGTATAATAAATTGCTTTAATGAAGGCACTGTAGAAGGAGAAGGTTGTGTCGGCGGCGTGTGCGGAATTAACCACAATGTAATAAATTATTGCTATTATCTTAGTGACACAGCCACAGGCGGTATAGGAAATCAGAAGGATGAGAAAGACAAGGCAGAGATAATGTTCAAAAAGCAGTTTGAAAGTGGCGAGGTGGCATGGCTGCTGAATGGCAAAGGCTTAGGCGAGCAGGTATGGGGACAGCATTTAGGCATAGACCCATCTCCCGTTCCCGGCTCTGACTATAAAGTAATCAAGGCAGCACAGGGCGACAACGATACATATTGGGCAACATTCAGCAATCTGACAAACGATGCAAACCTTTCTGTTCCATCAGATAGAAAGCTTTATGTCTACAACGCAACGGTAAGCGGTGGCAAGATGACATTGACACAACGCAGCGACGACCAAGTGGCAAAGGAAGAGGGTGTGCTACTAAAGACTGACGGAGAGTATGTCAATGCAAAGGCAAAGGAGACAAATGGGTTGACAGCAGCTTCCTCTGATGAAAATCACCTTGTGGCTACACCAGCTGAAGCTCAGACTGTAACAGCAACTGGTTATATACTCTATCGTCTCACATATAAAAATGATACAAATAAAGAAGGTCTCGGCTTCTACCTCGGTGTGGACAAAGCTAACAATAGCTACAACGGAATAAGGCTCAAGGCGACTCCAGGAAAGGCTTATCTGAAAGTATCTGAAAATGAAGCAAAAGACCCATCATCGGCAGCACTCACTCGCAGCTTTGTATTCGGTGGCGGCAGCGAGACAACAGGCATAGAGGAAATCACCATTATGGGTACTGACGTGCAGCGTCATGGCACTATTGAAGGAATCTTCGACCTCCAAGGTAGAAAGATAAGCAATCCGACAAAGGGCATATACATCAAGAACAACAAGAAAGTAATAATCAAATAAAAGTAACACAATATGAAGAAAGAATATATAAAACCAGAAATGCAGATGCATGAGATAAAAGCCCAACAGATGCTGACAGGGTCGCAACCAGAGTTTAATAATGGAATTCCGGATGATAAAAATGAAGAAATGTGGTAAAGTCCTAAGCTGAAGGAATACCAATTCTCTGAAAAATAATTATCAACCCATACTTTGCGGTTGTTCCAAGGGTCTATATGCCACGAAGAAAAGGAGGCGTATAGACCCTTGATTATATGGAGATATTCATAATCTACCTAGCATCAAACCAAAGTAGTCATTTTCAGAAAATCTCGCAGATGAATGTGCTTAATGCCATCAATATTGGTTTGACAGTAAAGCCTATCCATAGAAATCACGTATTTGGGATGACTGTCTTTTATCAATTTCAAATTGCCGAATTCACGCTCTACCGTTTCCTCAGAAGCCAGCAGATAGGTAACTTGCACATACGCCACACTATCCGCTTTCTCGACAACAAAATCAATCTCAGCCTTATACATCTGACCAACATATACTTTATACCCCATCCTGCACAAATGGATATATACAGCGTTCTCCATCACCTTTTCGATATCAAAACGCCTGTTGCCACCTATAATATGATTCCTGATTCCCAGGTCTTCGAAATAGAACTTGTCGCCTAACTCGAAAAGTCGCTTGCCATGAATGTCGTATCTGTTAACTCGATCGATAATAAAAGCATTGCTTAAATACTCCAAATACGTGAGAATCATCTTGGCAGACGTTTCGGTGTTCTGGCTTTTCAGAAATTTTACAATACTCGTTGCTGAGAATTGTTTACCGATATTATCGCTCACAAACTTCAGCAGCGTTCGCAACAATGGTATGTTTCTGATGTTTTCTCGCTCTATGATATCACGAAGTACTATCGTATTATACACATTGTCAAGATAATCTTCTACCAAATCGGTATTTTCCAATCCTAAACTGCGCAACTGAGGGAGCCCGCCATACTGCAGATACAGGTTCAAGGAAGCATCATCATCCTTCAGTTCATGGAACGTCAGAAACTCTTCATAGCAGAGTCCTCTAATGCGATAAGCAATATATCTGCCTCTCAGGCGAGTTGCCAGTTCGCCCGAAAGCATCTTGGCGTTGCTGCCGGTAATCATAATCTGGCAGGTATCATCCGATTGGATACTGAGGAGTGCTTTCTCGAAATCAGAAATCTCCTGCACCTCATCAATAAACAGATAGTTTTCCTTACCCTCAACGATGTTGGCTGCTACATAAGCCTCCAGATCCTGATAGTTGGCTATCATATCAAATGAGGTTTTCTCCTTATCTATATAGATAACGTGATTTTCTTCATTCTCAGCGATGTGATTATAAATTCGTCGCATCACACAACTCTTGCCGACACGCCTCTGGCCCGTCAATGCAATCATCATTCCACGTCCAAACATGCGTTCGATACGATTGGAATACCCTAGTCTTTCTAATATTTTTTGTTTCATACGAGTAAAACTTTTCGCAAAGATACTCTTTTTGTTTCACATAAGTAACAAAAATGATAGATTTTTGTTTTTATTACTTATAATTAACAGGTTTGGTACACATTGCGCCTCACGGGAAAACGACAAGGGTCTATATACCACGAAGAAAAGGTGGCGTATAGACCCTTGGTTATATGGTAATATTCGTAATCTACATCTCCGCTTTCAGCAGCTTCACCTCCTCTGTCGTCAGCCCCGTCATATCCATGATAGACGCTTCATCCATACCCTTTGTCGTTCCTATTCGCTCAATATGGCTTTACCTTTTGAGGTAAGCAAATATTTCTGTTTTGGATGTTTGGGCTGTTCTGGGAATTTCATAGATACAAGCCCTTCGTCCAATGCAGGAGTAAGATAATTCCTCAAGAAATTTACCCTGTCCTTCAAATTCAAAATGGACATGATTTCCTTTACTGAATATTCATTATCATTCATTATTGAGACAAGTTCATGAACTTGTTGGGTACTTGTTGGGTACTTGTTGGGTACTTGTTGGGTACTTGTTGGGTTGCTGTTGGGTAGCTGTGGGGTAACGACCACACTGCTTCTATTATATTTAAATACGACCCATACAAAGTTACCATCCGTATTAATCTCTGGAGTAGGCAATCCAACTCGCTTACATTCGTCCACCATAGTACTGATGCCACGTCCCCAACTTTCCAAAATTTTACTTTTGTAGAGTACATTGGCAATAATTGGATTCTGCGGTTTGGAATCATGCTCCTCCATCAGACGCTCTATAGGCAAGTCGGCAGGGAAAGTCCCCGTATTTCTAATTTCTACTCGATTATCATAAATAGCAATGCTGACAGAACTGCCAGGGTGATGATAAGACCTATGGCAAAAAGAGTTGATACAGCATTCTCTCAAAGCCTTGTAAGGAATGCTCAGTTCTTCCTCACGATAAAGACCATTTATCTTGCCAGACAATGAGAGGTGCTTGAAGAAGAATGCCATTGCTACATCAAGCAGTTCATATATGTTGCCTTCTGCACGTTGGTTGTCGATAAATTCATCCTTTGTAGTTCCCTTAAAGCGTGCCATACGAAGCAGGCATTGTGGATAATCATACAGTTCTTTCCCAAACAATACGGCAGCGGCATTGTTCAACCTTCCATCATTGAGCAAACGAAATTTCTTCAAGATGACAGGAATATCCTCACGTATTGTCGTTTCAGGGAGTCTTCCGTTTCTTATTCCCTCACGAACAGCACCGAGAATAGCATTCTCGTCTAAATCGGCTATTTTCAAGTCCGGATTAATCATCGCTTCCCAGCCATACTTGCCTCCTCGTTCCATCAGTAAGTGATTGTAACGTTCCTGTGGCATGACGGTAGTGGTGCTTTCTATTCGCAGATAAGCTCTTCCTTTGTATGTGAAAGGGCGCATAAAACATTGCTCCTCAACAAAAATGACTATGACATATTTTTCTGTGTCAGGAATAGTAATATAGGTGATTTCTAAATCCACAAAAGGCTCTATGCGATTGAGTGCTTCTGCAATAGAACGCTTTGTACTGTCAGATACCGTTTGTCCTATAATTCTTCCATCATCCCTTACTCCATAAAGAATTGTGCCACCCTCACCATTGAGAAATGCGCATAGGGTCTCCATCGAACGGTCTAATTGACCTGTCGATTCCTTAAACTCCAAGCTATTCCCCTCTTTCTTGGTTATTAGGGTTTCTATATCTTGATATGTCATATATGCAAATTTTGTTACCATTAGGAATACAAAGATACAGCTAAATTTCCGAAATTGTGTGTTTCTGCAAAAATCTTAATGATTATTAAGCTATCTTCTCCATTGTTGCGCCTTGGGACAGCTACCAAGGCAAGTACGTTGGCAAGAATATCACCGACAATATCTATGATACTATCCACCATACAACCATATCATCCACCCAACGGTGTATTTTTATTCTTATAGCAAAATATAACATTATATTGATTTTATTCGGTGACGGCGAATAGAATTACACTATTTTATTCGCTGGTACCGAATAAAAAACACCATTTTTATTTTGTAATATCCTGAACTTTCGCAAGTAAGCCCCACACGCCCTGAAAGGGCAGAAGCCCCTAGCCCAGGGCATCGCCCTGGGTAATTACGGACGCAACCCTGTCGCCCTGTAAGGGCAAAAGCTTTAAAGAACCGGGCTATTTATAAGGCTTTTGCCCTTACAGGGCGCCTTGCTGATTGCTTTTATACCCAGGGCGTTGCCCTGGGCTAGGAGCTTTTGGGCCTTCAGCCCGTCCTCGGCTGCCATTATCTAGACTTATGACACACCCACTTATCATATAATTCGATATTTTTCTGAGTCATCTATGAAAGATTTGTCTTCTCGGTTTTCACAATCTTTCGGCCTTCTCTTATTTCAGATATTCTCCGAAATCAGTCAATCTCATATCTCCCTTCTTCAGGAAGGTATCGTGCATGGCGAGGGCGGCACGCATGCTCTGTGGCTCGTGGCCCTTCTCGGCAAACTTCAAGTATTCGCGGAGCATTGGACGGTAATCCGGATGGGCACAGTTTTCGATAATCTCTTTGGCACGGCGCAATGGGCCTTTGCCACGGAGATCGGCTACTCCCTGTTCGGTAACAATCACATCCACATCGTGCTCGGTGCTATCCACGTGACTGCACATAGGAACAATGGCTGAAATGCAACCGTTCTTGGTGGTACTTTGTGTGGTGAAGATAGAGATGAAACCATTGCGCTCGTAATCGCAGGAACCGCCGATACCATTCATCAGCTTGCTGCCGCAGATATGGCTGGAGTTCTCATTGCCGTAGATATCGCACTCAATGGCGGTGTTCATGGCGATGACACCCAGACGACGGATGACCTCAGGAGAGTTTGAAATCTCGCTCTGGCGGATGGTGAGATGCTTCTTGAAGTAATCAATATCATCATACACCTCTTTCAATGTATCGTTTGTTACGGTGAGCGAAGAGCAGGAAGCATCCTTGATTCTTCCCTCGCGCATGTATTTCACTACAGCATCCTGAACCACCTCGGTATAAACGCTGAATACCGGCACGTTAGGGTTCTGTCCTAATGCCTCAAGAACGGCATTGGAAGTTACGCCCACTCCGCTCTGCAAAGGCAGAAACTGAGGAGGAATATGCCCCTTCTTCAGGTCGCTGACCAGGAAATCGGCAACGTTGTGGCCCATCTGTTCCGTCACAGGGTCGAGAGGTTTGAAGGCACGCGCCTCCTCCGGAATGTTGCATTCTACCACACCAATAATCTTATGTGCATCAATCTCCACATACTCTTTACCTATTCTATCGCCCACATTCAAGATTGGGATAGGTGTGCGGAATGGGCATTCTGCTATCTCATATACATCGTGCAGATAGCGGGAGGCTGTACTGTGGAAGGTATTCTTCTCGATGAGCACCTTCTTTGCCAATCTAACGATGGTAGGAACAATGCCGCCGGCAGAGGTAAGGAATGCCTTGCAGATAATTTCGCCTTCTTCCAAATCAGAAACTTCGATGATGGCAAGGTCTATTTCGCCATAGAAACCACGGCGCAGGCGCTCAGCCATGTGGCCGAGGTGCATATCCTCATAATCAATCTCGCCCAGGTTGGTATGAGTTCTAAAATCCTTGTTGGTAGAAAATGGCGCACGGAACTTGATGGCATGGGCTGCTGCCATGTCACCTTCGATACTCTGCGAGGTAGAAGCACCCGTGAGGATGCCCACCTGGAAAGGTCTGCCCGCCTCGTGCTCAGCCACGGCTCTCTTGGAGAGTTCGCGGAAGGTTGCCTTAGGCACGCCGTTTGGTGTGAAACCACTCAATCCGATTGTATCTTGATCGTTAATCATCGCTGCCGCTTCGGCAGCACTCAATCTTGTATATGCCATTTTCTTCTAACTTAATACTCATTAGCGGAACTTATAGCCGCCTTCTTGATAATTGGTAACTGTTTGCGGCTACAAAGTTACACATTATTTTCGATATACGCTAATAATTTGATAATTTTATGCAATTAATTGGCAAAAAACTTACAAATAGTGAATAGATATACAGAAACTGCTTACTTTATGCAAAAAGATAGCCGAAAGTTTTGATGACATTGCCCTATAAGCGTGTATGACCTTAATTTTTCTTTGGATTACAGTTTACTTGTTTGCAGTCTGTTTGAATCCTGTATCTTCCGCTGACCATGATTGCCATTTACACTCGCCGACTTCCATTTCAGAGAACTGTGCGGTGAATGAATGGTCAACCGGGCTTGCCGCATATATTCCGAACGAAATTTCCCCATCACCCTTATCCAAATGAAATGTACGCATCTGGTGGAAAGTGGTACCGTCAGGACTTGTCTCTATATAATAATCGCTTCCCCGACGGCTAAGGCGATACCACATTTCCTTTATGGAAGAGGGAATGTCATGCGTAGCCCAATCGGAATATCCGTTGTTTGTCACCACACTGCCCAATCTCTGGTATTCCTCGTTCTCGTATTCGATTGATGCCTTCATCCAATTATCACTGTCAAGATAGATTGCGATTCCGCACTGGTCGAACAGGGCGGAACTGTTGAACGATGTCTTTACAGTAAAAGAAAAGAACTTGTTGGAGGTTTTCATTTGCAGCACCGGAGCATTGTCGTTGCTGAACCCATAATAGGTGCGCTGCCACAAGTCTGTGTGAGGTTCTGAAACGATTGTAATCAAAGAGTCCGTGATAGTGTATTGTTTGGGCTCACGAATCCAAAACAAGTTTTCAGCCACAAATGGCTTTAAGATTGTGTCATTTTTTTCCATATTCGATTTATTTGCTATTGATGATTGTTGTTTTTTCTCATTTTGACATGACAGCAGAGTGCATGCAAGCAGCGACAATGCTATGAAAAATTGATTTCTCTTCATTTGTCGAAATGTTTAATATGTTTGTTAAAGTCTGATAATAGTGCTGAGAGATATGGTATTTATTCCCCGTCGAGCTTACCTATGCGAAAATTGGCAACAGCCTCTTGCTTAAGCGACACTTCCGTAAAATAGCAGGTGTGTGCATCGTCTTTAGGACTTTGGGAACTTAGGCCAAGAAGCAGTTTTTTCGGAAAATCATTCTTGTAGAGACGAGCCATGTGCCATATATTCCCATCTTCTGAAAAATAACTGCCAAGAGTAGTGCCATCGGATGATAATCTCATATAAACATACGGACCGATAATCGCCTGATGATTATTGTCATCAGAAGTGCCTATTGTGCGAACTGACACCACACGATGAACACCATATTCATCCTGTTCGAAACACAGTTTTTGACAATGAGTGTCATTCTCGTATGCGTATAACACACCTGCCGAATATGTTCCAGTTTTGGTGAAGTTCGGCTGTACTTTAGCCGTAAAAGTGAAAGGCTTAGTGTTATCAACTTCTGTAAAAATGACTGCAGAGCTATTGACAACGCTTCCATCCGGGGAGCGGAAATAATCAGTTTGGGGACCGGCCACAAACTTGAGAGTGTCGCCAAGAAGTGTGATACCATTCTCTCCGCCGTTTTTAGACTTTGTAAAACGGATTCCTCCTACATTGATATTGCATGTAGCGAGTTTAACGTTTTCCGTTAAGACTTTCTTGTCAGAACTTCCTTCTTTTTTCTCTGACTCTTTCTGGATGCATCCAGTCATAGCAAGACTTGCTATGATTGCGATAAATACTAATTTTCTCATTGTAACATTGATTTGATGTTTATTAAATTGCAACTTCTTTGTGATTTATTTGCGGTTGCAAAATTAGAGAAAATTTACGATATGTGCAATACTGATTTCTAACCAATTTTCGAATCAGGCATGCACATTAAATAAGGTTCATTCTTAATGCAATTTCTACTGCGGCTGCGGTATTGGCAACTTTTAACGATGCTAAAATATCCTGACGATGGCGATTAACCGTATAAATGGATATGTTTAACTTGTCGGCAATTTGTTTGCTTGGTACTCCTTTAGCTATCAATGACAGTATTTCAAGTTGTCGGCGGCTAAGAATTTTACGGTCACTCGCTTCGTATATGTCCCGTCCAACCGTTTCCCCGGTCAATAGATTAACAATTATTCCATCTTGTCGGTTATGGGAAATAGGGTACGGGATGTAAGTGCATAGACCGAGTAAAACACTACCGTTGGCACTACAGCTGAAATATCTCGTTGTATGGAGTATCTTGACTTTTTCATTGTCTCCGGCTCGGTAAAAATTAAGGATACATGAAGCTGAAAAATTTGTCTTTTCTTTTATTGAACGTTCTTTTATAAAGTTGAAGAAACGAAGTTCCAGTACATGACGTTCAATAAGTTCGTCTTCTTTTGCATGACAGAATACGATGTCCTCAAAGGCAGAATTACGATCTACCATATATTCTGGAAGATTCATTATAGTTTGACCGAATCTTCCAGCATAAATATGGCATTCTTTATTTTGAAAATCTGATACAACTGCTATGCCTTCTGTTGCTAATGCATAACCATTTGCACACGCTTTTGCTTGAGCGAGTAATAGTTCCCTGTTATCCGAGGCTTCAAACTCTTGATCTGTCAAAAGCGATTTTAGTTCATTTTCTTGCTTCATTCTGAATTGATATCTATTCGCACCATTACGGAGTAGTGCCATTTAAATTTTGTTGCAAAATTACTAATAATAATTGGCAAGTTCTCAATAGAAGTGCAAAAATCTGAGGGGTTTCAGGCTTAATAATCTA
>ERZ781275.2015-NODE-2015-length-10272-cov-2.526965_pt1 | contig 10272 bp, 8 predicted proteins | sample MGYA00375853_ERZ781275 | MGnify/ENA primary metagenome ERZ781275 (study PRJEB29790, sample SAMN03653691) | human gut metagenome | host: Homo sapiens | place: USA: Dallas, Texas | collected 2012-07-23 | study: EMG produced TPA metagenomics assembly of the Gut...
CAAAAGGGTTCTCCTAAATAATCGACTTCCGCGGATACCGGGTGCCGGAAACGTAGAAGGTATTCTCCACGATGAAGAGAGCCTTGTCGTCAATGGCGAAAACAAGGTTCTCCAAGCGCCGCAACATGATATTGTTGGTTACGGTAAGGATGATCTCGCGGTCGCCGCCGCTGTACGCGCCCTTGCCCTTGAGCACGGTCGCGCCGCCGTAGCCTTCGGCGATGATCGCCTCGCACAGCGCCTCGCCCCGATCGGTGACCACGTAGACCATCTTCCTCTGGCTGCCCATACGGAGCGCGTATTCGATAGTCGCGGAAGCCACGAAAACCTGAATGAACGACACGATGACCATATCAAGGGAAATGGTCGCCATAGAAGCGAGGAACATCACCGCGTTGAAGCAGAAATTAAACCGCCCGATGCCGATGTTCCAGCGCTTGTTCAGGATAACACCGATGAGATCCAGGCCGCCGCCGGACCCCAGCGTCCGCAGCATGAGCCCGGTACCCGTACCGCAAAGGACGCCCGCCGTAATCGCCGCGTAGAAGTGATCCTGAATCGGGACCTGAAACGTGATAAGTTCACTGATGATCGTAGTCGCAAGGCTTCCGTACAGGCTGTAGAAGAAAAATTGGCGCCCGATTTGGAACCACGACACGAAGAACAACGGTATATTGATCAACAGGTACCAGATCGCGGGCGTAAACAGCCCGGTCGTATACCAGCCGAGCAGACCGGCACCGAAAATCCCCCCGGTAAGGAAGCCGTGATGCGCAGCCACAGCCTGCGCGCCGAGAGAAAAGAAAACAGCGCCGACAGTCAGCAGGAACAGGTTCCACAACATGGACTGAGCGAGCTTGTTTCTTTGAGGCAAACTGACTTTCATGAAAACTCCGTATGGATTAGGCGAGATGGGCCGTACTGACGAGGTGGCGCCCGGCTTCGCGGACGGACGGGCAGCCTGTCAACACCATGCTGCGCACAAGCTGATTGTAAAGATGATCCGCCGTCAGCTTCACGCCTTCGGAACCGCCCCCCACGGCGGCGAGACAGAAGGGACGGCCAATCAGCACGGCGTCCGCGCCGAAGGCCAACGCCTTGAGCACGTCGAGCCCGTCACGGATGCCGCCATCCATCAAAACGGCCATGCGGCCCTTGACCTGCGCGGCGATGGCGGGAAGGACCTCGATGGTCCCCGGCGTATGATCCAGAGCCCGCCCGCCGTGGTTGGAAACCACGATGCCGTCGCATCCGGCGCGCTCGGCGGCGATGGCATCTTCGACCGTCATGATGCCCTTGAGCACGAATTTCATACCAAGCTCATGCGAACGATCCACGATGGCCGCCAATTCGGCGCACGTTTTCGGAGACACGGGGCGCCCCATGCGGGCCAGGGCAATCAGCCCGGCTGCGTCGATGTCCATGCCGAGCACACGGGTTCCGGTGGCTGCGGCCCTGCACATCTTGCGCTCCAGTTCCTCGCCTTCCCACGGCTTGATGAACGGAATCCCCCAGCCGCCTTCGGCGGTGATGGCGGCATTCCCCGCTTCGTGCAGTTCATCCGGCGCGCCGTCGCCGACACAGCCGGCAATGCCCGCTTCGCGGCAGCCGGATACGATGGCCCGCGCGTATTCCGCCTCGGAAAGGGCCCCGCCCATATTAAAGGAGGTTCCCCCTATGGGAGCGGCCAGCACGGGCAGGCGCAACCTGAATCCGAGCACCTCCGTTTCCGTGACGGGCTTCTTGACCTCATGAATCAGACGCATGTTCAGACGGATGCCGGCAAGCGCGACCACATTGTTCTTGAACGCGCTCCCGGTTCCGATGCCGCCCATACCGGGCGTTTCGCCTGCGCAGGCGCGCCCATCGCACACGGGACAAACACGGCAAAAACCCTTCATGCGCTCTTTGGCGTTGGCGCGGACTTCCTTAATATCCATAATAGGGGACTCCCAAATGAAATGGTAGAGAGAGGTGGATACCCGAACGGGCTTCGCCTTGCAATATTGTGAAAGGCTTCCATATCGTAAAAGAAGGATGCGAGGAGGGAAAAACGGACGGAACAGCCTCTTTCGTGAGTACGTGAACCGACATATATCGTCAACAGGCTGAGAAATATTGTTCTCCGCATGAGAGATGGCCGCCCCGCCAGCTTGCCTGCGGGCCATTCTTTTTCTATGCTTCTTGTTCGCTCTCTTTTTCTCTTGTAACGACGGCACGCCCATGCCGCTTCAAGGACGTTTTCCCATGACCCAATCCGTACCTTCCCATACCGGACCCGCCGCGCTCATCAAGCTCGCGCAGGACGTTCTGAATACCGAAATCGCCGGGCTCGCCGCCGTGCGGGACCGGCTCAACGCCCGGACGCCGGAAAAAGCCCCCCTCGTCCTTGCGTTGGGGCTTCTGGCGGCGTGCACCGGGCGTGTGGTCGTGACCGGCATCGGCAAATCCGGCCTGGTCGGCCGCAAGCTTGCCGCCACCTTTTCCTCGACCGGTACGCCGGCCTTCTTTCTCCATCCCGTGGAAGGAGCCCACGGAGATCTGGGGAGCCTCCGCAAGGACGACGTCATCATTGCCATCTCCAATTCCGGTGAAACGGCGGAGCTGAACGCCATCCTGCCCGCGCTGAAATCGCTCGGCACCAGCCTGATCGCCATGACGGGACGGGAGGACTCCACCCTTGGCCGCCTTGCCGACGTGACGCTGCATTCGGGCGTACCCCGTGAAGCCTGCCCGCACGGGCTTGCCCCCACGGCCTCGACCACTGCGGTCCTCGCCCTCGGCGATGCGCTGGCCGTTTGTCTGATGCAACTAAAATCATTTACGGAAAAAGATTTCCTGCGCTACCATCCCGGAGGCAGTCTGGGGCAACGCCTGAAGCTCAACGTCAGCGAAGTCATGCGGACCGAGGGCCTTCCTCAGCTTTCCGAAACAAGCCTCTTGTCGGAAGCCCTGCGTCAACTGGATCAAGGCAAGCTTGGAGCCGTGCTTCTGCTCGATGGCGAACACAGGATCAGCGGCATCCTGACCGACGGCGACGTCAGGCGGGCCGTTTGCCGCGGGACGCTCAATCCCGAGGCCCCGGTCAGCACCGTCATGACGCCTTCTCCCCGCTGCGGGACCCGAGGCGACACGGTCGCCACGCTTCTTGAGCTCATGGAAAGCAAAGCGATCACGGTGTTGCCCATTGCTGACGAAGAGCGCCGCCTGCTCGGCATGGTCCACATGCACGACCTGCTTGGTCAGGGCAGTGTTGCCTTTTCGCAGCATTGATGCACGCAATGGCTTTTGTTTTCTAGAAAAACCGTATTCCCTCAATGCCGCCCTGAACGCGTCTCTGGCACTCCCTTGGAGTCGCTTTTGATCGCTGGTTGGCTCTCGGGAGTGATAGCTTGCGCAAGGGCAATCCGAGCTTATTTTCCTGTTGAATGAGGCAGGTGCGCTCGGCACAAAACACTGTGATACGCCGCACCATTTGGCGAGACACCGGGGAAGAAGGCTTTTCACGGAAAAAGCCCTTCCCCTTCTTTTTTTGCAAGATAAGGAACGCTATGGAACCGATCACACATGCCTTGAGCGGAGCCGTCATTGGCTGCGCCCTGCCGGGGAAACGCCGCTGGTGGCTTCCGGCATGGGCGGCGCTGGTAGCGGCTTCTCCCGATATGGATGTCTTCTTTACCCGCACCCCGCTGCAATACATTGAGTACCACCGGGGGATCACCCATTCGTTCGTCGGCGGTTTGGGGCTCGCTTTCCTCCTTGCCCTCATCCCCTGGCTGATGAACCGCTGGCGGGTCCCCAAAGTCCCCGACGACTCTCCGCCATTCGGCTGGCCGCTGACGCTGGCATGGCTCGTGGCCTACCTGCTCATTCTGCATCACATTTTTTTGGACTGCATGAATTCGTACGGCACGCAGGTCTTTCTGCCGTTCAGCGACTACAGGGTACGTTTGAATGCGCTGTTTATCGTAGACCCGTTGCTTCTCCTGCCGTTGGCCCTTGGGCTCTTATTCTGGCGGAAGCGGCGTGCCGTCATGATCGGCCTGCTGCTCTGGACCATCCTCTACCCGCTCGGCTCGCTGGCCACACGGGTGGGGCTTGAGGCGCATCTCAAGGACAGCCATTACACGCCCGACGTTTTCACCCAAGAGCTTCTCAGTGAGGATTTGACTCCCGGGCAGCGTGGAAAGGGCCTCTGGGATGATGTGCGCGCCGTGCATCTCGTACCCGACGCCTTCACGCCTTTCCACTGGAAGCTCATTCTGGATCGCGGGAACGTCTGGGACGTTGCGGGCTATACGGTGTTCACGGAGGAGCCTCAGACGTTCATTGCCTACGCCAAGCCGCCGCAGCCGCTCTGGGCCGAGCTTGCCGCAAAGGACCGCATGTTCCGCGCGTACGAACGCTTTGCCCTCTACCCCGCCCTTGAGGCTGAAATTCCGCTGGAGGGGCCCCTCAAGGGATATACAGAATACGTATTCAGCGATCTGCGCTTCGGCTCGACCATCGGCTGGGTTGACGATATTCAGGTACGGCGGCACGGCAAGCCCACGACCTTCCGCATCATGGCCCGCGTCGCCCCGGACGGCACGGTCTCCGCAGTCCGCTTCATTACCACCACCGGCGCGGGCGGAGACAGCGGCTGGAATCCGCCTGTGGAGTGAAAAAAGGAAAGAGGAAAATCGGGAGAGGGGAGAGGAAAGCCTTCTTGAGAAGGGTTTTCCTCCCCCCTCCTCTCTCCTTTCCAAGGCTTTTACGAAATGGGAAGGCAAGGCTGAAAGTTCCTTCGTTTTCCAGTCAGCAACCACCCCCAAGCGAGTGGTTGCATGTTTCGGTCGTTTCGCTCCCTTAATCGACCAACGCCGTAACGCAAGAAGGCATCCAACGGGATGCCCTTTTCTTTTCAAAAAAGCCGTTCACGAAATCCGAAAACCCACAATGAAGGATTCGGTAAAATCAAAAGCCTTTGGGAAGGGAGGGATGGAGTCCGGGCAAGGGAGGGAAAAGCGTGGGGTACCCCCTTTCTTTAGAAAGGCTTTCCCTTCCCCGGTTTTCCAATGCAACCTAACGCCGCTCCAGCAAAGCCAGCGTGCCGGCAATCTGACGTCCGAGGGGCGACTCGCGGCGCAGCTCGCGCTCAACCGAAGCGATACCCTTGAGCACTGTGGAATGACGGCGGGAAAACTTGTCGCCGATGTCCTGCAAGGATAACTCGGTGTGCTTGCGGGCGAGATAGAAAATCGTGTTGCGGGCCACCACCAGATTCTGCTTCCGGCTGCGGGATGCCAACTGCTCGGGCGAGAGGCCGAACCCTTCGCACACCTTGCGGATAATGGAATCCACATCCACAAAAGGATCGTCAAGGCTGTACTGCGCCAGAATTTCCTGCGCCATTTCCACGGAAATGGTACAGCCAAGCAGCTTGGCCTTGCAGGTTGTGCACGCAGCTTTCCAACTGCCGGATATCCCCGGTGAGGCGCTCGGTCAGCACATCCACCACCGTATCGGACAACAGCGCGTTGTTCTGGCGGGCCTTCTCCTGAAGGATACGGCGGCGCGTGCTGGCGTCGGGCTTTTCAATACCGGCGAGGAACCCCGAACAGAAACGCGACACGAGGCTGTTGTCCACGTTCCGCAGCTCGCAGGGCGCAAAGGAACTCGTCAGGACGACGCGGCTTCCCTTTTCCTGCAGGGACTTGATGGTGGAAAGCACCTCATCCTGCATCTTTTCCTTGCCCTGGAGGAAATGCACGTCCTCAAGGAGCAGCAAATCCACATCGCGGAAACGCCCCTTGAAGCGATCCACGGTCCGCGACTGGAGGGCCTGCACAAAACAGCTCGAAAACTCTTCGGCGGTCAGATACTCGACCTTGGGATTGGAGCGGTTGCTGGCCTCGCACAGAGCCTGCCCCACGGCCTGCGTGAGGTGCGTCTTGCCGAGCCCGGGCCCGGAGCTGAGGAACAAGGTATCCACGGCGGCACCGGAACGCGCCATGTTGCGCGCCGCGGCATAGGCCATGTCATTGGTGGGGCCGACCACAAAGCTGTCGAACGCGTACCGCCAGTTGTGCGGGACGGACTGGTTCACGGGCATGGTGATGGGCAGGGAAAGCTGCTCGGCAGCGGAAGAAAGCAGGGACGGAGCGGCCACCGGACGGGGCGCGGGAGCCGTACGGGGACGACGGGCCGGAGCGGGCTCACCCTCAACGGAGACGGCAGGACGCCCCGGAACGGAACGGCTCGGTTTGGCGGGAGGATTGCCCGCGACCACGCTGATTTCCATCGTCCGCCCGAAAATGGCGGAGGCCGCATCGGAAATGTCGTTCAGCAGGCGATCGCGTACCCACGTCGCCACAAATCCATTGGGGGCGGACAGACGGATCTTCCCCTCCCCTTCAAGGTCGGCGGTGAGAGGCGCAACCCAAACCTTGTAGGTGCCGGGGTTGAGCCTGTTTTGCAGATCTTCACAGATTTTGAGCCACTGAGTTTTCATATCCGATTCTTCTAGCGTTTGACTTGTCCTGTGACAAAGCAGATTCGCGGAGTTTCTGCCCGTCGGGGCGCAAAAGGCTTCCCACAAAGGAGGATAAAAAAGTTACCCGTAATGACAGGCCTTTTTGCAATACCGCCACTTCTCCGATGTTTTCTTTACCCTTGGGAGACAAGGGTTTTCATATGAGGGGGCCCTGTTATGCACTGGCTTGTGAAAAACTTTTCCACAACCGTATTCCTGCACGGCCTGAAAAAGCTCAAGATCCCTTCATTTTTCAAAAACATACTTTGATACCGACCTGTTACCCGTATGGCAGACAGATGAAACCGGAACGGCCACGGAGCCGCTCCGGTTAAACGAACACACAAAAACGGGCCGCGCGAAAAGAACACGGGCAGCCTGCGTTTTTCCGGGAAGAAACAAGACGGAAGGCGATTTTTCTCAAACAAACGGAAAAAGTCAAACAGAACTTCACAAAAATCGCCTCCTCTTTCTCAAACAAGAGTGGTTCCGGAACGCAACATCCCGGAACCACCTTCAAAAACATTTTCGGTGCGAGAAACTACTTTTTGGCGGGTGCCTTCACAGCCTTCAGGTAAATGTCGGTGACGTAATGGAGGCGCTCAAGGCGGGCCAAGTCACGCCGATCCAGTTCGCCGCTCTCGTTCTGGAAGGAAACGATATCATGCAGCCATTCACGCAGTTCGCTGGTCCCATAGCTCTGCTTGAACATATCAAGCTGCTGGTCGAGAGCGTATACCGGGTGATCCTTGATGTCGCGGATGGCTTCCTCACGGGTCATGGTCTTGCCGGTCCACGCATTGTAGAAACGCATGTAGTCGTCGGCAAGGTCCTCGGCGGGGGTCTTCTTCATCATGTCCACGCTGCGGAGATACACGCGGAGGAAGGCCACGATGTCGCTCTTGTGCTTGTTGGCATAATCCATATTGGCGACGAGCAGGATGGGCTGGCGGGCATTGCAGTCGCTGGAGTGCGCGACGGTCTTCAGGCCGAGCTTTTCGGCTTCAAAGGTCTGGGGGGCCCACAGCGCGATGGCGTCGCCCTGGCCGTCGGCAAACGCCTTCATGGCTTCGGACGGCTGCATGTCGACGATGTTGACGTCACGCTCGTTCAGGCCAAGGACGTGCAGCCAGCGGCTCAGCATGTAGTGAGCGGACGTGCCCTTGGGGACGATGAAGGTCTTCCCGCGCACGGATCCGGGATTGCCGTACACTTCCGGGCAGTTGGGGTTAAAACCCTTCATCTTGAGGATGGGGCTGTCGGCACGCGTGAAAATAGCGTTGGAAGCGGATTCGTCGTTGCCGATGCCGACGATGTACAGGCGGCTGCTCAACGAAGCGGTCAGCGCGGGCATGGCGCCAACGCCGGCAATGGCCCAATTGGACGACTGCATTTCGTCAATGACGTTTTTACCGGACTCAAAGGGCAGCAATTCGAGATCCAGCCCTTCAGCCTTGTCCCATCCCTTTTCTCTGGCGTACCAGACCAAAAACGTTTCATGCTCGCCGAGCCATGCCGTGCGAAGAGGCACAAGGGGCTTGGCGAACGCTGCGGAGCCGCTCAGGCACCACGCGACCACAAAAAACAGGGCCAACAGACCAGCAAAGGGATTGCGCACTTTCATGATTTCCTCATCCACCCATGAGAACGTTCGTTTCCCCGGCTTCCGAACAGAGCCACTCCCCACAGAACAGCCAAGGACATTTGCCATGACCATACCTCAAAAAAAAGGCAGTGGCAACGCGGGGCGCTCTTCAGAGTTTTTCGGTGTCAAAAGAATCATGGAACAAGCGCCGCATCATCACGCCCGACATGGCGGCAGGAGCGGCATCAGGGCCATTCCCTTGCTTCTTTTAAGGAAGCGGCATATCTTTCGGGACAGAATCCGTACCGTCAGCGCCGCGCGGCGCGCTCCGGGCGGCCGGAAAGGTCCCCCCAAGCGTTCCCGCCGCGCTCTTTCTTACGCAACAAACGTTCCCGCGATCCGTTTTCGCGTATCCTGCGAGGGAGTTCATGGCACTTTTGAGTTTACAGGGCGTCACGCTCAATCTGGGCGGCAAGACGCTTCTCGATACCGCCGACCTGCATGTGGAGCAGGGTGAGCGGGTCTGTCTCGTCGGGCGCAACGGCGTCGGCAAGTCGTCCCTGATGGCCCTGCTGTCCGGCGACCTCACGCCCGACGGCGGCACCATCGTCCGCACGCCGGGCGTCACGTTCGGGCATATGCCGCAGGCCGTGCCCGATCATTGGAGCGGCCCGGTCTTCGGCGTGGTGGCCTCAGGGCTCGGCAAGGAAGGCGAAGCGCTGGCCGCGGCCCATCTCATTGCCACGGGCCGCGAGGATCAGCTCTCCGCCGCCAAGCTGGCGCTGGCCCGCAATCTCCTCCAGACCGGGGAAGGCTGGGAACGCCACGGCGACATCCTTGAGGCGATCAACCAGCTCGGGCTCGATCCCGAGGCGGACTTCGCCACGCTCTCCGGCGGGAACAAGCGCCGCGTGGCGCTGGCCCGCGCCCTCGTCGCCTCCGAAAACCTGCTGCTCGACGAGCCCACCAACCATCTGGACATCAAGACCATCGCATGGCTGGAAGATTTCCTCGTCCGGCGGGTCAAGACCTTCGTCTTCATCAGCCATGACCGCGCCTTTGTGCGCCGCCTCGCCACGCGGATTGTAGAGGTGGACCGCTCCCATCTCTACAGTTATGCCTGCACGTTCGACCAGTTCCTCGAACGCCGGGAGGAACGCCTCGACGCCGAGGAAAAACAGGCCGCGGCCTTCGACAAGAAGCTCGCGCAGGAAGAAGCGTGGATACGGCAAGGCATCAAGGCCCGCCGCACCCGCAACATGGGCCGCGTCCGCGCGCTGCAGGCCATGCGTTCCGAACGGATGGCCCGCGTGTCGCGTCAGGGCGTCGTTTCCATGCTCGCGCAGGAGGCGGAACGCTCCGGCAAGCTGGTTATCGAGGCGAAACAGGCGGGATTCGCCTACCCAGACGGCTACCGCGTATTCAACGCCTTTTCGACCATCATCCAGCGCGGGGACCGCATCGGGCTCATCGGCAACAACGGCGTGGGCAAGACCACCCTGCTCCGCCTCCTTCTCGGCGAACTCGAACCCACGGAAGGCTCCATCCGGCACGGGACGCGGCTCGAAGTCAGCTATTTCGATCAGCTCCGCTCCTCGCTCGATCCTGAAAAATCGGTCATGGACAACGTGGCGAACGGCAACGACACCGTGACCATCAACGGGCAGCAGCGGCATGTGGCCAGCTACCTCATGGATTTCCTCTTTGAATCGGACCGACTCAGGGTTCCGGTGCACACGCTTTCCGGCGGCGAGCGCAATCGCCTGAACCTGGCGCTGACGCTCAAGCAGGGCGGCAACCTGCTGCTCCTCGACGAGCCCACCAACGACCTGGACGTGGAAACGCTGTCCAGCCTGGAAGAGGCGCTGCTGCGCTTCCCGGGTTGCGCCGTGGTGACCAGCCATGACCGTATGTTCCTCGACCGCGTTGCCACGCACATCCTGGCGTGGGAGGGCACCGACGAGAACCCGGGCAACTGGCACTGGTTCGAGGGCAACTTCGACGACTACCAGAAGAACCGCGTCGAGCGCCTGGGCGAGGAGGCGGCAAAGCCCCACCGCCTGCACCGCAAGCTGACCAGGGACTAAGCTCAAGCGCACAAGCGCGAACGAACGGCTCCCGCGACCCCAAAGGCCGCGGGAGCCGTTTTTACGTTGGCGGCGGTAAAAGAAAA
>ERZ781275.2020-NODE-2020-length-10237-cov-2.686309_pt1 | contig 10237 bp, 6 predicted proteins | sample MGYA00375853_ERZ781275 | MGnify/ENA primary metagenome ERZ781275 (study PRJEB29790, sample SAMN03653691) | human gut metagenome | host: Homo sapiens | place: USA: Dallas, Texas | collected 2012-07-23 | study: EMG produced TPA metagenomics assembly of the Gut...
TGCTGTTTGTCACCCCGGACTATTACGAAGAGCGGCCGAAAGGCTGCATGGGCGGCTGGGGATCGATTTTCCTCAGCGTTACCCCGGAAGGCACCGCCCTGCCGTGCCACAGCGCGCGTCAGCTGCCGGTGGCGTTTCCGTCGGTGCTGGAGCAGAGCCTGGAGTCGATCTGGTATGACTCGTTCGGCTTCAATCGCTACCGCGGGTATGACTGGATGCCGGAGCCGTGCCGCTCCTGTGATGAAAAAGAGAAAGACTTCGGCGGCTGCCGCTGCCAGGCCTTTATGCTGACCGGCAGCGCCGATAACGCCGACCCGGTGTGCAGCAAATCGCCGCATCATCACAAAATCCTCGACGCCCGGCGCGAAGCGGCCTGCAGCGACATAAAAGTCAGCCAGCTGCAGTTCCGCAACCGTACCCGCTCGCAGCTGATCTACAAAACCCGGGACCTGTAATGACGCTGGCGACACGCACCGTCACGTTGCCGGGCGGCCTGCAGGCCACCCTGGTCCATCAGCCGCATGCCGATCGCGCCGCGGCCCTGGCGCGGGTCGCCGCCGGCAGCCACCACGAACCGTCGTGCTTCCCCGGTCTGGCGCACCTGCTGGAGCATCTGCTGTTTTACGGCGGTGAGCGCTACCGGGATGATGACCGGCTGATGGGCTGGGTGCAGCGCCAGGACGGAAGCGTGAATGCCACCACCCTGGCCCGCCACAGCGCGTTCTTTTTCGAGGTCGCCGCCGATGGTCTGGCTGACGGTGTCGCGCGTCTACAGGAGATGCTGCAGGCGCCGCGGCTGCTCAGGGAAGATATTCAGCGTGAAGTGGCGGTGATTGACGCCGAGTACCGCCTGATCCAGCAGCATGAGCCGTCGCGCCGGGAAGCCGCCGTGCGCCACGCCGCCAGCGCGCCCGCGGCCTTTCGCCGCTTTCAGGTAGGCAATGCCGACGCGCTGGCGGGCGATCTCCCTGCACTGCAGGCGGCGTTACGTGATTTTCACCGCACCCATTACGTCGCCCGGCGGATGCAGCTCTGGCTGCAAGGGCCGCAGTCGCTGGAGGCGCTCGGCGAGCTGGCGGCCCGTTTCGCCGTCGGGCTTGCCGCAGGCGAGGCTCCACCGCCGGCGCCGCCGCTGCGCCTGGGCGAGTCCACTGCACTGCAGCTGGCGGTCTCCAGCCAGCCCGCGCTGTGGCGCTGCCCGCTGATCGCCTTAAGTGACAACGTCACGTTATTGCGCGAGTTTTTGCTTGATGAAGCCCCTGGCAGCCTGATGGCCGGGCTGCGCCAGCGTGGCCAGGCGCAAGAGGTGGCGCTGAGCTGGTTGTATCAGGATCAGCGCCTCGGCTGGCTGGCGCTGGTCTTCGCCAGCGACCGGCCGGAACAGGTCGACCAGCAGATAACCCACTGGCTGCAGGCGCTACGGCAGACGACGCCAGACCAGCAGCAACACTACTATCAGCTGTCCTGGCGCCGTTTTCAAACGCTGTCGCCCCTCGATCAGCTGCGCCAGCGGGCATTCGGCTTTGCCCCCGGCGGGCCGCCCGTCGGGTTCGCCGATTTTTGCGCCGCCCTGCAGGCCGCCCCCACGGTCAGCCTGGCCTGCCAGACCATTTCCCCAGGGGAGCCTGTTGCCACCCAGGGCTTTAGCCTGCCACTCAGCCGATGGTCGCCACGTCCGGTCTCTGACCCGGCGCTGGAATTCGCTTTTTATCCGCAAGCCGCTGGCGGCCTCGCCGCGGAAAACCCGGAGAAAGCCGCGCCGCTGCTCCACCTCCCGTCACCGGGCGAGCCGCCGAGGCTCCTGCTCCGACCGCCCTTCTACTGCTCGCCCGATATGGCCGAAGGGCTGGCGCGCGGGGAACAGCTGCGCCCGCTGCTCGCCGCGCTGCGCCACGCCGGGGGCCGCGGCGAGTGGCATCGCGTCGACGGCAGCTGGCAGTTGCTCCTGCAGTGGCCAGCGTCCGGCCAACGGCCGGCGGCGATTCTGCAGGCCATTGTGCGGCAGCTCGCACTCCCGGTCGCCCCGCTGGCCCCGCCGCCGGAGAGTATTGCTATCCGTCATCTCATGGCTTTGCTCCCCGATCGGTTGGGAGCATCAGAGCATCAGGAAGGTTGGCTGGCGGCTCTGACCGGCGGCAGCGCAGAGGATGCGCAGTGGATCGCGCGCCAGCTGAGCCTGCTTAGCGCCCGGGTTAACCCGCCGGGCAACCTCTCTGGCCCCTGCCGCCGCGGCGTCGAACGGCTGACTTTCCCCGGGGGCGATACAGCGCTGCTGGTCTTTATTCCGCTGCCGGAAGGCGCCTCGCTGGCGGCCCTGCGGGTGCTGGCGCAGCGCTGTGAGCCACTCTTTTTCCAGCGCCTGCGGGTGGAGCAGCAGATCGGCTATGTGGTGAGCTGCCGCTATCAGCGCGTCGCCGATCGCGACGGGCTGCTGATGGCGCTCCAGTCCCCGGATCGCCGCGCCGTGGCGCTGCTGCGCTGTTGCAACACCTTTCTGCGCCAGCTGCCGCCGCTGGATGAAGCGACCTTCAGGCCGCTACAGCAGCGCCTGGCCGCACAGGTTCGCGCCCGGACGCCGCCCGAGGCGCAAGCGCTGGCCGTCCTGCGTCAGAAGTATGGTTTAGCGGAGCTGACGCCGCAGACGGCTGACGCGCTGCGCGTTGAAGAGGTCGACGACCTGGCCTACGAGATGTCCCGCCGTCGTCGCCGCTGGCGGGTACTGTTCACTGCAGGGGATTAATGGCCGGGGGCATCAGGGGTCAGATAGGCACTGACGAAGCGCGAGAGGATCGCCGCGGCCTGCGGGCTCTCCTGCACTTCATCGTGTAATCGCTTCGCGTCGATGCCCTCCGCCTGCAGCACCGCCTCCCGGTAGCGGATCAGCGAGCGGGCAATCGGCGCGGTGAATTCCGGGTGAAACTGCGTGGAGACCGCGTGCGGCCCGTAGCGCACGATCTGGTGGGGATCGTGGGAGGATGCGGCCAGCACCGTGGCCCCCTCCGGCAGACGGGTCACGGTTTGCAAATGGCTCAGATGCGCGGGAAATGCGGCCGGCAGGCCCCGCAGCAGCGGGTCGTCGACACCCCACGGCGATAGCGAAACGGTCTGGCTGCCGCTTTCCCGTCCGGCGGAATGATACGCCACCTCGCCGCCCAGGGCATGAGCCATCAGCTGATGGCCATAGCAAACGCCGAACAGCGGCATGCCGATAGCCACCGCCTGACGGACCCAGTCGGCGGTCCGTTCGCTCCATACCAGACGGTCGGTCACCATCGCCCAGGAGCCGGTCAGCACCGCCACCGTCTGGCGATCCGGCGCCGGCAGCGGCTCGTCCTCAAACACCCGTACCGCGGTGAGCTGCGCCTGCCACGGCGCCAGCAGCGTGCGGAACCAGCGCGGCAGATCGCCATGCTCCTCACGGATGGCTGCCGGCGGCGTCCCGGTCTGAACCAGCAATAATCGGTTACGTGTCACCCTTCCTCCTCGCTCGTCATGTTCCCTGGAAAATACTATGCCGCCTGGAAGATGACGGGACAAATAACCAATTTCTATGAACGATGCGCCTGCGGAATAAGTCCAGCCGCTTACTGGGCGTCCGCGCTCTCCCGCTGCGGCACGTCGGCTGCGGCCGCCGGCGCCTGCTGCGGGACAAAAATATGGTCCAGAATGGCGCGCGCCGTCGGTCCGGCCACCACCCCATCCCCGCCGCCGTTCTCCAGGATTAGCGCCATCGCCACCTTCGGATGCTGATAAGGGGCAAACAGGGTATAGAAGATGTGATCCCGCAGACGCACCGGGATCATTTTGGCGTTATAGGTCTGGTTTTGCTTCAGACTGAACACCTGCGAAGTCCCGGACTTCGCCGCAATCTGGTACGGCGCGGTATGGAACAGCTTGTAGCCGGTGCCGTTGGGCAAATTCGCCATCCCGTACATGCCGTTGCGCACAATGCCCCAGTACGGGGATTTTGGATCGCCCACCTGAGGCAGATCCGCCGGCAGCTGATAACGTTCCACATGATTGCCCTGCTTCATCGAATAGAGCAGATGCGGGTCCTGCACCTTACCGTTGTTCAGCAGCGTGGTGAGCGCTTTCACCATCTGGATGGGGGTGGCGATCCAGTATCCCTGGCCGATACCGACGGAGATGGTATCCCCCTGGTACCAGGGCTTTTTATGCACTCGCTGTTTCCACTCCCGGCTGGGCAGCACCCCGCTATACTCCTCATTGAGATCGATGCCGGTGGACTGGCCGTAGCCGAATTTGCTCAGCCACTCATGGATCCGGTCGATGCCCATCTCGAAGGCAACCTGGTAGAAAAAGGTATCCGCCGACTCTTCAATGGCTTTGGTCACGTTGAGCATGCCGTGGCCGGTTTTCAGCCAGTCGCGGTAGCGACGCTGCGTGCCCGGCAGGGTCCACGTCGGCGCCCCGAAGAAGGTGGTGTTCGGCGTGATCACGCCGGCGGAGAGCGCCGACAGCGCCATATAGGGCTTCACCGTCGAGGCCGGGGGATACAGCCCCTGGGTGACGCGGTTGATCAGCGGCCGGTCCGGGTTATCCAGCAGCGATTTATAGGCCTGATAGCCGATACCTTTGACGAACGGGTTAGGATCATAGCTGGGGCTGGAGACCATCGCCAGCACCCCGCCATCCCGGGGATCGACCACCACCACCGCCGCGCGCTGCCCCTTCAGTACCGACTCAATATACTGCTGCAGGTGCAGGTCAAGGGTCAGGTAGAGGTTTTTCCCGGCCACCGGCGGTACTTCTTTCAACAGACGCACCACCCGGCCGTGGTTGTCCACTTCCACCTCCTGGTAGCCGGTGGTGCCGTGGAGCGCTTTTTCGTAATAACCCTCGATCCCCTGCTTGCCGATATTGTGGTCGGCAGCATAGTTCTCCTCTTCGCCATCTTTCGCCAGCCGCTGCAGGTCGCTGTCGTTGATTTTCGACACATAGCCCACCACGTGCGCCAGCTCTGCGCCGTAGGGGTATTCACGCTGCTGATAGCTCTCCACCGTCACCCCGGGGAAACGGAATTCGTTGACCGCGAAGCGGGCCACCTCCACGTCGCTGAGGTCGGATTTGAGGGTAACCGCTTTATAGCGGCTGCTGTGGTGCATATCGTCGCGGAAGCTGGCGATGTCGTCCGGCGTCAGGTCGACAATCGGCGTCAGGGTTTGCAGCAGCGCGGCCATATCGGGAATTTTGCTCGGGATCACCTGCAGGCGATACAGGGTAATATTCTGCACCAGCGGTATGCCGTTGCGATCGAATATCAGCCCGCGGCTGGGGGCGATGGGCAGCATTTTAATATCGTTTTGGTTGGAGCGGGTCTGGTAGAAATCGTGCTGCTCCACCTGCAGATGGTAGAGGTTGAAAATCAGCACGCCAAAGCAGACCACCACCAGCAGAAAGGCGATTGCGGCCCGGCGGATAAACAGCATCTCTTCCGCGGAGTGGTCGCGAATTTCATCTCTCAAAAGGGGCATTAGCGGTACATCACCTGGATCACGGGAAAAGCCAACGGCGTAACGGCCGGGAAGCATAGCCTTATCGCGGCGTTAGCCCTACTGAAAGGTTGCTAATGATCTGGCAGAAATGTTTCAGCATGTTAGAGCCTGGAGAGCCTTTCTCTGTGACAGAAAGGCATCAGGGTGCGAGGTTAGCCAGCGACGGATATCGCTGGCCTCCCTTTTCCCGACAAACCCGGTTATTTTCTGGCCTCAAAAGCGATCTTAACCGCCATTCCGGCCAGTACCGTCGCCATCAGCCAGCGTTGAAATTGTTGCCAGCCCGGCCGCCGGCTAAGAAATAACGCCACCTGCCCGGCCAGCAAGATAATCAGGCCGTTCACCGCCACACTGATTAATACCTGAGTACAGCCTAACATTAACGACTGGCTGAGCACGCTACCGAGTCCGGGGGTGACAAACTGCGGCAGCAGGGACAAATAGAGGATAGCAACTTTGGGGTTCGCCAGGCTGGTGATAAATCCCATCAGAAACAGCTTACGCCCACTGTCCGCAGGTAATTCACGCACCGCGAATATCGGCCTCCCTCCTGGTTTTATCGCCTGCCACGCCAGATAGAGCAAATAAGCGACCCCGCATAAACGCAAGGCATCGTAGGCATAAGGGACCGCGAAAACCAACGCGGTAATGCCGAAAGCGGCACACAGCATATAGAAGAAAAAGCCCACGGCAACCCCGGCAAGGGAGATAAAGCCAGCGCGTTTTCCCTGGCAAATCGAACGCGAAGTGAGATACATCATATTGGGGCCGGGGGTTAACACTAATCCCAGCGCCACCGCGGCAAAGGCCATTAATGAAGCGAATTCAGGCATAACTTATCTCCAGATAGCGGTAATGCCCAGGCGCGCGGCGACGTCGACCATGCTCCCCAACAGTATTCTGTCTTTAGCGCCAGTCACATGGTGTCTAAGTATTAGCTTATTCTGTGTCCGCCAACAACCCCTGCGCCGGGCATTCGTTACGCTCGCTCAGCGGAAAACCCTCATCCTTTTCCCATAGTAAAATTGTCATATCTCAAACAATTAGCATTCCTTCGGCCCGATTGACGCAGATCGTTTCCTTTGCCGTCTCGTTACGTCTATGGTTAATGGTGAGGTGTATTTTTTACCCCTGGATCCGCCAGGTCATATAAGAGGGTGTTTCGCCCTTCGTTGAACGGAATTAGCTATTAAATCCGTAGACTCATTCAAATATCGCTTATTGGTAGCAGTGTATATCGTAACGGCATTCACAAAAGCAAACGGAGCCTGATATGAGCACGTCTAACGACCCATCCAACAACGCATCCGCCGGAAAGTGCCCTTTCCACGCCGAGACGCCCAAGCAGAGCGCCGGCAGCGGCACCGGCAACCGCGACTGGTGGCCTAACCAGCTGCGTGTCGATCTGCTGAACCAGCACTCCAGTCGTTCCAACCCGTTGGGTGAGGATTTTAACTACAGGGAAGAGTTTAAAAAGCTCGATTACTCCGCGCTGAAGGCTGACCTCAGAGCGCTGCTGACCGATTCGCAAGAGTGGTGGCCAGCAGACTGGGGCAGCTATATCGGTCTGTTTATTCGTATGGCCTGGCACGGCGCCGGCACCTACCGCACCGTTGACGGTCGCGGCGGCGCGGGTCGTGGGCAGCAGCGCTTTGCGCCGCTGAACTCCTGGCCTGACAACGTCAGCCTAGATAAGGCCCGCCGTCTGCTGTGGCCGGTGAAACAGAAATATGGCCAGAAAATCTCCTGGGCCGACCTTTACATGCTGGCGGGTAACGTGGCGCTGGAAAACGCCGGCTTCCGCACCTTCGGTTTTGGCGCCGGTCGTGAAGATGTCTGGGAACCGGATCTGGACGTTGACTGGGGTGATGAGAAAGAGTGGCTGGCCCACCGTCACCCGGAAAGCCTGGCGAAACAGGCCATCGGCGCCACCGAAATGGGGCTGATTTACGTTAACCCGGAAGGACCGAACGCCAGCGGCGAGCCGCTGTCCGCCGCCGCGGCCATTCGCGCCACCTTCGGCAATATGGCGATGGACGATGAAGAAATAGTCGCGCTGATCGCCGGCGGCCACACGCTGGGTAAAACCCATGGCGCCGCAGAAACCAGCCACGTCGGCGCCGAGCCGGAAGCCGCGCCGCTGGAAGCGCAGGGCCTGGGCTGGCACTCCAGCTACGGCAGCGGCGCAGGCGCGGATGCCATTACCTCCGGTCTGGAAGTGGTCTGGACGCAGACGCCCACCCAGTGGAGCAACTACTTTTTCGAGAACCTGTTCAAATACGAATGGGTGCAGACCCGCAGCCCGGCGGGCGCTATCCAATTCGAAGCCAAAGACGCGCCGGAAATTATCCCGGATCCGTTTAACCCGGGGAAAAAGCGCAAACCGACCATGCTGGTCACCGACCTGACCCTGCGCTTCGACCCGGAGTTTGAGAAGATCTCCCGTCGCTTCCTCAACGACCCGCAGGCTTTTAACGAGGCCTTCGCCCGGGCGTGGTTCAAGCTGACCCACCGCGATATGGGGCCGAAATCCCGTTACCTCGGGCCGGAAGTGCCAAAAGAAGATCTGATTTGGCAGGATCCGCTGCCGGCGGCCACCCATCAGCCGAGCGCGGAAGACATCGCCAGCCTGAAAACCGCCATCGCCGGCGCCGGCCTGTCGGTGAGTGAGCTGGTATCGGTAGCCTGGGCCTCCGCCTCCACTTTCCGCGGCGGCGATAAGCGCGGCGGCGCCAACGGCGCGCGTCTGGCGCTGGCCCCGCAGAAGGACTGGCCGGTCAATGCTATCGCCAGCCGGGTGCTGCCGACCCTGCAGGCGATCCAGCGCGCCTCCGGCAAAGCGTCGCTGGCCGATATCATCGTGCTGGCTGGCGTGGTCGGCGTTGAGCAGGCAGCGGCGGCGGCTGGCGTCAGCGTCAACGTGCCGTTTACCCCTGGCCGCGTCGACGCCCTGCCTGAGCAGACCGACGTCGAGTCGTTTGACCTGCTGCAGCCGCTGGCGGATGGCTTCCGCAACTACCGTCGCATCGAGGGCGGTGTGTCGACGGAAACGCTGCTGATCGATAAAGCGCAGCAGCTGACCTTAACCGCTCCGGAAATGACGGTTCTGGTGGGTGGACTGCGCGTGCTGGGCGCCAACTACGACGGCAGCAAACACGGGGTGTTTACCGACCGCGTCGGCGTGCTCAGCAATGACTTCTTCGTCAACCTGCTGGATATGGCCACCGTCTGGAAACCGGCCGATGATCGGGCGGAGCTGTTTACCGGCAGCGACCGTAAAACCGGCGAAGCGAAGTACAGCGCCACCCGCGTGGATCTGGTGTTTGGCTCCAACTCGGTCCTTCGCGCCCTGGCGGAAGTGTACGCCTGCGCCGACGGGCAGCAGAAGCTGGTGCATGACTTTGTCGCCGCCTGGACCAAGGTGATGAACCTCGACCGTTTCGACCTGTGATCCCCTCGCCCCGGCACCCGCCGGGGCTTTTTTTTATACCGCCCGCGGCAGCTGTTGCAGGCGGCTCCGCGTTCGCTGAATATCCTCCAGTTCCACCCCGGCCACCAGCGTCTCCAGGTCGCAGCGGGTCACCAGCAGCAGGCGGATCTGCTTTTCATACAACACATCAATCACGTTGATAAAGCGCTGCTGGGCCGCCGGCCCTACCGTGGCTAGCGGCGGCACCTCGTCCAGTAACCAGACGGCATAACGTTCGCTGAGCGCCAGATAGTCCATCACCGCCGTGGCGGCCTGGCAGAGCTGGGCAAAAGAGAAATGGAGCAAGGCGGGTGACGCCGCGGCCGCCTGCAGCGTGCGGTAGCCTACCTCCAGCGGGACCGGTTCGGCAGGCAGCGAGGGCAGCTCGTACAGCTGACGCTGTGATTCGCCCGGGTTAACCCATAGCCGCCCGCTGCAGAAGGCGTTATCCTGGCTCAGATGCCGTTCGCGATAATCCTCCTCGCCGTTAAGCGCGACGACCGCCAGGTGGGCGCGGATCAGCGCGATCGACGGTAAAAAGCGATCGTGATACAGCGGATTAGGCAGCAGCATCTCCGGCGGGTAGTTAGAGGTTGCCAGCAGCACGATGCCCCGTTGAAAAAGGTGTTCCAGCAGCGCCTTCATCAGCATGGCGTCGCCGGGGTCGTGAAGATGAAATTCGTCGAAACACAGCAGGCGGCAGCCGGAGGTCATCTGCATCATCACCGTCTGCAGGCCGGGCGCGCCGGGGGCATTCAGCCGCTGGTGCAGTTCGCGGAAGAAGTGATGAAAATGGACCCGACGCCGGGCGGCAAGCGGCAGGCTGGCAAAAAAGTGATCGAGAATATAGCTTTTCCCTCGCCCGGTGCGTCCCCAGACGTACAGTCCCTGCGGCGTGCCGGGCGCGGACAACAACTGCTGGCCCAGGGCGTCCAGGCGAGCGATGAGCGACAGCTGATCGTCGTCCAGCGTCAGACGGGCACGCGCCGCCTGCTCGGCCATCACGCGGGTAAAGCGAAAATCAGCCGTCGTCATAGTCTGGCCAGATTCCGACGGCACACATCCATTATTTAACATTCTTATAACCTCCGGCAGGAGGCCATTCTAGCCGCTTTCCTGCGGGTTGGCGAATCGCACAACGGGAAATACCGTCCGCGGTGATTTACTTCAATTCTTCGCCTGGCATGCGGCGTAAACTAGCATGAATCTCATTTTTCATGGTGTACCGCGATATCTTGCGCTAAAGATTGCA
>ERZ781275.2032-NODE-2032-length-10167-cov-4.166436_pt1 | contig 10167 bp, 9 predicted proteins | sample MGYA00375853_ERZ781275 | MGnify/ENA primary metagenome ERZ781275 (study PRJEB29790, sample SAMN03653691) | human gut metagenome | host: Homo sapiens | place: USA: Dallas, Texas | collected 2012-07-23 | study: EMG produced TPA metagenomics assembly of the Gut...
TAAAAAGCTCTATAATCTCTACAGTGGTTTTACCCACTACAGAAATTATAGAGCCATAAAAAATCAGGATATAACAAAAAGGCTTTAATAAGCCTTTTATTGTTGCTTCTATTAAAAAAGTCACTAGTTAAATACTAGTGACTTTATGTAATTAGAGAAGGAGTATTTGAATTATACACACTAATTATAATTAGATTTTCGTACTCCATAAATGGTTGCTAGGTTAACCATTTTTTTGGCCCATTTGATATGAGTTTTTACTTCATTCATTTTATTTCCCATATGACCTTTTGTAACACCAACCAGAGTTTCATCCATACCAAGTATTTTGAGAGCATCCTCGTAATTTTCTTCGCTAATAACTAGACTTTCAAGAACAGCCTGAAGTTGCGAGGGATGTATACATGTTTTTCCAATAAACCCATTAAGTTGATCCAACACAATTTCATTTTTTAAGCCTGTTAACCATGCTGGAGTTTCCTTAAAATCTGAGTCGTTAGAACCAAAATATTCCCAGACAGGTGCGGAACAGACATAATCTTTACCAAAGATATTAATAATATCCCCTAAACAGTCCTCAATAACTTGAACCATATGAATCGTTTGACTAATGGTGCGGCGAATACCGAAAAGATTTGAAAAATCTGTTGCACCAACCCTTATATTAAGAATGTAATGTTGAACAGGCTTTAGTGTCTGGTAAAGTGCTTCTAATTCTTCAATTCTGCCTTTTTTATTCATTATGGCTTCAGTTTCAAAAATAGGCATGAAATAAAGATTCTCTTGGCTTAGGTGTTGAACTTCATGAAATGCAGTAAGGTAATCTTGAGCACAACTTGTATCAAATTTAGGGAGATTAAAGCCAGTTACTAAATTTAGTAACTGTTTACCTAACTTTGTTCCAAAATCTTTAAGCTGTTGTGAAGATCTTATACGAATAAAAATTAATGGTAATTCTTGTACAGTGATTTCACCAGATGCAAGCATAGATTTTAATTGTTGCAAACAAGATAAAATATTTAACTCAGCCTGTTGCACAGTATTATCACCAATGGCATCTTCTAGATCAATACAGATTGAGGCTTCTGTTGTTTTAAGTATGGAATATAGAAGTTTTTCGTGTGTAGCAGGAATATATAAAAGTGGGCCAACAGCATACTGTAGTAATTCTTTTTGAGTATTTTTTGAAAAATCTTGAGGGGACTTTTTATATTCAAGGTTGTTCATTTTGTACTTCATTGTAACTCCTCTTACACAGAATAATCTAGAACAAGCTGAAGAATTTTTTCTGCGCCAACTAAACCTTCTGGGACGATGGTATATTTTTCTTTATCATCTAACAGATGATAAATTTCACTTTGATTAGGAATACATCTTACATTGCCAAGAGGTAAAAAGGTTTGATCCATTTTACCATCACCTGCAGTTATCACAAAGTCCTCTTCTAATTTCTCTTTTAGAAAGAGTAGAGCATTCCCTTTTGATATCTTTTTAGGGATAATATAGAGTTTGAGTCCTTGAATAGTATGTGTCCACTCAGTTCCCTCTAGTTCTCTAGTCATAGCTTCATCGATGTAATTGATGATAGTTTTATCGTCAGAAATCTTTGTAAAAAAGAAGATATCATCAATAAGAACAGGTTCTTTTGTTAAGTGTGTCTTATACTGATTTAAAAGTTTAAGTATGTTTGTATATTGATCCTCTAAACGGCGACATATTGAGTCAACGTGTTTCTCCCATTCTGGTAGAGGCTCTCCGTTATGGAGAATAATACCTCCATTTGCAACAACAGCATAAGGAAGATTTTGAACTGGCTGTACACGCTTAAATTGCGCGTAAGAACGTGTTGTAATTGGGATGAGTTGAATACTTGGATTATTTTTTATTTTATTAATCAGTTCTATACTTAAATGCGACATATATGAAATTTCTTTATCATCTAGTATTTCAATGCATTTAACTTGACTAGCATTATCGACGAATTTTGATGAATGAATAATTGTGCGATCTAAGTCGGTTGCAAAAATCATAAGACACCTTCCTATTTTTAAAAAGAGGATTAGGAATAAAACCTAATCCTCTGTATTATTTTATAAGTTACTTAGTCTTTAGTCAACTAGTTACTTATTCTTTGTAAGAGCCTTGCGGATAAAATCTGCAGGGATAATCAAAACTGCGATAAGAAGAGCAACGATATAGTGTTCAACATCCATTGGAACGGTACTAAATACTTTACCACCGAATTGAATAATCAAGGTTTGAACGACAGCAATAGAAATCATTACAATTGAGAATTTCTTGTTTTCGCCGATATGTTCAAAAACATTGAATCCATTACTACGTGTGTTAAGTGAGTTGAAGATGACAGCATAGATAAACACTGTAAATGTGAATGTTGTTACCATTTCAAAGTTGCCAGTTCCATTTGTGATAAAGTCTTGGATACCACCAACATTTTTAAGAATGGCTAAACATACAAGAGTAATGAAGACGCTGGCTACACCAATAGCAGATTTCATATATCCAGTAAGGATGTTTGCCTTCTTAGGAACTGGTTTTTCATTCATATAACGGTCTAGCGTAGGCTCTTCACCAAATGCAAGGGCAGCAAGTGTATCCATGATAAGGTTAATCCAGAGAATTTGGATAATTGTAAATGGCTCTTTGAGACCCAAAAGTGGTGAGAGAAGTGACATGGCAATAGTCGTCACGTTTACGGTTAACTGGAAGATAATGAATTTACTTACTGACTTACTCATAGTACGTCCATAGAGGACGGCTTTTTCAATCGAAGTCAATGAGTTATTCAAGATAACGATATCTGAAGCTTCACGTGCGACTTCAGTACCATCACCCATTGAGAATCCGACATCAGCTGATTTAAGGGCAGGTGAGTCATTGACCCCATCACCTGTCATACCAGCGACCATATCAAGGTCTTGAGCTGCCTCAATAAGACGTTTTTTATCCATTGGAAGGGCACGACTTACCACTTTTAAGTGAGGCAATTGTTGTTTAAGTTCTTGATCTGAGAGGGCAGAGAGTTCATCGTGAGTAAGGACAAGGTCATTTTCTCCAGTGACGATACCGGCTTCTTTAGCGATAGCAACAGCGGTTTCTTTACGGTCACCAGTTACCATAACTACTTGAACACCCGCACGGTTCATTGTTTCAACAGTTTGTTTAATTGAAGAACGAACGTTATCACGGATACATACGATACCAATCAAGACTTTATCATTACCATCTGTATTTAGGATAGCAAGCAAACGCATTGAACGGTTAGCTTGTTCCAATGACAATTCTTGGAAACGAGCTTTAATATCATCTGTAAAGTTTTGTTTATTACCATCTTTATCAAGATAGTAGTAGCAGTCATTTAGGATGAATTCTGGAGCACCTTTGATGTAAGTTTTTCCGTCCTTAGTCGTTACACTTGCGAATTTTGTTGCTGAGTTGAATTGTTGCTTCTCAGTAATTTTATTCGTATCGAAATCAAGTTGAGAACGACCAATAAGGAAATCAAGAAGTGCACGGTCAGTGGCGTTACTACCAACAGCACTGCCATCAGCTACCATGGCATCGTTGTTAAGACCGATACCATTAATCATTTCAGCTTTAAGGCTATCTGACATTGTGTCAAAATCAGGTGCATCAGTTTCACCAGTAGCCGCATAAAGTGTTCCATCAGCAAGGAAAAAGTCAACTACAGATAGTTTACCTTCTGTGATGGTACCAGTTTTATCACTGAAGAGGATATTCATGTATCCGGCTGTTTCAATGGTATCAGGATGGCGAACCAAGATATTTTGTGCTAAAAGTCGACCTGAGTTCATTGAAGAAACGAGTGCCAACATCATTGGTAGACCTTCTGGAACAGCCATGATGATGATTGTAACCGCAAAGAGAATCGTTTCAATGATAAGAAGGAAGATTGAACCACCATTGAGGTTATTAGCCTTATTAAGTGCAATAAAGCCTAAAACAAGGTTGATTACTGAATATGCAGCACCCGCACTATAACCGAGGACACCGATGTTTCCAGCAAGCTTGTTGAGTTTTTCTTTGGATGGTGAATCTTTACTATCTTCTTGAAGAGAAGTATTGATGCTTCCTAGAACGGTATTATCACCAATTTGTGTAGCTTCCATAACGGCTTCACCTGAAGTAACAACTGTACCACGGAAGACTTTGAGCTCTGTAAAGAGGTCGGAAGAGTCTGGCTCTGCTTGATCACCAAGAGGAAGTTTTTTAGCATCTTCACTTTCACCATTAAGGACAGCTTGGTTTACTTTTAACTCACCTTCCAAGATGATACCATCAACTGGAATCTTGTCCCCTGATTGAAGGAGAATTTGATCACCTTTTACAATATCATCAACGAGAATTTCTTTAAGTTTACCATCACGATAAACTTTAGCATTAGTTTTCGAAGCCTCTTCTTGAAGAGTGTTGAATTTTTGCTCATTTCGGTATTGTGAGACTGCTGAGAATCCTGTAGACATCAAAATGGCGAAAATTAGTGAGATAGCCTCGTACCAATTAGCTTCACCAATAGAAGGGAAAATCATTCCAACAAAGTTGAAGATGATTTTTAATCCTAAGGCAGCCAAGAGGATAAGAATCCATTGATCTTGGAAGGCTTCGATAAAGATTGAGAGGAGCGAGTTAGCCTCTTTACTAGAAAGCCTATTATCGCCATGGGCGTTTTTACTTGCTTGAACTTCAGCAGAAGTCAAGCCTTTAAATTTTTTCATTTAAGGTTTGTATCCTTTCTAGAAATATTCTTTAGAGAATTAATACTTTCTGGGGTGATTTTAGTAAAAATAAGTATCTTGATAACTAAAGAATTCTATTATTAACTGAAGAGAGCTGCGATTCCATTAAGGTCAGCTTGTTTTCCTTGACCAATAGCGTGAAATGCCCAGCTAGCACCATTACGTACTAATTCGGCAAATACAACAGCTGTATCAGTAGAGTAGTCATCTTTTAATTGGAATTTACATAGTTCAGAACCAGTATCCTTATTCACAAGTCGTACGTATGAGTTATTTACCATACCAAATGTTTGACGACGTGCGAGTGCTTGGTCAATGGTTACAGCACAGACAATCTTATTAACTGTTGGTGAGACAGCTTGAAGATTTAGAGTGATGGTTTCGTCATCACCTTCGCCTGCACCGGTACGATTATCCCCGTTTAATTGAATACCATTTGCTACTGGATTATTGTAGAAGACAACGTCAGAAGCAGAAGTAATCTTACCTGCTTCATTTAATAAGAAAACAGAGATGTCTAAATCGAAGTCGACACCACTTACAGCAATATCCCAACCAGCACATAAATCAACATTATTGAGGCTAGGTGCAGCTTTGGCAAGGTCTAGGACCGTATTTTTTTCGAGATTTAGTGAGATTCCAGATTGTGTAGGTGTGACTTCAGTTGGTGTTGAAACTTCTCCACCCAAACTTGTAAAATTAATAGCCATTTTTCTTCTTCCTTTACATTAAATTATTGATATGCTTTTGCGAGTTCACCAATAGATGCTTTGAAATAATCACCTACGGCTTTAAATGTCCAACCGTTATCAGTACGGTTCAACTCAGCAAATTTAACTGCAGTTGCATTACCACCGTCTTCTGTAAGGTTGAAACGAACCAATTCACGTTCTGGACGTTGTGATTCATCAACTAAACGAACATATGCATTACGTACTTGACCAAAGTTTACGTTCTTTACCAGAGTAAATGACAACCGCAACAACAATTTGTTTGACATCTGATGAGACTTGATTAAAGTTTACGAACATATTTTCGTCGTCACCATCACCTGCTCCAGTAAGGTTATCGTGATCCAAGTGGATACCTTGAGAGGATTTATCACCATAATAGACAACATTTGTAGCTTTTTGAGTTAGACGACCTGATTCATCTATGAGAAAAGCTACAAGGTCAAGGTCAAAATCTGAACCAAATAATTTTGTTTGTACATCCCAACCAGCAGAAACTCGAATATTCTCTAAAGTAGACTGTGTCTTAGAAAGATTCAAGAAATCGTTCTTTTGGAGATTAAGGATACCTGACTTATTAAGGTCAAGGCTTACTTCACGTCCTTGACTTTGTGAAGATTGAGAAAGAGTCTCAAAAGTCGGTGCTGGCGCTTCAGGCCCATTGTTTGTTGGTGTGTTTGAATTGTTTCCAAGTAGTTTATCAAAAAGTCCCATAATAGTTTCCTTTCCTAAGTGTATTACATATAGCGAGACAAAAGTCCATTGAGGTCAGCAATTGTTCCCTCACCAATAGCTTCAAATTGCCAACCGTTTGGTCCACGGTTTAAGGAACAGGCTGTAACAGCAGTATCTGCAGAATAGTTATCGGTTAACTGATAACGGCAAATTTCAGCATCATTATTATCTGCATCAAGCAAGCGAACAAAAGCATTTTTGATCATACCAAAAGTTTGCTTTTTGCTAACGGCTTCAAAAATTGTCATGAAGAAGATAATACGAGTGATTCGTGGTTCGATGGCATCTAAATTAATTTGGATACGTTCATCATCACCGTCACCTTCACCAGTACGGTTATCTCCTTCGAGTCGAATTCCAGGAGCAGACATATTGTTAAAGAAGATGACGTCTTGTGGAACTTGTGTCACACGTCCACTATCTTCAATAAGAAAAGCTGCCAAATCAAGGTCTGCAGTGGGTCCAGCAACGGCCATATCCCAACCACCACCTAGAACACAGTTCTTGAGTGCTGGTGCTTGTTTAGTAAGGTCAAGCACATTACCTTTTGATAAATTAAGTGATGGTTGCGAACCATTATTAAGTCTTGTGAAATCCATAATAATTTCCCTCCATATAATTAATGCGCGCTAATAAACCCTTTTTCAGCCATATCCGCCTTCATATTTTCCAACTCAACGGAATCAGTCTTGCGTTTCTCAGCAATTTGTTGACTAATTTGTTTGGTTTCATCGATACCTTTTTTGATTGTTTCATAGGTTGATCGTAGGGTTTCAATCTGCACCGCACTACCACCAGCCATACGAGCAATATTTACAGACTGAGTTGCTGTATTTTGAGCGTTACGTAGTAGAAGCTCATTCGTTTTTTCATCTAATTGACTGATTGATTTCGCTTGGATTTCTTGTCGTTTTAGTTGAATAGCCTGTACTAAACATTGTTTGAAAATTGGCAAGGTGATAATAAATGATGAATTAATCTTACGCATAAGATTAAAGTTGGCCATCTGCATCGTCTGTATCATGGGACAAGTTTGCATTGCAACATTTTCAGCAATCTGCAAGTCATAAGTACGCTGGTTTAGCATATCCTTAATCATTTGTAGTTTCTGTTGTTGAGTCTGCTTTTCTTGTTCAGTAAGATCGGTTCGTTGCATCATTTGTGCTTGATAAGCTTCGATTTCTTCTTGAGCGAGCTCTCCAGCTACGATATACTTCTCGAGTTCTTCATAATATGCAACATTAGTACGATATTGTTTTTCAAGATCTTCTTGTGTTTGATGAATTTGAGATTCATATTGTTTTAAAATCACATAAATCTTGTCAACTTCTTTTCCCATATCTTCATATTTGGCAAACAATTTATCAATGGAATTTTTAATCTTGCCAAATAACTTTTGAAGCATAGATGCGTTTTCTGGATTTTCGAGCTCTTTGATGTCGAACTTATCCATAATCTTTGTAAGTTGTGTCAGCATACGAGAGGCTTCTTCAGTATTAACGCGTTGCATCGAAGACAGTAGCATATCTGAAGTTTGAGAGATTCCCTCGCTAGGTTTTTGACCAAATGCAAGGATGGAATTAACATTTGTGATATCTATTTCATTGGTTAGATTTTGAACCTCTGGAAGAGCTCGCAGACGTTGCTTATAAGCAACATTGTCTGTTAAGACTTCTGGTTGTGTCATCTGCATCTCATTTGTAGGTGATCCGGTCGTAGTAGCACCGAATTCTCCGGTATTAATAGCCATTGATAGTCTCCTTAACTAAAAAATTTACTAAAAAAGTTCTGCTTCCTCTGTTTGTATTTTAAATCTGATAGTCGACGCTCATAGTTTATTTTATCTAAACGGATGGAATTAAAGTAATCACTTTGAATATAACTATTTAAGTTAGATAAACCAGCTGGTGAAAAGATGACAATATCAAATCCAATTTTATTAAGGTAAGCAATTAAATAAGCCTGACGTTTTGAAATTTGTTCTTCCTCTTCTAGAAAAATAACTAGTTTGGGAATATCGTTGGTAAAATCGAAACTGTCAATAGTTCTGATGATTTTTTTATCTAACATTAATATCATCATAGCAAAGTCCAAAATTTCTTCTTTGGAAGAAATCGGTTTTTTAAAGAAACGATGGTCATCAATAGTCTCATTGATTTTTGAAAGGATGAATTTTTCAGTTTCATCATTATATGATGAATAACGATAGAAAGGCAACTTCATGATTTCTTCTATATCAAATTTACCATTGCTTAGTTGACAAAATGTCAATTGAAACTTATCGGATTCTTCAACACCTGGACTAATGAGATTGAAGTTAGCTGTTGAGGATAGAAATAGACTATTTGGATGCTCTATACAGGTTTTAATGAGGTTTGCATATTCGTCTGAATTCTTATATTCACCTTCAATGTCAAAGAAGAAACTAGGAACATAGACGGTTTTCCCTTGTGTTTTAAAGCCTTGTCTGAGTTTTGCTGGGGCTTTCCAGTTTTGTTCAAGATCGATTAAGGTACCATTGAAAAAAATTGGAGAAGTCGTACCATTACGAAATTGCCAAGGACGATAGATACCTGAATTTGAGAATAGCTCTTTTTCAATTTGCTCTTCCAATTCTAAAGTAATTGAGCGATTTTCTTCAATGATATGACCTTCAGAGGCTCGTTGAAGAAAACTTTGAATGGGTAATATTTGTGAATTCTTATGTTTTTTACAGAGCTTATCTGAGTCGATTTCTTTCCAGTACTCGCACTCTCGCAATGGATTAATATAAATAACATCAAACCCCATTATAAAGAGGAGCATTAGAAAATAAATATCATGACGCGAAATATCACCATAGTAGAAGCAATGGTTTGCATGAAAATCTAATTCAGAATAATCTAAGTTCTGTATATATAAGTGAGCATAAAGTAATAGTTTACAGATAAAGTTGTTTTTAACACTATCGTTTAAAAATTTTTCTTGTCTTATGGCAAGATTGACGACGTATTCAAAAGCATTTAAAAAAACGTGATTCAAATCAGAGTTCTCAAAAAGAGTGATATCTTGCTTTGAGAGTTGTGTCACATCCATATTAGCAAGTTCATTTTTTATAGCATTAATGAAGTCGAAATCTACATCTAGGAGAATCTCACCATCAAAAAAGATAGTATGGTGAGGATCAGCCTGAATTTTTGAATAAATCGTTGCAAGGACATCGTTATATTTCCCTTGATTTTCCACACCGATGTAGGAAGTGAAGACGGGGTTAAATTGTGGACGAATGCCCTTTCTTTCCGATTTTCTTCTCCAAAGTTCAAATGGAATCTGTTGGAGGCTTAGACTCATTTAGTCACCCCCTTCCGGCACAATGAGTCTTTTCCCAAATAAGCTATATCTTTATATAGAACTTATTCAAGATACTACTATTCTATGTATTCATTAAAGCGGTGTCAAGATAAAACGCGAACTATAATGATTTTCATAATTGCTGATGGATTATAGGTCTGCTAGCTCTTTAATGATGCCACAAACATTATACTTTTCAAGTGGATAATATTCAACAGGAACTTGTTTTTCTTCTGCGAGTTGTAAAATATGTTGGAGATATTTGGGATTAGCATCTTTGCGAATGAGAATCCGATCAGGTACGCGTCTAAGTAGAACACGAGTTGTTTCACCAACACCAGGCTTGATTTTATTGATATCTTTAATTTTAAAGTCTTTCGCAATACGTTTTACTTCATCTATACCCTTAAAGTCTTCATTTAACTCTTCTGAGGAAGGAGAGAAATAGTTGGGGTCGCAATCATTAAAGTGCTTTTCAACGGTTTCTAAAAACGCGTTTGACTGATCAATAGCTAAGTTTTCTTCATAAAAAATAGCACCATGAAATTCGTCCTCAGTCATAGTTGGTAATTTAACTGTTCGACTAACAAGAC
>ERZ781275.2037-NODE-2037-length-10153-cov-3.485443_pt1 | contig 10153 bp, 9 predicted proteins | sample MGYA00375853_ERZ781275 | MGnify/ENA primary metagenome ERZ781275 (study PRJEB29790, sample SAMN03653691) | human gut metagenome | host: Homo sapiens | place: USA: Dallas, Texas | collected 2012-07-23 | study: EMG produced TPA metagenomics assembly of the Gut...
TTTAATGTTTGATATGGTATTTAACCACACTTCAACAGAACATATTTGGTTTCAAGAAGCTTTAAAAGGAAACTCGAAATATAAAAACTATTATTTTTTTAAAAAAGGTAAAAATGGGAATTTGCCTACTAACTGGGATTCTAAATTTGGTGGAAAAGCCTGGAAATATGTTCCTGAATTTGATGAATATTATTTACATCTTTATGATGAAAAACAAGCTGATTTAAATTGGGAGAATGAAGAAGTTAGAAATGAATTGATTAAAATTGTGAACTTTTGGTTAAAAAAGGGAATTCGGGGATTCCGTTTCGATGTCATAAATAATATTGATAAACGAGTTTTTGCAGATAGTCCTGATGGATTGGGAAAACAATTTTATTGCGATCAGCCTAAAGTTCATAAATATCTTCATGAAGTCAACACCCGTTCATTTGGTCGAGTAGCTGGTTGTATTACGGTTGGAGAAATGTCAGCCACTAGTGTTGAAAATTGTATTGGTTATACTAATCCCCAAAATAAAGAATTAGATATGGTTTTTAGTTTTCACCATTTAAAAGTTGATTATGTTAATAAAGAAAAATGGACATCAATGCCATTTGATTTTCAAGAATTGAAAGAACTTTTGAATACGTGGCAAGTAAGAATGCAAGAAGGACAAGGCTGGAATGCCTTATTTTGGAATTGTCACGATCAGCCACGAAGTGTTTCTAGATTTGGAGATGATAAAAAATTTCGAGTTCATTCTGCAAAGATGTTGGCAACGGCAATTCATTTAATGCGTGGTACACCGTATATTTATCAAGGCGAAGAAATTGGAATGACTAATCATTACTTTACAAATATTAATCAATATCGGGATGTTGAAAGCATTAATGCTTACCACATTTTAAAAAATCAAGGTCTTGAAGAAAAAGAGATTCATCAAATTTTACAAGATAAATCACGGGATAATGCACGTACTCCAATGCAATGGGATGAAAGTGTAAATGGTGGTTTTTCTGATGGAACACCATGGCTTCAAGTCAATACTAATTATCAAACAATAAATGTGAATGCGGCACTTAAAGATACTGATTCGATTTTTTATCACTACCAAAAGCTAATTAAATTGAGAAAGGAATATAAAATAATCAGTACTGGTGAATATATTCCTATTCTTGAAAATCATCCACAAGTATTTGGTTATAAACGTAGTTTAAATAATCAAGAATTAATTGTTTTAAATAATTTTTATGGTCAAGATGTTCTCCTAAATCTTGATGTAATCAATTATCAAGTTTTAATTAATAATTATAATGAAATTGATTTAACAAACCTTTGTTTAAAACCTTATCAAAGTGTTGCTTTGTATAAAAAAGAAGTTTAGTTTCTTAGTGAAATTAAACTTCTTTTTGTAACTGCTGAAATTGATATTGGTAATGTTTGTCTTAGGGTAAATCTTTTTATGCGTGATAATTTTTTATCTTTAAGAAGGATTTAATGCAAAGTCGTGCAATCATTTGTTAAATAAAGTAGAATATTTTAGATAAAATATATTTGGAGGATAGTATGAAGATAGGATTTGATAATAATAAATATTTAACGATGCAATCATCGCATATTAAAGAAAGAATTAATCAATTTGGTGATAAATTGTATCTTGAATTTGGTGGTAAATTGTTTGACGACTATCATGCTTCAAGAGTTTTACCAGGGTTTGCCCCAGATAGTAAGTTGCAGATGCTATTACAATTAAAAGATCAAGCAGAAGTAGTTATTGCAATTTCTGCCAGTGATATTGAACGTAATAAGGTTCGGGGCGATTTAGGTATTACTTATGATAATGATGTTTTACGTCTAATTGAAATATATCGAGCAAAGGGACTATATGTGGGAAGTGTAGTAATCACTCAGTATGATGGTCAAAAAGCAGCGGATATTTTTAAAAGCCGATTGGAAAAAAGAAATATTGCCGTGTACTTACATTATTTGATTGATGGTTATCCAACTAATACTAAAAGAATCATTAGCGAGGAAGGGTTTGGAAAAAATGATTATATTGAAACTACTAAGCCGCTGGTAGTTGTAACAGCTCCGGGCCCAGGAAGTGGTAAAATGGCAACATGTTTATCACAACTATACCATGAACATATTCGCGGTATTAAAGCTGGGTATGCAAAATTTGAAACATTCCCAATTTGGAATTTAGCATTAAATCATCCAGTTAACTTAGCCTATGAAGCTGCTACTGCTGATTTAAATGATGTAAATATGATCGATCCTTTTCATCTTGAAGCATACAATAAAGTAACTGTTAATTATAATCGTGATATTGAAATCTTCCCAGTATTAAAGAATATGTTTGAAGAAATATATGGAACTAGTCCATATAACTCACCAACTGACATGGGTGTTAATATGGTAGGTTTTTGTATGAGTGATGACGAAGCTTGTAAGGAAGCTAGTCGCCAAGAAATAATTCGTCGTTACTATAATACAATGAATCGCTATGTTCGTGAAGAGTGTTCATTAGACGAAGTTAATAAGCAAGAACTTGTTATGAATCAGGCAAAGGTTGTAGTTGAAGATCGTAAGTGTGTTGCGGCTGCAAACCAAAAGTCGAAAGAAGCTAATTGTTATGCAGGAGCAATCGAATTAGATGATGGAACAATCATTACAGGTCGTACATCTGATTTCATGGGATCATGTTCTGCAATTTTAATCAATGCTATTAAATATTTAGCTAATATCAGTGATGATGAACATTTAATTTCACCAACAGCCTTTGGTCCAATTCAAAATTTAAAGACTGAATATTTAGGAAGTGTTAATCCACGTTTACACAGTGATGAAATATTGATTGCATTATCATTAAGTGCTGTTAATAATGACAAAGCTAAGTTAGCGCTACAACAATTACCTAAACTACAGGGGACCCAAGCGCACATTACTTCTTCTATCGGACCAATGGATGCTAAAGTTTTTAGTAACCTTGGAATTCAAGTAACGTATGATGCTAAAAAATTGTAATGTAAAAATATCAAAAATGATATGATAACCTCCTAATAGACAGTGTAAATAATTAAACACTGACTAGGAGGTTTTTATATTTTGATAAGACAAAAGGATTTTTAGAAATCATACTATTAATAATACTTGTATAGTTTAAAAAATGGTTTTTTTAGTAAAAGAAAATGGACTGCGCAAGCACGGAACAGTCCATTAACCAGAAAGGAGGTGTTTTACACCATACAAATGTATCACCTAACTTTATGATAATCATTATTTGAAAATATTTCAACAAATATTATAATTTATGTGTATTCATCGAACAAATTATAATATAATGGTCATATTGCAACCACTGGTTGCGAAATTGAAAACTAGAATATCTAGAGCAACCAAGCATTATTTTGCATAATGTAGGTGATTTAGGGAGGAATAAATTTATGAATATAGAAATTGCAAATCGATTAGTAAGATTGCGAAAGGAAAAAAATCTTTCACAAGAGGCTTTAGCAAATGAATTAGGAATCAGTCGCCAAGCAGTTAGTAAGTGGGAAAGAGCAGAAGCATCTCCAGATACAGATAATTTAATCTTACTTGCCAAGTTATATGGAATGTCATTGGATGATTTACTAAAAACAGATCAAAAAGAATTTGAAAGTGGTAATAATCAACAAGCATCAAAAGAAAAAACAGAAGAAGATAAGAAACAAAAGAAAAAAGAAAGTGTTCATATTAGTTTAAAACATGGGATTCATGTGACTGGTGAAGATGGTGAAGAGGTTCATGTTGGCTGGAATGGAATTCATGTTGAGGATCCAAAAGAAGATTCAAGAATTCATATCGATGGTTCTGGTGTGTTTGTGGATGATAAAAAATATGATCAAGAAGAATGGCGTAAAATTCGTAAAGAAAAAGGCTGGGATTACTACTATGAAGATTATACAAAGTTTCCTTTTGCATTACTTGCAATTATTGCTTATATCGGGATAGCCTTATACACGGAGTTATGGCATCCATTATGGATATTTTTATTAATTGTTCCAATTATTGAAGGGGCAATTTCTGCAGTTAAACACCGCAACCTTAACAGATTCCCGTATCCTGTATTAGTAATTTTATATTTTTTGTATGAGGGATTCTATGAAAATATTTGGTCACCAACCTGGTTAATTTTTTTAACGATACCTGTTTATTATTCACTTGTTAATTATTTTAGACAACGAAAACAACATAAAAATAGTAATTGTACAGACAATCAAGAAGATTAATAATGATATTTATCACGGGTTCATCACAAATTATCGAAAAACATTAAAATAGTTGAATTATGTGTGATTAGTCTAAGATATTAATTGTTATTTTTTACCTTCGGGTATATAATGAGACTGTAGTAAAAAGTTATGTTAAGAAAGAAAAGAATCGGTATTGCATGGGACCAGGAGGTAATACCGGTTTTACTTTGTTAAGAACTTTTTAGACATTCATTGATGATAAACGGAGGAGAAAAAATGAAAGAATTATTATTAAAAAGATTGAAAAAATCTAAAAATAAGAAAGGTTTTACGCTTATTGAAATTATCGTAGTATTAGTAATTTTGGGGATTTTAGCTGCTATTGCTGTTCCAGCGGTAATGGGATATATTGATGAAGCAAAGGATTCTAAATATATTGCAGAAGCTAGATCTATATATGTAGTAGTCCAAACAGAAGAAGCTAAAGCTGAAACACTAGGTAATACAGCTGATTACACTGCGATTGCTACTGAAGCTGCTAAGAAAACTGGAATTAACAATGATACAGCAGACAAAAAGATATCAATTGAGCTCAAAGAAGAAGGGAAATATACGATAAAATGGTTAAGTGACGATGATAAGTATGTTACGGCAACTGTAACAAAGAATAAAGATATCACAATTGATGGAAAAGAATAGAGATGTTACAATTGATGAAAAATTAATATCATTGTAAAATAAACTGGTTATCATGTGATAGCCAGTTTTTGCTTCTTTAGCTTATTTAGAGAGAAATTTATTATAAATTTAAGAAAGTATTATAGATGTATCAGAAAAAAGTTAAATTACTGGTATAGAAGTGTGTTCAAGATGATGTTATGTTAGGTTGGAAGATTAATTTATGATATAATTTTAGTAGTTTGATAAGGGGTGAAAATGTGGATTTTTTGATAATAGCTTATATCTATATGTTTATTTTGGGAAGCTGTATTGCCAGTTTTATCAATGTATTAATTTATCGAATTCCTCGAGATTTGGATTTTGTTAATGGACGAAGTTTTTGCCCTAGTTGTCACAATACATTAAAACCATATGATATGATACCTGTTTTTAGTTGGCTGTTTCTAAAAGGTAAATGTCGCTTTTGCAAAGAGCCAATTAGCCCACGGTATCCATTAATTGAATTATGTGGTGGTTTGTTAGCAATGTTATGCTTTTATCGTTATGGTTTTACTTGGATGACATTAGTTAGTTTTGTTTTAGCAATGATTTTATTGACGATTACAATGATTGATTTTGATACTATGACTATCCCTAATGGATTAGTTATTGCTTTGGTTGCTCCAGTTATTGTCTGTGCAGTTTTAGAGCCTCAAATTAGTATTAGTAGTCGTGTTATTGGAATGGCATCAGTTAGTGGGTTTATGTTATTAATGACATTAGCCATACCAGACTGTTTTGGCGGTGGTGATATGAAACTGATGTTTGTTTGTGGATTTATGCTTGGCTGGATAAATACTTTATTAGCTGGTTTTATTGGACTATTAGCTGGGGGGATTTATGCTAGTTATTTGATGGTAACAAAAAAGTCAAAAGAGCAGTCACACATGGCTTTTGGACCATATTTGTGTTTAGGGATATTTACAGCACTATTATATGGAAATGAAATAATTAGGGTGTATCTATCATTTTTTAATTTATAAGTGAGGAAGAGAAATGGCAATTTATAAATATGTAGCACGTGATATAAACGCAAAGAAAATAACAGGAAAAACGGAGGCTAGGGATGAGCATGAACTTAGTCAGCTTTTACGTGTTAAAGATATGTATTTGATTTCTCATAAAGATATAACTAAAGAAGAAACTAAAAATTATAAGATGAAATTGAAGGAATTAGCTAATTTTTGTCGTGAGATTGGAACAATGATGAATTCTGGATTACCGCTGATTCGAACGGTTTCAATTTTAGCAAGCCGTGAAGATAATAAGAAACTAAAAGCGGTTTATAATGATATATATGTAAAATTGCAGCAGGGACAAACATTATCAGATGCATTAAAAGAACAGGGGAAAGCCTTTCCTGATATATTAATTCAAATGGTAAGATCTGGTGAAGCGAGCGGGAACATGCAAGATACAATGATGGTCTTAAATAATCAATTTACAAATGATAATAAGATTAAAAATAAAGTTAAATCAGCAATGACTTATCCAGTCATATTAGGAATAGTTACAATTGTTGTTTTATTGATTGTTTATACAGCTGTGTTACCATCGTTCTTTAGTATGTTTGAGGGAATGGAATTACCATTAATAACAGAAATCAATATTATAATTAGTAAATTTATTATGAGTTACTGGTACGCACTGTTGATTGGCATCCTAGTATTAATATTAATAATTGTGTCATTGTTGCAATTACCAAAAGTTAAATATCAGTTTGATCGCTTTAAATTAAAAATGCCGATAATTGGGAAACTAATGAAAATAATTTATACCTCAAGATTTGCAAGAACTTTATGCTCTTTATATTCTAGTGGGATTTCAATTGTTAATGCAATGGTGATCGTAAAATCTACGATTGGTAATAAATATATTGAAACGCAGTTTGATAACTCTATTAAAGCGGTTAGAAATGGTGAGGCATTGTCAGTTGCAATTGGAATGATTGATGGATTTGATATTAAATTAACTTCAAGTGTATATATTGGTGAAGAAAGTGGAAACCTTGAAGACTTACTGAGTTCACTAGCTGATGATTTTGATTATGAAGCTATGTTAGCGTCAGAAAAAATGGTTGCTATTTTGGAACCAGCTATGATTATTGTTTTAGCAGTAGTAATTTGTGTAATTATTATTTCTGTGTTAGTACCAATTTATTCAATGTATCAAAATGTTGGAAGTATGTAGGGGGACTTTATGAAAAATATAATATATTTATCGAATACGAGTGCACAATTGGTCAGTGGTGTATGTAATGGCAGTAATCAAATTGATATTAGTGATTTTCAAGATTATCAATTACCTGAGGGGACTATGCTTGATGGTGCAATCATGGATGAAGATGCTTTAAAAGATGTATTGCGCATAATTAATAAAAAAGGAATTGGTGATTGTAAGCTGGTTATTGATAGTGGACAAATCGTGCATAAGAATTTAATTGTTCCTAAGATCAAGGATAAAGAAATACATGCAATCGTTAAAGAAGAAATTGATAGCTTAGAAAATGGTGAACATGATTTGATCTATGATTATACAATTTTAAAAGATAAATTAGTAGATAAACCAGGGATTGAGATTCTTTGTTGTGCAATGAAAAAGCAGATGATAGAAGATTATTTAAATATTTTTGATGATGTGGGGATTGAAATAACTGCAATTGATATTTCTCTTAATGCAATCGATAAGTTAATTGAAGATATTATCAGACTTTCTCAAAGAAACTTTGTTATTGCGGTGATTAATGGTAATGATATAGCTTTATATTTATTTGAGGAAGGTAAGTATGTTTTCTCGAACCGTTCAAGATTGTTTTCTGAGCGAGGAAGCAGTTCCTTTACTATGGAAGTAAGCAATATTTTAATTAAGTTTAAGCAGTTTATTAAAACGGCTGATTATAATCAAAATATTGAAAGAGTATATTTTTGTGGATTGGATGATTATGAAGAAAAAATGCTATTTGAAGTAGTAAGTGATAGTGTCGATATAAGGGCAATGCGCTTAGCTAATAGTAATACGATTTATTACAGTGGTAACTCTAAGGAATTCTTACTCCATAAGTATGTTTATGCTATTGGAAGTTTATGTGAAAGGTAGGGATAATAATGTTCAAGCGAAATAAAAGCAAAGATATTGATCTACTGGAACAATATTATCTAGCTACCAAGAAAAAAAATATTTTCCAAGAATACCTTAAATATCTTATCTTGCCTTTGGTTTTAGTATTCATTATAGGTGGTGCTTTTGGCTATTTAAAAGTTAAACAAGGTAATTATAAAAATGATATTGCTGAAATTAAACAGAAAATAAGTGATTTAGAAAAAAGTTATAAAGATAGTGATTATGAAGAAAAATATGCTTCATTGCAAGAAATTCAAAAAACAATTGATAATCTAAAAAAAGTTAATGCTAATATTGCTTCTTATCCTAACTTAAGTGAAGATATTTATAATGCTTGTTATAAAGCGGCTTTACAAGGCAAAATTACTTCAAGTAATTATGAACAAACAACCGGGGAACTAACCTTGGTTATTGAAACAAGTCAAGTTCCATACACAAAACAAATTGTTAAAAACCTGATGGATCTAAATATTTTTACAAAAGTAAGATATAGTGGTTATAAAGAAGTGGAAAAAGAAGATGAATCTAGTAATTCTGGTTCTATCTATATGCCTAGTACAACCCCAGAAAAGGTAGTTGTTTATCAAATGACAGTTATCTGTAGTTTAGGAGGAGGGATCAATGAATAAATTAAGTAGACGTGAACAAATCTTGATTTATATCTTAGTATTACTAATGGTAGCTGTTGTGGGCTGGTATTTTATGATTTCTCCTGCTATGGCAAAAAATACAACATTAAAACAACAGCGGGATAATCTTGAATTTGAGTTGGAAAGTAAAAAGGCGGTATATGAAACTAATATAGATGTTAATGCTGCAATTAAAAAAGCGAAAGATGAGTTAGTCGATTATCATAATAAATTTATGTCGATTATGAATGATTATGAAATAGATGTTTATTTTTCAGAATTGGCAGCTGAGTATAACCTAACACCAGTTGATTTAACAATCAATGAGGCTAGTGAAACAGAAATTAAATCTTTTAGCGTGGCCTTACAAGAAGCAAAGGCTGAAAGTAACAGTAAAAGCGAAACAACTTCAAATAAGAGCGAAGAAAAAGAAGAAAACCCTAAAACGTTAGTTGCAAATGTGCAGCAAAAGGTTACAGGAAGCCCTACAAACATTGCTCGTTATATAGGTAAGATATCTGAAAATACAGGAGTTGCATTAACTCAATTACAGTACACTTATAATAGGGATAGTACTAAAGAATATACAATTTTAACATATAATTTATATATGATTGAAAAATGATATGAAGGAGGCTAAATATGATTAAGAATAATAAAGGCTCAGGGCTTACATGGGCGGTAATGATCGTAATGATATTATTATTGATTATAGGGGCCTCTTTAACATTTGCTTATTCAAGTTATAATCGTTCGATCGATAATCGAAATCAATTACAATGTGATCTATATGCAAAGAGTGCTTTAGATTCACTTATAAAAGCAATTGGTGATAACGAAACGGATTTAATTCCTAAAAGTAGTGCTTTTGAAGATAACATTTATCCTGAAATCAGCTTACCAAATGCTAAAGGAGAAGTATCCCAAGCGGTTATCCATATTGTAGATAAAGAGCAAGAAAAGGATAATGATAAAAAGATAATCCCGTTAATATATATTGAGATTACTTATGAATATAATGATCGTACCAGTAATGTTCAAGCAGTAATGCAAAAAATAGGCGGTATATGGAAAGTTATTAATTATGACGGAGGTGAAGCCGCATGATAAATAATAAAGGAATGACGTTAGTAGAAGAAATAGTAGCTTTGGCAATAATTTCAATTGCCTCATTAATAATGCTGGTTGGTTTTTCTACTGCTGCAAATGTTTTTGCTGATAGTACTCGGTATAAAGATATAACTAATAAACAGTATGCTGCCTTATTAGGAAATGAGAATACTGATAAAGATATTAATGTTTCTAATGAAGACGCTAAGGTTATTATTAAAGTTGCTGATAAAGTTATTACTGTTAAGACAAATCAGAGTAATGCTACAAGTAAAAAAGATAGTCAAACTATGTTATCAAAATTGAATTTTAATAACATAAATCTTTCAAATACGCCACAAACAGTAGCTAATT
>ERZ781275.2053-NODE-2053-length-10070-cov-4.790514_pt1 | contig 10070 bp, 9 predicted proteins | sample MGYA00375853_ERZ781275 | MGnify/ENA primary metagenome ERZ781275 (study PRJEB29790, sample SAMN03653691) | human gut metagenome | host: Homo sapiens | place: USA: Dallas, Texas | collected 2012-07-23 | study: EMG produced TPA metagenomics assembly of the Gut...
GGCTAATTCAAAGACCGGGGATGATTTCTTCTGGGCTTCTACCAACACAGGTAGTGCTGACCGTAACTTTGTGATGTACTCTTATCCGTACACTGACAAGGATACGTTTACCAAAGAATATTTTGTGCACAAACGTGACTCCGTGATGAAAGCCAATATCCCCGGATTCAAGGAAGGCGTTTATATGTCGACCGATAGTTTGCTGACCGATGTCCGTCCGATCAATGTACAAAACAGCTACACAATGGAAGCACGTGGCCTGTGGCGTATGAAGGGCGACTTTATGGGTGGCCCGTATGTATCTCATACTCGTCTGGACGAGAAAAACCAACGAATTATAACAGCAGAAATATTTGTTTATTCACCTGATAAAATGAAACGCAACCTGGTACGCCAGATGGAAGCATCTCTGTATACACTGAAACTTCCGAATGAAGTTCAGCAGAATCAGATTCCATTGGGAGAAGCATCTAAGGAAGCGGAACAAACTAATAAATAAAAACATGGAAGATAACAAGATAAGGATAGGTATCACCCAAGGAGATATTAACGGGGTGGGCTATGAGGTGATTCTTAAGACATTTTCCGACCCTACGATGTTGGAACTATGTACTCCGATCATTTATGGCTCACCGAAAGTAGCGGCTTATCATCGCAAAGCGCTGGATATACAGACCAATTTCAGCATTGTCAACTCTGCTACCGAAGCGGGGTACAACCGTTTGAGCGTGGTGAACTGTACGGATGATGAGGTGAAAGTGGAATTTTCCAAACCCGACCCCGAAGCCGGTAAAGCTGCGCTGGGGGCTTTGGAACGTGCCATCGAAGAATATCGCGAAGGGCTGATAGACGTTATCGTAACAGCTCCGATCAACAAACATACGATTCAGTCGGAAGAGTTCTCCTTCCCCGGACATACGGAATATATCGAAGAACGTCTGGGCAATGGTGATAAGTCATTGATGATTTTGATGAAGAATGACTTCCGGGTGGCTTTGGTGACGACACATATCCCTGTCAGAGAGATCGCGACTACGATTACCAAAGAACTGATTCAGGAGAAACTGATGATATTCCATCGTTGCCTGAAACAGGATTTCGGTATCGGCGCTCCGCGTATTGCGGTGCTCTCTCTCAATCCTCATGCCGGAGACGGTGGTTTGTTGGGAATGGAAGAGCAGGAAGTGATTATCCCTGCCATGAAAGAAATGGAAGAGAAAGGAATCCTTTGCTACGGCCCTTATGCGGCCGACGGCTTTATGGGTTCAGGCAATTATACTCATTTTGACGGTATCCTGGCGATGTATCACGATCAGGGGCTGGCTCCGTTCAAGGCCTTGGCTATGGAAGACGGGGTGAACTATACGGCAGGCCTGCCGGTAGTACGTACTTCTCCGGCTCATGGAACGGCATACGATATTGCAGGCAAGGGATTGGCTTGTGAAGATTCTTTCCGTCAGGCAATCTATGTTGCCATCGATGTGTTCCGTAATCGTCAGCGGGAAAAAGTGGCTCGTGCCAATCCGTTGCGTAAACAGTATTACGAGAAACGTGACGATAGTGATAAACTGAAGCTGGATACAGTAGACGAAGATTAAAAACGAGTGATGACGAGAGCAGAGATACAACAAGTGAAACAACGTTTCGGTATTATAGGTAATACCGAAGCATTGTCGCGCGCCATAGATGTTGCCATTCAGGTAGCTCCTACCGATTTGTCTGTGCTGATTACCGGAGAAAGTGGAGTCGGAAAAGAAAGTTTTCCGCAGATTATTCATCAATATAGCCGGAGGAAGCATGGACAGTATATTGCTGTTATCTGTGGTGCTATTCCGGAGGGCACGATTGATTCCGAACTGTTCGGGCATGAGAAGGGTGCGTTTACCGGTGCGATTGGCGAACGGAAAGGGTATTTTGGCGAAGCCGACGGTGGTACTATTTTCCTTGATGAAGTAGGGGAGTTGCCGATGCCTACCCAGGCGCGTTTGCTCCGTGTGTTGGAGAGTGGCGAGTTTATAAAAGTAGGTTCGTCCAAAGTGCAAAAGACGGATGTTCGTATTGTGGCAGCTACCAATGTCAATCTGACACAAGCGATTGCAGAAGGACGTTTCCGTGAAGATTTATATTACCGGTTGAATACGGTGCCTATCCAAATACCGCCTTTGCGTGAACGTGGTGACGATGTACTTTTGTTGTTCCGTAAGTTTTCCGCAGACTTTGCAGAGAAATACCGGATGCCTGCTATCCAGTTGACGGAGGATGCGAAGAAAGAGTTATTGGCTTACCCGTGGCCCGGCAACGTTCGTCAGTTGAAGAACATCACCGAGCAAATATCTATCATTGAAACCAACAGGGAGATCTCTGCTGCTATCTTGCAGAATTATCTTCCTGCACAAAATACGCAACGTCTTCCCGCGCTGATGGGAACGCGTGAGAGTAAAGGCTTTGAGAGCGAACGGGAGATTCTTTATTCTGTTCTGTTCGATATGCGCCAGGAAGTGGCGGAGCTGAAGAAGATGGTGCACAACCTGATGGCGGAACGTGCCGGACAGGTGGGGCAGGTAGGGCAAATGGGAACGGTGGTTACTACTCCGGTAGTGACGGCACATCAACCTTCGGTACCTGCTATCATTCACACCATGCAGCCTACGGTTTGCAAGGATGACGATGACATACAAGACACGGAAGAATATGTAGAAGAATCTCCTTTGTCACTGGACGAAGTGGAGAAAGAAATGATACGCAAGGCACTTGAGAGGCATCATGGAAAGCGGAAGAGTGCGGCCAAGGACTTGAATATTTCCGAGCGTACACTTTATAGAAAAATAAAAGAATATGAATTGGATTAAGAAAATAATACGCCCTTTGCTACTGTTCGGCTTGCCGTTGGTAGTCATTGCGTGCACTGTTTCCTATAAGTTTAACGGATCGTCTATCAATTATGATAAGGTAAAGACCATTTCGATAGCCGACTTCCCGATCAAGTCGGAGTATGTATATGCTCCGTTGGCAACCAAATTCAATGAGGACCTGAAAGATATCTTCATCCGGCAGACCCGTCTGCAACTGCTCAAGCCGAGTCAAAATGCCGACTTGCAGATTGACGGAGAAATCACAGGGTACAATCAGTACAACCAGGCAGTATCTGCCGACGGTTATTCTTCGGAGACGAAGTTGACTATCACCGTCAATGTGCGTTTTGTCAACAACACCAATCATGCCGAAGACTTTGAACAACAGTTTTCTGCGTTCCGTACCTACGACTCTACCCAGTTGTTGACTGCCGTACAGGACGGATTGATTGCTGAAATGTCTAAAGAGATCACCGACCAAATTTTTAATGCAACTGTAGCAAACTGGTAATATAAATGACTTCTGTTAACTTTCAACAATGGATTCAGCATCCCGAGACGCTGAATAGGGATACTTTGTACGAACTGCGCAATCTTCTTGCGAGGTATCCGTATTTTCAGTCACTTCGTCTGTTGTATCTGAAGAATCTGTATATTCTCCATGATATTAGTTTCGGTGGAGAACTGCGGAAAGCAGTTCTTTACATTGCAGACAGACGGCAGTTGTTCCGGTTGATTGAAGGTGACCGCTATGATGTGCAGGCGCGGAAAAAGGGAGTACCTCTCACGGAGGTGCTGAAAGACGAACCGTCCGTAGACCGCACATTAGCATTGATCGACGCTTTCTTGTCCACAGTACCCGAAGAGGTGACTGCCCGGACCAGTTTCGACTATTCGATGGATTACACCTCTTTCCTTTTGGAGGAGACTCCGGCCACGGAACAGCCGGCTGAAGAAACGCCCAAACTCAAAGGCTTCGAACTGATTGACGATTTTATAGAAAAGAGCGAGAGCGACTCTCCCCTCTGCATGAAACCTTTAAGAGAAGAAATGCCATCTTCGCCAACCTCTTCGGACGAACTTACCGAAGAAGAAACGATAAAGGAAGAAGAGGAAGATGACAGCTGTTTTACGGAAACTTTGGCAAAAATCTATGTTAAACAGCAACGATATTCAAAAGCTCTTGAAATAATTAAAAAATTAAGCTTGAAATATCCAAAAAAAAATGCTTACTTTGCAGACCAAATCAGATTTTTGGAGAAATTGATTATTAACGCTAATTCAAAATAACTAAAAATGTACTTATTATTCGTTATCTTAATGGTTATTGCAGCCTTGTTGATGTGTTTCATCGTGCTGATTCAGAACTCAAAAGGAGGCGGACTTGCTTCTGGTTTCTCTTCATCTAACGCCATCATGGGCGTGCGCAAGACTACAGACTTTCTGGAAAAAGCAACATGGGGCCTGGCCATCTTTATGGTTGTAATGAGCATTGCTACTGCTTATGTAGTTCCTCGCTCTGCTGTTGCTAAAGACGCAGTGTTGGAACAGGCACAGAAAGAACAACAGACTAACCCGTATAACTTACCCGCAGGTACGGCTGCGCCGCAAACTGAAGCTCCTGCTACCAATGCACCTGCTACAGAAACTCCGGCACCGGCTACTGAAACTCCTGCTCCTGCAGCAGAGTAATTCACTCCGTCGTCAAGTAAGACTTTGGGGTAAAACCATTAATGGGAAGGTGCAGACGGATGCTGCATTTCTTTGATATTTAAGTGCGGATTACGCAGATTACACGGATTTTCAATGTTCCGCGTGGTCAGTGTAATCCGCACTTAACTTTTTCTTGTAAAAACAATCTCTTTGTGATAGAAACAAACGAGATTTAACTACCTTTGTTGGCTGTATAAGATTATTAACTACTTTTTTAAATATAACAATGACAGAACATTTGAAACAGAAATTGAATGACTCCGCCGTACTCCGATGGAGTGTTCTAGCATTGGTCGCATTTACTATGCTATGCGGCTATTTCCTCACCGACGTAATGTCTCCTCTAAAACCCATGCTTGAGAAAGAACTACTATGGGACAGTCTTGATTATGGTTTCTTCACAAGTGCTTACGGGTGGTTTAATGTATTCCTATTGATGCTGATCTTCGGTGGTATCATTTTGGATAAGATGGGAGTTCGTTTCACCGGAATGGGGGCTTGCTTATTGATGGTGTTTGGTTGTGGATTGAAATACTATGCGATTTCTACTACTTTTCCGGAAGGTGCCATGCTCTTCGGATTCAAAACACAGGTGACGTTGGCTGCATTGGGATATGCTATCTTTGGTGTAGGTGTGGAGATTGCTGGTATCACTGTTTCCAAGATTATAGTGAAATGGTTCAAGGGCAAGGAAATGGCATTGGCTATGGGACTTGAAATGGCTACGGCACGTATCGGAACAACTCTGGCGATGGTATTGACAGTTCCTTTGGCAGACTTTTTCGGATCTACGGATGAGAGTGGCACATTCCATACAAATATTCCTGCTCCGATTTTGTTTTGTCTGATTATGTTGTGCGTGGGTACGATTGCTTTTTTCCTTTATACTTTCTATGATAAGAAGTTGGATGCTTCTTTGGATGCAGAGGGATTGGAACCGGAAGAACCGTTCCGTATGAAAGATATTGTGTATATTATTACCAATAAAGGATTCTGGTTGATTGCATTACTATGTGTATTGTTCTACTCGGCTGTATTCCCCTTTATCAAGTATGCTGCCGACTTGATGGTGCAGAAATATAACGTAGATCCGAAGTTGGCGGGAACGATTCCCGGATTGTTGCCGATTGGTGCGATTATCCTGACTCCGTTGTTCGGTTCGCTTTATGACCGTATCGGTAAGGGAGCCACATTGATGATAATCGGATCAGTGATGCTTATTTTTGTGCATACGATGTTTGCTCTGCCTATACTGAATATATGGTGGTTTGCTACTATCATCATGATTATATTGGGATTTGCCTTCTCGTTGGTGCCTTCAGCTATGTGGCCGTCTGTTCCGAAGATTATTCCGGAAAAACAGTTGGGTACCGCATACGCATTGATTTTCTGGGTACAGAACTGGGGATTGATGGGTGTTCCTTTGTTGATCGGATGGGTGTTGAATACTTATTGCAAAGGTCCGGTAGTAGACGGTGCACAGACTTATGACTACACGTTGCCGATGACTATTTTTGCTCTCTTTGGTGTACTTGCTCTGATTGTGGCTTTGATGTTGAAGGCAGAGAACAAGAAGAAGGGATACGGTCTGGAAGAGGCGAATATCCAAAAGTAACTGGGAAATTCAATACCTAAAGTAACAAAGGAATTTTGTATCAAGGTGTAAACAAAAGGGTATCAGTATGAATACTCTGAAATAAAAAATAAGAAGTATGGCTGCCAAAGAGAAAATCAACCTGTTAGAGGTCATTCCCTGTCGCAGTGAACATATTACAGCAGAAAGGGAAGGGGAGACAATTGTGCTCTCCTTTCCCCGTTTTAAATATCCGTGGATGCAACGCTTCCTTGTGCCGAAAGGAATGTCGAAAGAACTTCATGTGAAATTGGAAGAACACGGTACGGCTGTATGGGAACTGATAGATGGAAAACGCAATGTTCGTGAGATTATAGAAAAACTCGCAGACCATTTTCAAAATGAAGAGGGCTACGAGTCGCGTGTATCGGCTTATCTTTCTCAAATGCAGAAAGATGGATTTATAAAACTGGTGATACCAGTCGCATAAATAGGAATTTATATTTCACCACAGAGGACACGGAGGACACAGAGTTCTTCTCTCTCTTTCCGCAAGTAAAACAGAGCGATAAATACGATTCTCAATACGTGAGACTCTGTGTTACTCTATAGTGAATAAAAAAGATTAAACCTCTGTGTCCTCCGTGTCCTCTGTGGTGAATTTATTATTATTTATTTGATAAATACAGCCCAAAGTATGACGGCAATTGCTATCAGGACTCCCATGATAATAAGCGTTCCCCAAACAAAATAATTGCTGTCTTTCTCTTTCTTTTTCTCCGAGTCGTGGATGATACGTTCCATTTCTTCGGGAGTGGTATTGGGTAGTGGATAAGGTTCGTTTGCACGGTTTAAATGCTTCAACTTGTCGTTAGCACGTTCACGACGTAGGCGGGAAGCTTCCCGTCCCTCTTTTATTCGGCGTATCATGTCGAATGCATGTCCTTCACCAACCATATTCTTTGTTTTTTAGAAGTTCACTTTCTCGTTTTTCTATTTCCCTTCTTCTCTGTCCACTTTGAGCAATCCTCCCGTATTCGGATCAAAATAAACTTTGATGGTAGAATTCTTGTTGAACAAAACCGGAGCCAGATATTCTATCACACCAAATTGAGTAATAGGAAGTTCACCTTCGTAAAGTTTCTTTTTGCCGTCGGTCAATGTAACCATAGCTTGTCCGGGTACGTTGTAGGCGATTCCATCCAAATCTTTCTTCTTCTTACCATCTTCCTGTGGTATCTTGACCGATTTCAGGTCTTTCAGACTGATATAAAACGGAGTTCCTGCCAAATCATTGTTGGCAACTACACCTAACTTCTTCGAGAAGCGGAAAGCAACTTCATTGTTAAATTCCTTGTCAGGGGTAAGGCGGACAGTGAATGTTCTCTCTTCCTTGTTGCAGGTGCCGGAGAACATTTGCGTCATGGCTTCTTCCTGTGCATTCAGATTGTCGAGCATAATCTTAAGCTGTGCTCCGTCTGAAGGCATATTGTCAGCCTGTCCGCGCAATAAGGCATTTTTGCTTTCGCGGATGTTATAGATTTCTTTAGCCACCAGTTCGGCCATCTTGGCGGTGGAGCTAGCCATCAGAATCTCTTCGGTCAGGAATTCGCGAGGATTCGCTTTCTTTTGGAGGACTGCGGGGGCGGGAGCAGCTTTTTTGCCTACACTGCTATTGCTGTAAGGAACATTGATCGTTTTCACAATGCCATCCTCTGTCAGTTCCATAAGCGGTGCTACTGTCTTATCCTTCAATTTTACGAAATACGTAGTTTCGCTGTTGGGCACACCTACGGATTTCACTTTTACGCTAGCCAGTTCCCAGTACTCTTCAGGGTCGGCGGAGACGTTGGTCAGTCGCAGGTAACGATCAGCATATTTGCTGAATTCTCCCGGAGTATAGTTGACTTTGTTGGCTTTTATTTCAAGTTCTATTTGGGTTTTGGGAAGACTGTAAACCACTCCATAGTCTTTTCCTCGGGTAACCCCTGTCAGTACTTCGGTTTGTGCATAGGCGGACGTTGTCATTAGTAGTCCTGCTGCTATAATCAACTTTTTCATATTCGGTTCTTTTTTAACTGGTTTTGAAAACAAAGTTAATGAAGTTATTGAAAAAACTGTAAGTTCTTAACTTTTATTCGCTTACAAGTCGCCATGCTGTCGGCAGACAGGTGATAATATCGCTTGCGATCATTCCGATCATTCCTTGCTTCTTTTGAGCGACATCGCCCGCCAGTCCGTGAATGTAAGTGCCGATTTTAGCGGCTTCTTCGGTGGGATAACCTTGGGCAAGTAGTGCCAGGATTACTCCGGTCAGTACGTCACCGCTACCTCCGGTTGCCATTCCCGGATTTCCGGTTGGGTTGAAGAAACATTTACCTTCGGGGGTGATGATGGCGGAGTAGGCTCCTTTTAAAATAATGTGAACATGGGCGGCACGGGCCAGTTCGCAAGCCTTCATCAGACGTTCGTAAGAGTCCTGGCATTTGCCGGTCAGACGTTCCAGTTCTTTCGGATGCGGGGTGAGGATGGAACCCTTCGGCAGGTGGGTAAGGGCATGGCGGTGGTTGGCGAGAATATTAAGAGCGTCGGCATCCACCACAACAGGAGTCTGGCAGTGTTCCAGTTGTTCCAACAAGGCAGCTTCCGTTTCCTCGTTTCGTCCCAGTCCCGGACCGATGCCGACTGCTTGATAGTCGTCCGTGTCGGTAGGTACGGCAAAACAGGTTTCGTTGATGTCGGTTTCTACGATTGCTTCGGGTATGGAGGTTTGCAAGATGTCGTTGTTGCACATTGGTGCATGAACAGTCAGTAATCCTACTCCCGAACGGAGGCAGGCGCGGGCAGCAAGAACAGAGGCTCCTGCCATTCCTTTTGAACCGGCAATCAATAGTGCATGGCCGAAGTTCCCCTTGTGGGCAAACTGTTTGCGTGGCTTGATGAGTGAACGGATTTGCTCTATTTCCAACATTTCGTAGTTCGTTTCCATCTCTTCAATACCGTCTTCGCTTAATTGGATGTCCAGCACTTCCCATTCTCCGACAAATTCCGTGTTCTCTGCGAAAAGAAAGGCGAGCTTCGGCAGTTGCAGACTGAAAGTTACGTCGGCACGGATAATATTAGCTTTTACGTTGAATGTGTTTTCTTCTCCCATCAGTCCGGAAGGAATGTCGATGGCTACTACCATAGCAGGGGAGGAATTGATGTATTTCACTACGGCAGCGAATCCGCCGCTTAACGGTTTGTTCAGGCCTGAACCGAATAATCCGTCGATTACCAGATGGTCGGGCGTCAGGGCGGGAGGTACGAATTGGGTACTGATCTCGTGGAATTTTACTTCTTCCATCATTTCTACCAGTTCTTTATTGGTCTGGCAGTCGGGTGAAAGTTCTCCTTTCGTGTTGAAGAGAAATACCTCGATTTTATATCCTTTTTCAGCCATCATGCGGGCTACGGCGAGAGCGTCTCCGCCATTATTCCCCGGTCCGGCAAAGATAGTGACCGGCGTTTCCGTATTCCATCTGTCTGTGATGGCTTTTGTTAATACGGTTGCTGCACGTTCCATCAGATCGATTGATGCAATAGGTTCGTTCTCAATGGTATAAGCGTCCAATTTCTTGATACTGCTGCTTGGAAATATTTTCATTGCGATGTTCTTTTAGTTTTCGGATTACAAATGTACATGATTCTTCTGACTTTTCCCGTTTGTTGTGGGAAGAAAACCATAATTGCAACTTTTAATTCATCATTAGTTCTATCTTTTGGTCAAAGAAATATCTGCTTTTGAACTATTAAGTGTTAGAATAACTCCGCCAAAAAATAATTCAATGCTGCACCATTATGAACTTACTTTTATTTCTCCCTGAAAAAGATTTCTGGTTCTTCGTCAAATTTGGTGGTACTTCTTCTATTGTGAATAAATAATCTTCGCT
>ERZ781275.2056-NODE-2056-length-10051-cov-19.095838_pt1 | contig 10051 bp, 10 predicted proteins | sample MGYA00375853_ERZ781275 | MGnify/ENA primary metagenome ERZ781275 (study PRJEB29790, sample SAMN03653691) | human gut metagenome | host: Homo sapiens | place: USA: Dallas, Texas | collected 2012-07-23 | study: EMG produced TPA metagenomics assembly of the Gut...
ACTGTATATAGATGGTTCCATTGTTATGCTTATTTGATTTTGATACAAAGTTACGAAAAATATTGGTTTTCAGGATTATTTTCCTGAGTTCTTTTTTATATTTTAATCATACGGAAACGCTTTGATATTATACAGTTATCGGATTCACTTTCATGGTGGAGAGATTCAGGTACAGCCCGTGATGCTCGATCATACCGTTGCGGAACATTTTCCACAGGATGTTGCAGCCGAGCTGTGCCAGTGTGGAGTTGATGAACAGGTCCTGTTTCTCCAGAGCCTCCGCCAGCGAACAGCTCGGTCCGGAATCCTTTTCCTTCACTCTTGCGTATTTGACATATCGTGTGATCACCTTCAGCGATTCCACCGTTTCGTACAGCTTGGATGCCGGCTGTCTGATTTTCTTAGGTACGGTTCCGAGGATGACCTGTCCCGTATTCTGCATGTTGCCGAAGTCCATCCAGTACAGTGGTGTTTCGTGGCTTCTGTATTCCGAAACCGGCACGGCTTTCAGTATGTTCCAGAGGTCGAGACGGGACTTTATGTTGTCCGTGCAGGTAATCATTATGTTGGCCAGATTATCCCGTCTGGCGTCCTTCAGGGCTGCCGGATAGATGTCCGGTACCGCCTTCCAGTCGTTGCCGAAGAAGTTGTTCATGCGTGTGACGAGGCACTGCGCCTTGTTCAGTCCGATGTCCGAAGGGCTGAAGAGCTGCCGCCCGATGTTGGCTTCCGTCACGATGTCGGAATCATACAGTGTCACGAACAGTCCGGGATGTCCGAGTCCCCTCAGTGCCGTGTCAAGCCTGGCCAGGCAGGTAAGCACCTGTGAGCCTGTTCCTCCCGCTCCGATAAGGTTTACCGTTACCGGATGCTGCGGGTTTATGAGATAGTTGTCGATGTAGTGTACTCTTTTCATTTCAGTATGTCTTTAAGTTTCATGTTGTTCAGTTGTTTCAGTTCGTCGAGGTTGAAGTCCCTGTCCCGTGCCGCCTTTGCCACCAGCACGAGGTTTGACCTTGTCGGGTTCCCGTTCCCTCCCAGGTGGGTGAATTCCGTCAGCCAGAATTTCCGTTCCCAGTACTGCAGCAGCTTTTCATAGGTCAGGTCCTTCGGCAGCTCTATCCTGGCGTTTCCCAGACATACGCTGGAACCTGTCACGTTGAAGAACGGTGCGGCATACAGTACGGTATCCGGTCTGGGAACGTTCCCCTTGTAGGCATAGATTCTCATTCCGTGCTCTCCGGCCTCGTAGATTACTCCCGGCAGGTAATATTCCGCGTTTTCTATTTTGAGTGCGGTGCTGAAGAACATCATCCGCTTGTGCGGTGGATTGTACCACACGTATCTTTCGCTGCCCTTGCGCGAGTCGCAATACAGCAGGTTGTCGGGTATCTTCCCGTATGGAGTGGTACCGTGTCTTTCCGAGTATTCCTTCACGAGGGTGTTCATGAATTCCAGTGTCACCGGTCTTCCTTCCGTCATGTTTCCCCGGTCGTCAATACCCCGGATTTCAAGGAAGAAGTTCTTGTCCCCTTCCGAGGCATAGGCTATCAGTGCCGCCCTGGGGTTGAGCGGTGTCTTGATCTTTCTGGTCAGTTCGTTGCTGTCTATCATATGCTTTCAGATTGGTTTATATTGTGATGTTGATAAATTTTTCCGCCCATTTGAAGAAGCGTTCCGGGTAGTCGTCCATGCGGAACAGTTCCTCCGTTTCCGGAGACAGGTCACAGGTGGTGACCGGAATGATGTCGTATGTCTCCCGGCTGTAGGAGTTGTAGTAGTCCACGAGGTTGTCCGTCACGGGATCATTGCAGTCATAGACGACCCTTATCTGCCTGTTGAGATACATGGGCAGGTAGTCCGGTTCCTCTTCATAAAACGGGTCGTAGCCGTATTCCATGATGCCGCGTTCAGGCGAGAGGAATTCCAGACCTTCCTTCATGGCGGAGAGCAGGGACTGTTCGTATCCGTTCGCCGGCTTATACCGTCCGATTGCCTTCGGCAGGTCCTTGTAGTAGGATTTCCGTTCCACTCTCCTGAGCAGACTGTGTATCCTGCCTTTCTCGTATGAATGCAGCAGTTTCAGCCGTTTTTTCCTGTCGTCCTGTTCGTCGTCATTCTCTTCAGCCAGCCAGGTAAGCGCATATTCCGTGTCATCCTCGTCCAGTATGGTGTCAATTCCGTTTGCCTGCATCAGGTTGTGGATGAAGGTGACAGATATGCGTCTCAGTTCCGGCCCGAGATTTTCCACAAATTTCACAGGGAAGTAATACAGCGTAAGTTCTCCCCATCTGTGGCATTTCCAGAGACGGAAAATGAGTCTTTCCCCATCCTGCTCGATGTTTACATTCATGTCATTGCCGACAAGGTCGCTCATTTCATCATGCAGTCTCGTTATTCCTTCCGCCATTGTGAGTCCCGGTGCATGTACCGCTTCCTTTTTCATAAGACTCGCATATCTGAAAAAGGAATCACGCAGGTACTCGTAGTTTTCCCGCGTGATCAGGTTGCACGGCTTTCCGTCAGGACTTTCCGAGAACAGTTCCGGCGGAGGCATCGGCGTGAATGTGGTGTTCAGAAAAGAATTACGGCACCGCTGGGTGCCGCAATCCGTTTCTTCCTTTCCGTGCCGTAATGCACCTTCCTTTCGGTTTCCGCAATGATAAGTCTCGCGAGCTGTTCCGCCTGATATCCGTCCAATGGTACACATGATTTCTTCTTTTTTCTGTAGTCCTTTGCCATATCCTTTATCCTTTTGTTCCGATAGTTGTCTTGAACTCATATTCTGTCATGTCCTCCCTGATGACCGGTCCGTGAACGGTAGCCGTCGTCAGTTCCGGGTACATGTTCGAATAGTAGTTCATGACCATGTCCGGCGAGATGTTCGGATCCGGGTCCTGAAGAGTAATATACTCTGTTCCTTTCTTGAATCTGAATGAGCGTGTCATTCCTTTAATTTCGAGTGCCATGTCTTAAACTGTCTGATAAGGTGAATACTTGGGTTCCAGCATGGACTGCGGGAAATCGATGTATTCCTCGTAGTCCTTCTCACTGTATGCGGGGTGTTCCTGATCGGAGAGGTACGGTTGCTGTTCGTCCTCCTGCATGAACCGTTCTTCCTGCCAGTCCTGAATTTCAGGCTGCGGCGGATATTGAGGTTGGGAAGGCTGCTGTCCGCCTGTCAGCTGTACGTATTGCGCGTGCGGCTGTATCTGCGGTCTTGCTTGCGGCTGTGGCGGCTGTTGTTGCGGTGGCCATATTCCTGGCTGTTGCGGATGCTGCGTGTATGCCTGTTGTGGTCTCTGCGGTACCGGCTGTTGCGGACGTTGCGGTTGCGGATTTCTCTGTACCGGTGTCTGTGTGTATACTGGCTGTTGGGAGTGTGGCTGTTGCTGCTGTACCGAAGGTTCCGGCTGTGCCTCCTGTTCCATCAGGTCGAAGAGGCTTCCCCGGTTCATTTCCGTGTCGGCTGCCTTTATCTTCTCCTCGATTTCCTTCAACTGGGCGGCATTCGCGTGTGCTTTCGCCTGTGTAAGCACGCTGACGGCTTCCCGATGGTTCCTGGCGGCTGTCAGTTCTTCCGCCTTCTTCATCAGTTTCTCGTACTTCTCCCGTTTCTCGCGTTCTTCCTTCGTCTCCTTGGATTTCGCTTCCTTGGCGGCCTTGCTGCTGGCGGCGGCCTTGTCCGCCTGTGCCTCAAACTGTGCCATGTTGGAGATCAGCCCGCACGCTTTCTGTATCGGTCTTGTGACTGCCTGCAGGAATCCTGTGTCAAGTTCCTGCGGTGTGCCCGTGACAGTCAGCGGCACGATGTGGTTCTGGGCCTCGTCCTTGAGTCCGTTCGATTTGGGCAATGTGGAAACGGTCAGTTGTCCGTTTGTCTTGCGGATGACGATCGTGAGGTCCACGCTTTCCGTCATCATCTGGTGGATTGCTGTAAAAAACATAATTTCAGATATTAAATGATTAGACGATGTGTTTCAATATTCGCTGAATAATTCAGCCAGCAGCCTGTTCCTATCCGGATGTCTGCATATTTCCAGAACGGGGTTCAGCAGCTTTGAGATGTGAACGGGACCTGTGGTTCCCCTTGGCGGCAGCTTGATTGCCGGTTGCGGGACGTGTACTTTTGGTCTTCTTGTCACGGGCATCCCTATCGGAGCTGGTGACTGTCTTGTGATGATCGCTTGTTGCATATTCTTTAATTTTTAACTGTGAATACCCGGGCTTTGGCAGCCCGTTGAACTACAAGGGCCCAACGGCAAATGCTTCCGGAAAGGCAGGGTTTTCGGGAAAAATACCGGAGCGCAGCGAGGATGATTTTTTCCGAAACCGCTTGCGGCCTGACCTTGCCGTCCGACAAGAAGCGTTTGCCAACTTTGCCCTGTAGTTCTCGGTTTGCCAATGTCTGTGTTTTCCGTCCATTCCCTTTTTCTTTCCGTGTCATTTCCGGCTGTGACGGATACAAAAAGAGCCGCCCGCTCCCGGACAGCTCCCTTATGCTGCAATGATAAATTCCGTGCATGTTCCATATCGTCAGATTTCAGAAGACCAGAAAACTCAGTATGCACAGAATGATTGCCAATGCCACGAGAAAACAGGCTATACGGTAGAGGAACCTGAAGAGTCCCCTGAAACAGATGATGGCCACGGCAGTCCATACAGGCGATATACCGTGGGAATAGAGCCAGCTGAATATGATGGCTGCTGTTACGGCCAGCGCGAGTGTCCTTGCCCATCTGCTGTCCGCTATCTTTCTGATACGTTCTTTTGCTTTCATAATCTTCATTTGTTTGGCGGGAATGCCATTCCCGGTTTCAGGGGCTTTCTTGCAGTCCGCCTCCACAGGCAAGGTTTTCGGGAAAAATACCGGAGCCTCTGGCGAGGATGATTTTTCCCAGAAACCGTAAGGCCTGACCTTGCCGGTGGAAACGGGCGGGCTGCGACCTTTGCCCCGCGAATCGGGATGGCTTCATCATTTCCTTTTCCTGCCGTTCCCGTTTTTGGGGAACGAGAGTGTCAGGGTGAACCCGGCGTCAAAGGTGACCGAAGCGTCGAAAGCCACGCCCTTCTTTCCCTTGAATCCCTTGATAAGGCGTGTGGAACCGGAGGAGAAAAGCTGTTCCAGATGCTGGTCCGTCAGTTCCTTGTTCAGGAATCTGCGGTACACGGTCAGTCCGCACCCTTTATTGTCGCAACGGGCACTCTTTTCCCTGACGATAATGTGTCCGGTCTTGCATTTGGGACAGGTGAATGTGCGGGCGGCTGCCGCCGGAAGGCTGAGGTTCAGGATTTCACGGGTAGCCTTGCGGGTGTAGTCCGTGATGGATGCCATGAACGTGTCCGGTCCGAGCGTGTGCCGCTCTATCTGGAGCAGGGTCTTCTCCCAGCTTCCTGTCAGGGAAACATCCGCCACGAGCATGTCCTTCACCGCATCGTAGATATGGAGTCCCTTTTCCGTGGGGACGATGCTCTTGCCGGAGCGGGCGATATAGTCACGTTTGAACAGTGTGGTGATGATGGCGGCTCTTGTGGCGGGCGTGCCGATGCCCAGCTCCTTCACGGCCTCGCGTGCCTGTTCGTCGGCTATCTCCCTGCCGCAGGTCTCCATTGCTGCCAGCAGCGTGGCCTCGGTATAGAGCGGTCTGGGCACGGTCTTCTTCTGGGACAGTCCGAATCCTGAAACAGGAACCGTGTCCCCTTCGGCAAATACGGCCGTACCCTCGTCGTCCTGCCTGTCCTCTTTCCTGCAGAAGATGCCGCGCCATCCCGGACTGACGACAAGGGAACTTTTCGAGCGGAAATCCATGTTGTCCAGGCGACATTCCATAAGAATCAGTTCCTTCTCGCAGCAGGGCGAGAACGCCTCCAGCATACGTCCGGCTATCAGCGTATAGACGGCCTCCTCCGCTTCGGAAAGCCCTTCGGGTGCGATGCCGGTCGTGATGAGAGCATGGTGGTCCGTCACTTTACGGTCGTCCACGCTACGGGTGTTGAGACGCGCAAAGTCAAGGATTCCGGCACTTGTGGCGAATTCGGGCATGGCCATTATCCTTTCCAACAGACCGGGCACGCAGGCCATCACATCGTGCGGGATATACCGGCTTCCCGTTCTCGGGTAGGAAATGAGCTTCTTCTCGTAGAGCGACTGGGCGATGTCCAGCGTCTTTGCTGCGGGCAGGTCGAGGTGCACGTTGCAGTCCTTCTGGAGTGCCGTTAGGTCGTAGAGCAACGGCGGCTGTTGCAGGCTTTTCCTGCGCTCCACCTTCGTGACCGTCGCCGAAGAATCGGGAGAGAGACTGCGGTAGGCGGCTTCCGCCTTCTGCCTGTCGTCAAAGGTCGCGGGATGGAAGAAGCGGCGGTGTGACGTGCCGCCATTGAGGGTGACATGCAGCTGCCAGTATGGTGTGGATACGAAACTGCGGTTCTCCCTGTAGCGGCTGCATATCATGGCGAGCGTCGGAGTCTGCACCCGTCCGATCGAGTTGTTGGACGAGCCGGAAACGATGGCCAGGGCACGGCTGGCGTTCATGCCCACCAGCCAGTCTGCCTTCGCGCGACTGTCGGCGGCGGTATACAGGCTGTCGTATTCCGAGCCGTCCTTCAGTTCCTCCAGACCTTTTCGTATGGCCTCGTCAGTAAGCGAGGAGATCCACAGGCGTCTGAACGGTTTCGTGCAGCCCAGAAAGTCGTATATCCAGCGGAAGATAAGTTCCCCTTCACGACCGGCATCGGTAGCCACGACGATGCTGTCACAGCGGTTGAACACGCTTTCTATGACTTTCAGCTGTTTCGAGGCGGCGATGTCCGTAACCATTCCCCTGTCCGTGCGCATCTGTCGGGAGACCAGGCGGAACGGGTCCGGCAGCATCGGCAAGTCCTCCTCCGCCGTTTTCGTATAACCATAAGTGTCCGGTATGGCCAGTGACACGAGGTGTCCCAGTGCCCAGGTCACCATATATCCGTTACCGGAACAGTAGCCGTCATTTCTTGTATCAGCCCCGACTACACGGGCAATGTCCATGCCTACACTCGGCTTTTCTGCGATGATTGCTATCATATTGTAAGATAAAAATTAAGCCGTTTCCCGTTTTCCATGCGGAAGACAGGAAACGGCGGTAAGACATCGGTTTACTTGATAATTGCTCCCAGATTATTTGCCCAGCGGTGTCACTCCCTGGATTTCCAGTAGCGGGGACTCGCCCTTACGGACCAGTTGGAGCGTGGCGTCCATCACCACGTCCACGCCGAGGAGCACGAGGCTCAGGGACATCACTTTCGTTTTCTCTCCCCTGAGGAGGGTGTCCATTTCGCCGGAGAGTTCCAGCTCGTCCTTCATGATACCGATACCGGAGAGTTCGTCCCAGTTCACTTCATCAGCCTTGAAAGGCATGTCGTTTCCGTTTTCCTTTTTCATATTTCTTTCTTTTTTTTGATTCAACATTCATTTTTCAGTAACCTGTTGTCAGGCAATGCTCGCACCTTTTGACTTGCGGTTTCCCTGTTCCTGTCGCTGGCTGTTGGCCACCACATTGCGCTGCGAGGCATCACGCTTGCGGTCAGGATTCTCGTTGTAGAAGTCCAGACGCCCCTGGTTGAAGTTCGCCTTGACGTACTGCGAGATGGTCTTCCCGTCATATCCCTTGATGCCTTCCACCAGCACGGCCTTTCCGCTCTGCAGGTCCGCACGCTGCTGTCTGGTCAGTTCCACGTCCCATACCTTGGGTGGAATCTTGAAATCCTCGCGCTGCTCGAAGCCGTCCGGCGTACGGGAGTAGCTCAGGCGTCCCGTTTCCAGGTCGGCCTTGATGAAGGAGGAGAATTCCTCTCCCTTGCGGTTCACCATGTCATTGAGGAAAATCACCTTGCCGTCACGGAGCTGCTGCTGTTCCTCCGCCGTAATCTTCACCCCGTTGATTTCGTTGGGAATATAGATTTCGCGTGCGCCTTCCGGAGAGTCCGGATTATAGCGGGTGTAGGACGGGCGGCCTGTCGCCTCGTCCAACTTCACGTAGGAGGAGAACACCTCGCCGTCCTTGCGCTGCATTCCCTCCACGAAGATGGCTTTTCCAGCGTTCAGGTCCTCAATCTGTTTCTGTGTCAGTTCCACGCCCCCGAGTGTCTGGCGGTTGAAGAGCTTGTCGTTCTCGAAAATGAACTCGACACCCCTGCGTTCGGCATTCACCTGAATGAAGGCGTTGAACTCGTTGCCGGATTTGGCGATCATGCCCTCTACATAGACCTTCTTGCCTTCACGCAGGTCATTCTGCTCCTGCTCTGTCAGTTTCACTCCCTTGATTTCCCTCGGGATGAAAGCATTCTCCGCTTTCATGGCGACCACCTCGTTGGTCAGCTTGTCGATGCTGATGAAGGATGGGATATATTCCCCGTTGCGTCCTTTCAGTTCCACGACACGCCCCATGTTGCCCGTTTCGAGCAGGTTCTTCTTGTCCTCGTCGGAGAAGATGTGTCCGAAGTACGGTCGGTCAAGGTCGGGTTTCTGCCGGATACCGTGGATGCCGAGCACCACTTCGCCCGCCATGGACTGCTGGAAGGACAGACGTGCGTCCGTTCTCAGTACGGCCGAGCCGAAGTTCATGCTTATGGGCACGACCTGGTTGGTCTTGTAGCCCTTGAGCATCTGTTCGAGCAGTCCGCGTTCCTGGAGGTATTCACGGGAGATTCCGAAATTCTTGAGCTGTTCCCAGTTGATCATGGACTCGTTGTAACGGTACTGGGGGGACTGGTTCTGCGGCTGGCTGTCAGCTGCGGCAGCCTGCTGCTGGGTTTCATTTTTCTTTGCCATTTCTTCTTGGTTTTTGGGGTTGATACTTTGGTTTTCCTTGTTGCGCGGAACAATCTCGTACTGCTTGAGAAATTCCTCCACGGCTTTTGTCTTTTTTCCTGCGGCGATGTCCTCGATGGCCTGCTGTACGGCAGGGTCGTCCAGCCTGTCTTCCTTGACGGAGAGGATTCCGAAGCGTGTCGGGTCTTTCAGCTGGCTCCAGAAGTTCTTGATGAAGTTCTCGAAGGCGTCTGCATAGCGGTCAATCTTCAGGAAGGAGTTCCGGTTCTGCCTGTCGGCGGCTACCGTGTTGAATTTTCCGTCCTGTCCGATTTGCGACACCGCTTCCAGAATCAGTTCCATCTTGTCAAGGATGAACACGATGTCACTCATCTGCTCGTTTTCGGAGACCTGCGGTTTCGGGGGTTCTTCCCTTGCATTTTTCTTTGCCATAATTTTTGATTTTTAGTGTTGATAACTCATGTTGTCACCGCAAATATATAGGAGAAAAATTGATAAATAATTGATTTGCAATATGTTAGGATACACATTACACCATGTGTCATCACATTACACCGCAGGCCGGAGAAAACGGAGCGAAAAAGCGTGGGAAAACGGCAGGAAAAGGAGAAAAAACAAGGGACGAGAAAGAAAAGGGAAAAGACGGGAACAGGCTGGAAAGACAAGGGCATGGCGGTACGCACTGCCGAACGGAAGAAAAGGAAAAACTGTAATTATGCGACGACGAACCGGGAGGAAAAGGGGCGATGTATGAGGTAACGATCGAGCAGTCGGGAGATTTCCGCAGCTTCATTAAGTCGGTCGTGGTAGTCGCCAACGGTACGCAGTTGAAAGACGGGGCGACGGGGGAAAGCCTCGCAAGCCCGGTGATTCTAAGCGATGAAGAACTGGCCGTCGAAAAGGTGACGTTAAGTACGACGGGAAAGGCGATCGAGTTTGCCGTTTCCGGTGGTGTCGTGGACGGAGAGGACGGCGTTGTGAACGAGCCGATGCAGTGGGTAGTGACCGTTTACAAAAACGGAAAGGAGATCGAGAAAAAGAGCCTTGTTTTCCGGGACGGGAAGGAGATAAGTACGGATGATCTGAATCTGTATTATAATTGACGTGACGGCCTGAATGTCCCCCGGATGAATGTTCGGGGGATTTTTTTTCTTTTGGGCGTTCCCGTGGGACGGTCGGGCTTTACGTTTCAAGTCCTCGCCTAAAGGCTGTGGGCTTTACTCTGCAATCCCTAACGCATGGCTG
>ERZ781275.2058-NODE-2058-length-10045-cov-70.731431_pt1 | contig 10045 bp, 8 predicted proteins | sample MGYA00375853_ERZ781275 | MGnify/ENA primary metagenome ERZ781275 (study PRJEB29790, sample SAMN03653691) | human gut metagenome | host: Homo sapiens | place: USA: Dallas, Texas | collected 2012-07-23 | study: EMG produced TPA metagenomics assembly of the Gut...
AAATCAAGGAGCGTACCTATGACTTAAAATCCAGAGGACAGGGGCGTATGATTCAGGTTTCTATCCCTGCCAGCGTGCCATTAAAGGAGTTCGATTACAACGCAGAGGTGGAAATTATCCATCCTGTGGCAGATACCGTGGCAACGGCTACCTTTCAGGGAGCAGAGGTGGACTGGTACATCAAGGCTGATGATATTGTTCTGAAAAAAGGTGCTGCCATGAATCCGCAATCACCAAAGAAAGAACCGCCAACAGAAAAATAAGTATGGACGCAATTACTGGATATGAAGAATACGAACAGGACTTCCGGCTGGTTTCTCTGCCGGAATACTGCTGGATGGCAGGTCAGCTTCTTATCGAAGCCCTAGAAGATTATCAGCCGCCGGAAAATCTGGCAGTTTATATGCCGGAATGTCTGTGCAGGGAGTTGTCCGGCTATACTTTTTTATTTCAAGCCCATATGGAAGACAACAAGAAAGGATATTCGCTGCTTTATATGGGCTATTTTTAATCACGGAAAGGAGGATTGTTCCCATGAAACAGCTTTTCCCCCGTGGAAAACGTATCCGCCCCACGAATAAAGACCTTGTGTTCCATACTGCCCTTGCCGCCCTGTTCCCTGTCTTCCTGCTGGTTGTCCTGCTGTTTCATATCCGGCAGATTGCCGGAACCAACTGGCAGGAAGTGTCCCTTTCCCAGATAGCACAGGACATAAATATCCCTTACCTGTTATTCAGCATGGGCGTGGCAGGGCTGGTGTGTCTTACAGCAGTTCTTCTGTTCTGGCGATACCGCAGGGACGAAGTAAAGCAGCTCATCCACCGCCAAAAGCTGGCAAGGATGGTGTTGGAAAACAAGTGGTATGAATCGGAGCAGAGAAAGGAAGACGCTTTTTTCAAGGACTTGTCTTCCAGCCGTTCCAAAGAAACCATCACTTATTTTCTCAAAATCTACTACCGGATGAAACAGGGCTTGCTCCATATCCGTGTGGAAATCACCTTGGGGAAATATCAGGAGCAGCTCTTACACTTGGAGAAAAAGCTGGAAAGCGGCTTGTACTGTGAGCTGACGGATAAGGAATTAAAGGATTCCTATGTGGAGTACACCCTGCTTTATGATACCATTGCCAACCGTATTTCCATTGAGGATGTACAGGCAAAGGACGGCAGGCTCCGGCTTATGGAAAATGTCTGGTGGGAGTATGACAAGCTCCCCCATATGCTCATTGCCGGAGGAACCGGCGGCGGAAAGACCTACTTTATCCTGACCCTCATTGAAGCCCTGCTCCGCACCAACGCCGTCCTGTTCGTATTAGACCCGAAGAACGCCGACCTTGCAGATTTACAGGCGGTTATGCCGGATGTGTACTACAAAAAGGAAGATATGCTCGCCTGCATTGACCGTTTCTATGAAGAAATGATGAAACGCAGCGAAGACATGAAGCTCATGGAGAATTACCGGACAGGGGAAAACTACGCTTACTTGGGGCTTCCGGCAAATTTCCTTATCTTTGATGAATATGTGGCATTTATGGAAATGCTCGGCACAAAAGAAAATGCCGCTGTCCTCAACAAATTAAAACAAATCGTTATGCTTGGGCGGCAGGCTGGCTTCTTCCTGATTCTCGCCTGCCAGCGTCCGGACGCAAAGTATCTGGGGGACGGAATCCGTGACCAGTTCAATTTCCGTGTGGCTCTGGGGCGGATGTCGGAAATGGGCTATGGAATGATGTTCGGGGAAACCACAAAGGATTTCTTCCTAAAGCAGATAAAAGGGCGTGGCTATGTGGATGTGGGAACCAGTGTTATCTCAGAGTTTTACACGCCCCTTGTGCCAAAAGGACACGATTTCCTCAAAGAAATAAAAAAGCTCATAGACAGCAGGCAGGGAGTGCAGGCGGCGTGCGAAGCGAAAGCCGCAGAAACGGACTGACCTGCTGTGGCTGGTGTGCCGCAAGGCACGCCAGCATGAACCCCTCGTATCTAACAGAGGGGTACAAATCGACAGGCAATAACCAAACAACAGGGCAGAATCCCACGGTACACAAGGGATTTTCCCATATCCGGCGTATGTCAACAAGGCTCTGAAAGTTGACATACGCTTTTTTAGACAGGAGGGATTTTCACTGAATGAAGAAACATTGGTACGGAACATCAAAGAGAAACGGGAAAGTTACGGTATCTCACAACAGAAACTTGCCCTAGCTGCCGGAATCACCCGTCCGTACCTGAGCGATATTGAAACGGGCAAGGCTCACCCATCCGAAGCATTACAGGAAGCCATCACGGAAGCTCTGGAACGCTTTAACCCAGACGCTCCCCTTGAAATGCTCTTTGACTATGTGCGGATTCGCTTTCCCACTACAGATGTGAAGCATATCGTGGAAGACGTGCTGCGGCTAAAGCTGCCTTACTTTATCCATGAAGACTACGGCTTCTACTCTTACACGGAGCATTACTATCTTGGGGATATTTTCGTTTTGGTATCGCCGGAACTGGAAAAAGGGGTGCTGCTGGAACTGAAAGGGCGTGGCTGCCGCCAGTTTGAAAGCTATCTGCTGGCACAGGAACGGAGCTGGTATGAATTTTTCATGGACGTTCTCATGGAGGACGGCGTGATGAAGCGGCTTGACCTCGCTATCAATGACAAAACGGGAATCCTGAACATTCCCCATCTGACAGAGAAGTGCCGGAATGAGGAATGTATCTCGGTCTTCCGCAGCTTCAAAAGCTACCGCAGCGGCGAACTGGTACGGCGTGAGGAAAAAGAATGTATGGGGAACACCCTGTATATCGGTTCCCTCCAAAGTGAGGTGTACTTCTGCATTTACGAAAAGGACTATGAGCAGTACAAAAAGCATGATATTCCCATTGCGGACGCAGAGGTAAAGAACCGCTTTGAAATCCGGCTGAAAAATGAGCGTGCCTTTTACGCCATCCGTGACCTGTTAGAACATGACAATCCAGAACGGACAGCTTTTCAAATCATCAACCGCTATATCCGGTTCGTGGACAGGGACGATACGAAGCCCCGTTCTGACTGGCGTATCAATGAGGAATGGGCGTGGTTTATGGGGGAACACAGGGGAAGTCTGAAACTGACAACGAAACCGGAACCCTATTCCTTTGAACGCACCCTGCACTGGCTCTCCCATCAGGTAGCCCCCACGTTAAAGCTGGCTCTCCGTCTGGATAAGATGAACCACACCCAGATTGTCCATGACATCATCACCCATGCAAAGCTGACGGAGAAGCACGAAAAAATCCTGAAGCAGCAAGCCGCCGCTGCAAAGGAGGTGGTGCTTTAACGGTGGCAATTTTGGAACCTAAGAACTCTTACAGGAAAGAAAGGAGCTTTTATGAATTTCGGACAGAATCTTTACAACTGGTTTTTATCCAACGCCCAGTCCCTTGTGCTGCTGGCAATCGTGGTGATTGGACTGTACCTCGGATTTAAGAGGGAATTTTCCAAACTTATCGGCTTTTTAGTAGTGTCCCTTGTAGCGGTTGGTCTGGTCTTCAATGCGGACGGTGTAAAGGACATCTTACTGGAACTGTTTAATAAGATTATCGGTGCATAGGAAAAAACATATTACACTTCCGTTATGGAGCAAGCTCTGATTGCTTCATGGCGGAAGTCCACTAGGGGCTTGGGGAGCGTAACTCCCCAAACAACCTGACAGAGAAAGGACGTGATACTGATTGAGGAAATGAAAATCTACATCCTGAACACCACAAGGTTTTACCATGAGGATTTTGAGGAATATCCGGGGGCATGGTTTTCCTGCCCCGTGGATTTTGAAGAAATCAGGGAACGTCTTGGGGTTCAGAGTGAGGAAGAAATCGAAATTGAAGACTATGAGCTGCCGTTTCCATTGGAGGGCAACACAAGGCTCTGGGAAATCAACGCCCTTTGCCGGATGGTACAGGAAATGCAGGGAACGCCTCTCTATTATGAAATGGATGTGGTACAAAAGCGGTGGTTTTCCAGCTTTACGGAATTTATCGACCACAAAGACCAGATACGCTGCTATCCGGTGCAGGACGGAGAATCCCTCGCCCATTATCTGGTGCAGGAGATTCAGGTATTCGGAGAAATACACCCAGACTTAATGAACCATATCGACTACGCTGCCATTGGTCGGGAGCTGGAAACCAGCGAAAACTACCTGTTTACGGACAATGGTATCTTTTATTACCGCTAAAAGGAGGTGAAGGAACTTGGAAGAAATGCGGATTTACATTGCCAACTTAGGAAAATACAATGAGGGCGAACTGGTAGGGGCATGGTTCACGCCGCCTGTGGATTTTGAGGAAGTCACGGAACGTATCGGCTTGAATGATGAATATGAGGAATATGCCATCCATGATTATGAGCTGCCCTTTGCGATTGACGAATATACCCCCATTGAGGAAGTCAACCGCCTGTGTGAAATGGTGGAGGACTTACCGGAATATATTCAGGAGGAACTATCAGAGCTGCAATCCTACTTTGGCAGTATCGAAGAACTCTGTGAGCATGAAGACGATATTATCTGCCATTCCGGCTGTGACGATATGGCGGATGTGGCTCGCTACTATCTGGAAGAAACCGGACAGCTTGGGGAACTTCCGGCACACTTACAAAACTATATCGACTATGCAGCCTATGGGCGTGACATGGAATTGGAGGGAACCTTTGTTGTCACGAACCACGGCGTATATGAAATCATACGGTAGACCCGTCTGTATCTCTTTCAGGAAATGCAGGCGGATTTTTTGATTCAGGGGCGGCTTTTGCTGCCCCCATCTTTTAGAAAGGACGGACAACATGAAGAAAATACGAAGCTATACCAGTATCTGGTCGGTGGAAAAGGTACTCTATTCCATCAATGATTTTAAGCTGCCATTCCCCATCACGTTCACACAGATGGCGTGGTTCGTGGTGTCGGTGTTTGCGGTTATGCTCTTGGGGAACCTCCCTCCCCTTTCGTTCATTGACGGGGCATTTTTGAAATATTTCGGCGTACCCTTTGCCCTCACTTGGTTCATGTGCCAGAAGACCTTTGACGGGAAGAAGCCTTACGGCTTCCTGAAATCCGTACTGGCATATCTGGTACGCCCGAAACTGACCTATGCAGGAAAGCCCGTGAAGCTGGAAAAGGAATATCCGGCACAGCCCATCACGGCAGTAAGGAGTGATATTTATGGCATATCCGATTAAGTATATCGAAAATAACCTTGTGTTCAACCATGACGGGGAGTGCTTTGCCTACTATGAGCTGCTTCCCTACAACTATTCCTTTTTAAGCCCCGAACAGAAATATCAGGTACACGATTCCTTCCGGCAGCTTATCGCCCAGAACAGGGACGGGAAGATTCACGCCCTGCAAATCAGCACCGAATCCAGCATACGGGCAGCACAGGAACGCTCCAAACAGGAAGTAACAGGCAAGTTAAAAGATATTGCCTGTGCAAAGATTGACGCACAGACCGAAGCCCTGATTTCCATGATAGGGGAAAATCAGGTGGACTACCGCTTTTTTATCGGCTTCAAGCTGCTTGTCAATGAGCAGGAAGTCACCATGAAGCAGTTCCGCAGGGAAGCAAAGACCGCCGTTTCCGATTTTCTCCATGAAGTCAACCACAAACTCATGGGGGATTTTGTTTCCATGAGCAATGAGGAAATCTGGCGGTTTCAGAAGATGGAAAAACTGTTAGAGAATAAAATCTCACGCCGCTTTAAAGTCCGGCGGCTTGATAAGGACGATTTTGGCTATCTGATTGAGCATTTATACGGGCAGACCGGAACCGCCTACGAAGATTATGAGTATTATCTTCCGAAAAAACGGTTTCAGGAGGAAACGCTGGTGAAATACTATGACCTCATCAAACCCACCCGTTGTCTGATAGAGGAAAACCAGCGGTATCTGAAAATCGAACAGGAAGACGGGACGGTCTATGCCGCCTACTTCACCATCAACAGCATTGTGGGGGAACTGGACTTCCCATCCTCGGAAATCTTTTACTATCAGCAGCAGCAATTCACCTTTCCCATTGATACCTCTATGAATGTGGAGATTGTGACAAACCGGAAAGCCCTCTCCACGGTGCGGAACAAGAAAAAAGAGCTGAAAGATTTGGACAACCACGCATGGCAGAATGACAGTGAAACCAGTACAAACGTGGTGGACGCTTTAGACAGCGTAAATGAGCTGGAATCCACCTTAGACCAGAGCAAGGAATCCATGTATAAGCTGTCCTATGTGGTGCGTGTGACAGCTCCCGACTTGGAAGAACTGAAACGCCGCTGCAATGAGGTGAAAGATTTTTATGACGATTTGAACGTGAAGCTGGTTCGCCCCTTTGGGGATATGCTGGGGCTGCATGGGGAATTTCTCCCTGCCAGCAAACGGTATCTGAACGATTACATCCAGTATGTCACCAGTGACTTCCTCGCTGGTCTTGGTTTCGGAGCAACCCAGATGTTGGGGGAACCAGAGGGTATTTATATCGGGTACAGCCTTGATACAGGAAGAAATGTGTACTTAAAACCTGCCCTTGCCAGTCAAGGGGTAAAAGGCTCTGTTACCAACGCCCTTGCTGCCGCTTTTGTCGGCTCCCTCGGCGGTGGAAAATCATTCAGCAACAACATGATTGTCTATTATTCCGTACTATTTGGGGCACAGGCTCTCATTGTTGACCCGAAAGCGGAACGGGGACGCTGGAAAGAAACCCTGCCGGAAATCGCCCATGAAATCAATATCGTAAACCTGACCTCAGAGGAACAGAACAGGGGCTTACTTGACCCCTATGTGATTATGGAGAACCCAAAGGATTCCGAATCACTGGCAATCGACATCCTGACCTTTTTAACCGGCATTTCCAGCCGTGACGGGGAAAAGTTCCCTGTTCTTCGGAAAGCCATCCGTGCAGTGACAAACAGTGAGGAACGGGGACTTTTCAAAGTGATTGAGGAACTTCGGGCGGAGGGAACCACCATCAGCACCAGCATAGCCGACCATATCGAATCCTTTACGGACTATGACTTTGCACACCTGCTCTTTTCGGATGGGGATGTCACACAGTCCATCAGCCTTGAAAAGCAGCTCAATATCATTCAGGTGGCGGATTTGGTGCTGCCGGATAAAGAAACCTCGTTTGAAGAATACACCACAATGGAGCTGCTTTCCGTGGCAATGCTCATTGTAATCAGCACCTTTGCCCTCGACTTTATCCACACCGACCGCAGCGTGTTTAAGATTGTGGATTTGGATGAAGCATGGAGCTTCTTACAGGTGGCACAGGGCAAGACCCTCTCTATGAAGCTGGTTCGTGCCGGACGTGCCATGAACGCAGGCGTTTACTTTGTCACCCAGAACACGGACGATTTGCTGGATGAAAAGCTGAAAAACAATCTGGGCTTGAAGTTTGCGTTCCGTTCCACAGACATCAACGAAATCAAGAAGACCCTCGCCTTTTTTGGGGTGGATTCCGAAGATGAAAACAACCAGAAGCGGCTCCGTGACTTGGAAAACGGGCAGTGCCTTATCAGTGATTTGTACGGGCGTGTGGGAGTGATACAGTTCCATCCTATCTTTGAAGACCTGTTCCATGCCTTTGATACCAGACCGCCCGTAAGAAAAGAGGTGGAATGATGGTGATACATAGAACTTCCAACCGACCGCAATTCCCAGTTCCCTATCACACAAAAAAGGGCTTGTCTTGGAAGATAGCAGGAAAAGTGATTGGCAGGGTGCTTCTGGCACTCCTGCTCATCCTCCTGCTGCTGGCAGTCTTCGGCACAGCCGCCCATGCTGCCGGACTGGTGGATGATACGGTGGACGCTGCCAACGAATATAGCAAATATCCGCTGGACAACTACCAACTTGATTTTTATGTGGACAGCGGATGGGACTGGCTCCCGTGGAACTGGCTGGACGGTATCGGAAAACAGGTGATGTACGGGCTGTATGCCATCACAAATTTTATCTGGACAATTAGCCTGTACCTTTCCAACGCCACAGGGTATCTGATTCAGGAAGCCTACTCGCTGGACTTCATTTCCTCTACGGCGGATTCTATCGGGAAAAATATGCAGACCTTGGCAGGCGTTACCACAGGCGGCTTGTCCTCGGAGGGATTTTATATCGGGTTCCTGCTGATTCTCATTCTGGTGGTGGGGATTTACGTTGCCTACACAGGGCTTATCAAACGAGAAACCACAAAAGCCATCCATGCTGTTGTCAACTTCGTGGTGGTGTTCGTACTGTCCGCTGCCTTTATCGCCTATGCCCCTGATTATATCGGGAAAATCAATGAATTTTCCGCAGACATCAGCAATGCCAGCCTGACCCTTGGTACAAAGATTGTGCTGCCAAACTCGGAAAGTCAAGGAAAAGACAGTGTGGATTTGATACGGGACAGCCTGTTTTCCATTCAGGTTAAGCAGCCGTGGCTCCTGCTGCAATACGGCAACTCGGATGTGGAAAGCATTGGGGCTGACCGTGTGGAACGCCTGCTATCAACCAGTCCAGACGAAAACAACGGGCAGGACAGGGAAGAAATCGTGGTGGAGGAAATCGAAGACAGGGAAAACACCAACCTCACCATCACAAAGACCATCAACCGCTTGGGAACCGTCTTCTTCCTATTTATCTTCAATATCGGTATCTCCATTTTTGTATTCCTGCTCACGGGGATAATGATTTTTTCACAGGTGCTTTTTATCATCTACGCCATGTTCCTGCCTGTGAGTTTCCTCCTTAGCATGGTTCCCTCTTTTGAGGGGATGTCAAAACGTGCCATTACAAAACTGTTCAACACCATCCTTACCAGAGCCGGAATCACCCTGATTATCACGGTAGCGTTCAGTATTTCCACAATGCTCTACAACCTGTCTGGGGAATATCCGTTCTTCCTGACGGCGTTCTTGCAGATAGTGACCTTTGCCGGAATCTATTTCAAGCTGGGGGATTTGATGGGGATGTTCTCCTTACAGAGCGGTGATTCCCAAAGCATGGGGAGCCGTATCATGCGAAGACCCCGTATGCTCATGCACGCCCATATGCACCGTTTACAGCATAAGTTAGGGCGTTCTGTGGCAGCTCTTGGGGCTGGAACGGCTGCCTACCATGCAGGAAAACAGGCTGGCTCAGACCAGAGAACTACTTCAACATCTGGTTCTTCCAAACGGACGCAGGCAGACCACAGCAGACCAGATGGACAGGCAGCACCGGAAAAGGAATCCGCATGGAAACAGGCTGGCTCTGCGGTGGGTACGGTGGCAGATACCAAAGATAAGATAGTTGATACTGCCGGACAGCTTCGGGAGCAGGCAAAGGATTTGCCTGTCAATGCAAAGTACGCCCTTTATCACGGGAAAACACAGGTATCAGAGGGAGTACGGGATTTTACTTCCAGCGTGACCCAGACCCGAACTGCCAGAGCCGAACAGCGGAACGCACAGGCAGAAAGCCGCAGACAGACCATTGCAGAACGCAGGGCGGAACTGGAACAGGAAAAACAGCCGCAAAAGACAGCTTCCGAAGCCCCCAAAGGGGCGGCTCCCGTCCATGAACGCCCTGTTACTGCAAAGCAGCCGGAAGATTTCCGAAACCATGCAGATACCATTCATGCAGGAAAACCAGCCATGCAGCCTGTTTCCCCATCCATCAGGGAACGGGGACAGGTTCCTTATGGGGGAACTGTGGCAGAACGGGCTTCGGTTCCGGTGGTAAAAGCGGCTTCCATCCACCATGAACAGACACCGCCTGTAAGGACAGAACGCCAGATAGCCCCTCCGGCTCCCCCAGACAAACCAGAGGAAAGACAAAAGACAACTACTACACCTGCTGCTCCCCGTCCGGCAAGACCTGTCCAGAATGATACGGCTCCTGTGATACCGGAAAGAAAACGGGCTGCCCCTGTGGTAAAAGAATCGAACTTTACCATCCGGCGTACCACCGCCAGAAAGGAGTGGACAAAAACGGAAAAAACGGCTTCCAAACAGAAGAAAGGGGAGAAACCATGAAGTTAAGACACCTTTTCTTCGCCTGTTCCGGCGT
>ERZ781275.2059-NODE-2059-length-10042-cov-4.567838_pt1 | contig 10042 bp, 9 predicted proteins | sample MGYA00375853_ERZ781275 | MGnify/ENA primary metagenome ERZ781275 (study PRJEB29790, sample SAMN03653691) | human gut metagenome | host: Homo sapiens | place: USA: Dallas, Texas | collected 2012-07-23 | study: EMG produced TPA metagenomics assembly of the Gut...
ATGAAAAAAATGATATACTGAAGTCAAAGGAAAGGCTGGTGAAGGTATTCATGGATAAGTACGAGGAAATGCAGAAGGATGATGAGCTGTGGTCAACCGCAATGGCCATTCAGATGGGAGAGGCACGTTACCGCTATGGCTTGGAGGACAGCTTTGAAGAAGGAAAAAAGAAAGGAGAAGAATTGCTGTTAATCAAACAGCTGGAAAGTAAATATCATGAGGATTGTTCAGCCTGGCTGCAATCTTTGAGCAATGAACAAATCGAAGCCGTATCCAGCTTGATCCTGGTCTGTAATTCTTTTCAGGAGCTGAAGGATCAGGTTATGTCAATGAAGTAATACATACAATCCAAATAAAAAAACTGTTTTATAAGCATATGCCTCTATAAAACAGTTTTTTAATCTATTCTTTCTGCCGCAGCCTTATCACAGGTATCGAAAATATTGTTAATACATTACATGAATGGATGCTGCATATTTTTAACAGGTATAGAGTGCTCTGCTGTTCATACGTACAATGCTCATAGGGAAGGAAATCATACACCTAGAATTCAGCACAGAATTTGATTAACTCCTGTAGGGATATGCTTTCCTTTAGCATGGCATATACCTCCCTCAGCTTATCCGCAGCGTGAAAATTCTCATACAGCTTCATAAGAGTATCCAAATCGTTGCCTTCCTTAACCACAGCATACCGCATAGCCGCAGCTGCCGTAAGTACGATATACCCGCATTTCTGTCCATATTTTTCAGCAAGTCGGAGCGGTTCATACAGCCGTTCCTCTTTTTTCAGCTTACGTTGTGCCTGCCGCGCATTGCGATACACCGTATCATAGATATCCCTGTTACGGAATTTATGCACGGCACGCATGGTAAAGGCAAGCTGCACATCCTGTTCCACCGCATACTCCTTTGCGATGATCGTACTGACAACTGGTACTGCTCGATCCATCAGCTCCATAATCTGTGTATCATTTGCGGCTTCTCCATAAACCTCATATTGTAGAAAATCCCCCAGATATGCAACGATCGCGCTCATGAAATTATACGTATAAATTTTTCTTTGAATCAGGGATGGAAAATCTGCTTCTAGCGGCATTCCCTGAAGGTCTAAAAGCATCCCCTTTACACTGCCATCCACCGGTAGCTCTGCGACATCCTCGCTAATCAGTGCCAGACTTTTTTCCTCTGGCTGCAGTGTGGTACAAAAAATAACACCCTCAGAAATACTATTGGATATATTCGCATCCACAAGCGGCTGTTTTACGTGGACACCGTTTTCACAGCATATGATCCGCAGCTGCTTTTCATCGCACTGTTCAGCCGCAGCACGCAATAGCCCCACCAGCTCCTTTATATTCCCTGCGAATACACTTGTCGTGATCAAATCTGAGTGTGCCAGCTTCTCCACGGCTTCCTCCTCTGCCGTCGTATAGGCATCATAGCCGGTAATTTGAATCGGCTTCTTCGTATCACCAAAGTAGTGAACGGTATAAGATTTTTCCGCATTCAGCTGGTCTATAAGCTCTTTATTTTTATCAATAAACGTAATATGATATGCATTTGCCTGCAGGATGGGTGCGATAAAGCCGCGCCCTGTCTGTCCTGCGCCAATAAGTACTGCTTCTTTCATGTTCCTCCAGTCTCCCATTTCTCTATGGGACCATATCGCAAGGCAATAAGCATCACTATGACACGCATAGCCTTGCATTTTTGCATTCCTGTGCAGTAGCTGCATGCTTTTGGGCATAGCACGCACCTTATGGAAAGCGGCCTGCCCTGCAGACCGCTGTATTCTTATGCAAGTGGTTACGATATAACCCTCGTGTTATCTATCCCTTGCTTTTTCCTCCGGATACCGGAATGGTGACGCCGGTGATATAGCTGGCATGATCGGAAATCAGATAACAGATCAGATCCGCTACCTCATACAGATGTCCCGGTCTTCCTAATGGTATAGAGGATTTGTAATTTTTGAAGAACTCCTCCGGCTTGGTATTGACATCCCAGCCGCGACCATATGCCTGCGCTCTATATTTTTCATCATTATTGGCAGGGGTACGATCCAGAATATCTGGTGCCACACCGACAACACGAATATTATACGGTCCCAGCTCCTTTGCCCAGGAAATTGTAAAGGCATGAATCGCAGCCTTTGTGGCAGAATAGCAGCTATGTCCTCGGGAGCCCATCAATCCTGCACAGGAAGAGAGGTTGATGATAACTCCCTCCTTTTTTCCATACAATACGCGTGTCACCGCCTGCGACACCAGAAACGTTCCCTTCTGATTGACACCGACCATAAAATCAAAATCCTCTTCGCTCAGCTCATACTGCGGTTCACTGCCATAGTAATCGACAAGAATCCGCGGTCTGGTTACACCGGCATCGTTTACCAGAGCATCCACTGTCCCGAATTTCTGTACTACGGCATCAACACCAGCCTCGACCTCCTTTTTATTACGGATATCCAGATGCACATACATCTTACGCTCATCCTCACAGAAATCCTTTGGCTTTGCCAGATCGAAGATTGCGACTCTGGCATTGCAGGCAAGCAGATCCTTTACCATAGCTTCCCCGATTCCCATCGCACCACCGGTCACAATCACGACCTTGTTATTCAAATCAATCCATTGCTTTTGTTCCATACATGCTCCTCCTTAAACGATACCGAAGAAGGAAAGTACCACAGACAGCACCAGGATGGATACCAGAATGCGTACATACTTCGGCCCGCTTTTCTTAATATAGAAATAAATGCCAAATACGACGAGCAGCGGCAGAATATTCGGGAAAATCTTATTCAAAACATCCTGCAGCAGCTGTTTTTCACCAACTGCATTCGCCCATGATATTGGTGTAACAAGCTTTACATAGGTGGAAGACAATGCTCCCATCATAAACAGACCAAGCACACTGGCTGTCTTAATGAACTGATTCAGCTTACCGGATTTCAGAATGGATACCACAGATTTTCTTCCCAGTGTATAGCCCTTTGTGACAAGTGTATACGCAAGGAAAGTTATGGCAACACCCCAGATCAGCAGTGGACCGACGCCTGCCAGCCAGTTCCCCTCTGCGGCCAGTGGAATAAACATGGATAACAGCAGCGGACGAAGCATACCGTGATTGATGGTATCTCCAATTCCTGCCAGTGGTCCCATCAGACCGACCTTCAGGTTGCTGATCATATCTGCGGAGGCCTCCAGCTCTTCACTGCCTGCCCCTTCCTGCAGCATGATTGCGCGCTCCTCCTCCAAAGCGCAGGTCATACCGAAGATAACGGAGCCCCAGGTTGCCTCGGAGTTATAGAACATCAAATGACGCTGTAATGCTTTTTTGTATTCCTCTTCATCCTCCTTATATAGCTTCGCAAGAATTGCACTCATACCATAGGAGAATGCCGGAGCCGTCAAACGCTCAAAGCCGGAATTCACCTCGGCTGTAAGATAATATTTTGCCCAGCCCTTGATTACTTCATTTTTCTTCAGATTAAGTTCGCTCATATCAGAAATCTCCTTCATCATCATCTACAACGACTGTACTGCCGGTACTGTTGGTAAACTGTGATTGAAGAATTGCAATACAAATTGCAATTACCGCAATTCCTATCGTATTCATACCTGTGTAGGCATACATTGCAAAGCCAAGAATAAAGTATGGGATAAGCTCCTTTTTCCCAATGACCATGATGGTTACCGCAAAGCCAAGGGCCGGAAGCAGACCGCCCGCAACACTCAGACCGTTCATTGCCCATGCAGGAATCGCATTCAGGAACGCGGATACGGCATCGGTTCCAAACAGCAGTGCCAGCGTTGTCGGAAGAACACGCAGTGGAATGGAACAGAAGAACGGATACCAGAATTCCGCTCTGCCCATCGCTTTCATATCCCCTTTTTCAGCTGCCTTGTCCGCAAGGTGGACAAAGTAGGAATGATAGGTACGCTTCAGATTATCCAGCAGGACTCCCAGAAGTCCTACCGGAACAGCAATGGTTACAGCAATATCCGGCGCTAATCCGGCTGCCAGTGCCACCGGAATCGTAATGCAGGATGCCAGCGCTTCATCCGCAGGCAGTGTACCGCCCGGAGCTATTGCGCCTAAATAAATCATCTGTAGAGATGCGCCGATTTTCATCGCATCCCCCAGGTTTCCCATAATAAGTCCAATCGGAACCGCCAGAACCAGTGGCTGACGGACGAGATGCAGTGTACCATACCAGAGTTTATTGGTTGCCAGCCAGTAGAGTACACCAAATACCAGGGCTAATCCTATGTTCATAAATATCTCCTTTTCATTTCATTTTATAATTCCTGAAATATGCTTTTAATACTCCCTCATTGCTGTACCATGCAGTTTTTAACAATCGTTTTTCACCGCATGGCAGCATTATTTCCCGCGTACTTCCTTTAAAGCGTCGTGTAGTGTGAATGCCGGATCCTTCGGCGTTACCTGCAGCGTAACCTCTACACCCTCATTCTGCATAGCCTCCAGCATATCCGCTTCCTGTTCACTTAACGACAGCTCATTTGAAATCATGACCTTGTTTGTCCCATTGCCAAGACCGCCCACCTGCAGTGCCTTCATCGGAAATCCCAGATCGAAGGCCTTCTTTGCATTTTCCACAGACTTAAACAAAATCAGCAGCTTCTTATCCTTAAATACATCCTTTTTGAATGCAGCTACCGCTTTTTCTATCGGACGTATTGCCACCTTTACGCCCGGAGGCGCTGCCATCAGGAATACCTGTGCCAAAAACTTGTCTGCCGCCAGCTTATCATCCACTATCAGGATGGAATCTGCGGATACCTGCTTGATCCAGTTGGTGACAACCTGACCATGCATCAGTCGAAAATCAATACGTATGAGCTTAATTTCTGACATGCTGCTCATCCCCTTTCTTCATCGAATGCTATCGGTTCCGGCTGTATAATAGATGCTTTCGCCGCCTCAAGACCAGCCTCCATCAGCTCCTGAATCGTACATTCGTCATTGTTGCGCTTCAAGATCAGCTCTATCAGCATCGGCAGATTGACACCGCATAGTACATGGAGTGAAAACTCCCGCTGCAGCATCATCCCTACATTGGAGGGGGTTCCTCCATACAGGTCTGCCAATACAAGGATTTCTCCTTGAACGCCTGTAAGATAGTCTCTGACCTCCTCGTAATATTCCTCTATTGACATTCCGGACAATAGTGAAACAGCATGAACATGCTCTGTTTTCCCTGCAATCAGCTCTGCGCTTTTGATCAGCTCCTCTCCAAATCTACCATGATTCAGTATCACATACGTTATCGGCTCTATCACTTCTTCACTTCCTTTACCTACGGTTCAACGGCCTTTGAACTACACCCTTACTTTACCATTCTGTGATCCCTTTATTTTTTCTTTTATTGCACCAGCAATCGTGCAGCTTTTCTGAAGGATTGCTTTTTCGCTTCTGCACGGATGCTCGTGCAATAAGATTAAAATATTTTTGAAATAGATTGGGTTATACTAGAAAATGAAACAGAGGGGGTAATGATTGCAGGTGATAAAATGCTGACAAAGAGACAATACTCGATCTTATCTTTTTATGTGGACAACAGGGGAACGTATGTTTCATCCAATGAACTCGCTGCTATGTTTGATATCAGTGTACGGACAGTAAAAAACGAGCTGAAGCTCGTCCGTGATTTTTGCGATTCCTATTCCTCATTTGTACTGGATACACTTGCAGGAAAGGGAACCAGATTATGTGTACTGGATGATACGGCATTTGAAAAGGACATGGAGATTCTGCGCAAGAAAACGCTGCAGCTTTCCTGTAATACAAAAAACCGTGTCCATTCCGTTATGAAAATGCTGATGGATGCGACAGGCTATGTATCGAAATATACACTGACAGAGACCTTTTATATCAGTGAATCCACACTGTATCACGCACTGAACGAAATCAAAAAGCTTCTGACGCAGTATGATCTGACACTGATTCATAAAACAAATCTGGGCTATAAAATCGAAGGAAGAGAAATCGACAAGCGGATGTGCATCGCGAAAAATGAAATCAATGATGAATCCGCCGATCATTTCGCATTATCCGAGGATGTGTCGGATATTTACAATGTAGTGGCGGATGTGTTTTTCAAGTACCATTATCAAATCAATGAACAGACCATTCAGAATATTACCGCGCATATTGCACTCACATTGCGCAGAGTCAGAAAAGGGCATTTCATTGAACAGCATATGGAACAGGATATGCCGGATTCCACAGAATATCAGATTTCTACGGAAATCCTGACACGCTTTCTTACCAGATACCGTATTAAGAAGCAATACATGTTAAATGAGATCAATCTGTTAACACAGACCATTTTAGGAAAGCTTGATTATTCCAGAAATGATCGTCTACAGAAAGAGGTTAATGATTTTATCAACGATTCCTTTCTGTATATCCGCAACAAGTTCTGTGTCAACTTTGAGCCTGCGGAAAGCCTGAAGCTGTTTCTGGCACTACATCTCGTACCGCTGATCTATCGTATCAAATCCGGCACACAGCTGAATAACATGATGGCACCGGAGATCAAGCAGTCCTTTCCGCTTGCTTATGATATTGCCTTATATTTCACGCTGCTGATTAAGGAACGGTTTCACCTGAGTGTTTCTGCGGATGAAATTTCCTATCTGTCCCTGTATTTCAATTATGGGCTGGAAAATATTCATCTGGGAAATTCTGCTAAGAAAATATTGATTATCACATCGCTTCGCAAGTCAGAAACAGTTCTGCTGCGTCATAAGATTTTGACTTGGTTTCCCAATCAGATTGCAGAGATTACCTTTATCACAGGAGATGCTGACGATTTTGATACCGAGGATTATGACGCTATTTTCTCCACCGACAGAGACAGTGAGAAATATAAGGGTGGTATCACGCTGATCAGTATCTTCCCGGATGAGAAGGATTTCGAGAAAATCAATCTGGCGATCAACGGCTATACAGACACGGATTCCATTCTTGAAAAATTCAGCGAGGATTGCTATTTCTATGGAGAAGTAAAGGATAAAGAAGAGATTCTGGATATTATCTGTCGCAATGCCATTGAAAAATATAGCCTTGACGATGAATTTCTGGAGGTCATTAAGGCAAGGGAGCAGATAACCAGCTCTTACTTTGGCAACTGTATCGCCGTACCGCATCCGCTCACACCGTTTTCGGATGAAACCTTTGTATCGCTGGGGGTATTGAAGAAGCCGATCGCATGGGATAAAAATCACAATGTTCGGATCGTTATGCTGGTATCCATCGAAAAGAACAATCCGAAGGCGTTCCAGTTCTGGTATTATATGAGTACCTTTGTGCGCAATGAGGAGCTATTGCAGAATTTTTTCAAAAAGCCCAGCTTTCTGCATTTTACGGAAATATTGAAAACATCACTGGAAAAGGATTTCGACTAGCCTGCTGGTTGGAATTCTTTTTTCCTATAGCTACTTCGTTCACATGCTTCTGTTTTGTAAAAAAAGACAAGCTTTAAGTTATAGATTCGCTCCTGCTTACAGGGATACCTGTTTTTATGCACGTACAGCCTTGGTGCTGCATATGTAAAAATGACATCTGCACTCCTGTGTAAATGTCATTGTTTCGGTTATTGTAATTCAATTCTTTTGATATGCTTCCATCGGTTGCATTTCCAGCTGCTGTTCCTTCCTTTTGAGATCTCGATAGAAGAACACCATCAGGCACGGTCCCATGAGCGACCATGCAATCGGTTCCGCAAGGCATACACCGGTATAGCCGGTAAACGGAATCAAGGCAAAGGTTGCCGCTATTTTCACCGCCATTTCGATACAGCTGGAAATAATCGGTCCCCTGCCGTTGCCCAGTCCCTGCAATCCGTTTCGATAGATAAACAAGACAGCCAGGATGAAATAGAAGACACTGCTGATGCGGGTATAATAAGCCGCCAGAGATATAACTTCCGTCTGCTTTGCATTGACAAGGAAGCCGATGAAGAAGTCAATGCAGGTAAAGGATAAGAGAACCACAATGCACACCCACAAAAAGCTGATCCACACACTGGATTTCATACCGGCGCGGATTCTGGAGAAGCGCTGTGCCCCGAGATTCTGAGAGACAAAGGTCGTATCGGCAATCGCAATGCTGATCAGCGGCTGCATAAACATTTCCACTACCTTGCGGGCTGCGGTATGCGCTGCGATCGTTACTTCTCCCAGACTATTTACTGCACTTTGCAAAATGACAGAGCCAAGAGAAACGATGGAATTCATCAAGCCCATGGAAATCCCCATGGATAACTGCTTTCGCAAGATTTCACGCTCGACATGGAAGTCCTCTTTTTTTACGATGAACATCGGATATTTTTTACGCATATAAAGAAAGCACAGGATAACGCTAACCAACTGTGCAATAACGGTAGCATATGCTGCCCCAGCCACACCCAGCTGAATGATCGCAATGAAGATGTAATCCAGAGCCACGTTCAGAATGGATGCAATGATTAGAAAATACAGCGGTGTCCGACTGTCTCCGATGGAACGCATCATACTCGCCATCATATTGTACGCCATGGTCACAAACAGTCCCACGATAATTATGGTCAGATAGGAATCCGCCATCCCCAGAATGGAGGAGGGTGTCTGTAACAGATACAGCAGCGGCTTTTTCAACAGGATTGCGACAGCAAAGATTACCACAACACTGATCATGCAAAGCTTGATACAGCCTGCTGTGGCTTTTTTCATACCTTCTTCATCACGCGCTCCGTAATATTGTGCAATCATGATGGAAACGCCCATGGAAACACCGGTACAAAGTCCAATAACCAGATTGGAAAGCGATGCACTCGCACCGATAGCCGCAAGGGAATTTACCCCCAGAATCTGACCAACCATCATGGTGTCCGCCATGGTATAGAATTGCTGAAATACATTACCGAGTAAAACAGGTATTGCAAATGCCATAATCAGCTTTGTGACATTGCCCTGTGTCATATTTTTCATATTATCACCTACAAGGCTTAATTTTATCATATTTTTCACAATAGGAATACAGGAATAGAAAAATATACTGATGACTTTTAAATCATTTAAGAGGATTATTAAAAAATGACAGAACCCTACATGATCCGGCATCGTATTTATTTCTTTTACAAGATTGTGGTTTATGAAAATGCTGCTTCACAACATCAATTATGAGTATACGCGAGCTTCCTATTCCTTCGCATACATCTGTTTACCTATATCCATTTTTTTTACTGTTATATGATAAATTAAGAAAACTCATTTTCCCCTGTATGAGCAGCACTGTTTCCCTGTTTCAGCACAATGGTATCACCTGTACAAAAAATTCAATGATTTTCGGCAGTGATTCTCTGGATAGGTATTCCTGAAACTGCAGATATTCCTGCGACTCCAGAAAGCAGGTATTGGAGGAGCGCAGATGGTATACGATATCCCCAACCGGATTTGTTCCCATCGCAATTTCACCATATGCAAGAGCGCCCATAGCAAATTTAAACCCGATGGATATCGCACCGATACTGTATACACCAATAGCAATCGCACCGATGCTGATGTAGCCAATCGCCAGACAGCCAATGGCAAAGTAGGATAATGCGAGCGGACCGATGGCGAACAACAGCCCTAGCGTGAGCAGACCCAGACTGCATACTCCCACGCTTAATAGACCAATGGAAATCACACCAACGGAAACATTTCCTATCGCAATAATTCCCCTGGCAACACGCCAGTAGCCTTCCTCCGTGCGTCCTCTTCCAACATTGATGTCCACGAGTGGAATCCCACAGATTGTCAGCCTGGAGCGATACCGCTTTTCATACGTATAGCGGTTATGCACATAGATAACTTCCTTTTCCTTAATAACCTCTTTCTCCAGAGGGATTTTATTTCCCAGCAGCTCATCAATGCTGACCTGCAAGCTTCTGGAGAGTGTTTTCAGATTCTCCATATCCGGATTGGCAGTACCCGTCTCCCTTAATTAAAGATATTGTTGGGTAAAAAAGAAAGGTCAGTCGATTT
>ERZ781275.2060-NODE-2060-length-10030-cov-2.698947_pt1 | contig 10030 bp, 9 predicted proteins | sample MGYA00375853_ERZ781275 | MGnify/ENA primary metagenome ERZ781275 (study PRJEB29790, sample SAMN03653691) | human gut metagenome | host: Homo sapiens | place: USA: Dallas, Texas | collected 2012-07-23 | study: EMG produced TPA metagenomics assembly of the Gut...
GATGAGGCCTAGCGTCAGGATGGCGAGCACCATACCCGTCAACAGACGCCTTCCGTTCAGCTGCCTGTACATATGTGCATTGCCGGAAGGCATACCGTCATCCTTCATGCTAACGTGCACATTTGATCATAAAGGTTCCGTCGAACTTCAGTTCAGGGAGATATTTGGCATAGAACGCGCGCATATCGCCCATCGGATCCACTTCTTGGAAGGCGTTGGGATAGAGGATCTTGGCGAGGTACAGTGTCAACGTATAGTCGATCATGTTCCGGAGGCTGCCGTGATCCACGGCATATATCTCTCCAGACTTGACCGCAGCGAGATTCTTCCAAGCCGGACGCTCGGCAAAGCCCTTCAGCCGCTTCTGTGCAGTGGCCTCGCCGATGGTCAGCCCCATGCTCATCTGGTCACCCTCGGCGTTGTTGCGCCAAATACCGCCGCCGATGACGATAAGCTGGGGATTGGATGCAAGTACGAATTCCGTATCCAGCGGCGCATAGGGCTGGGTGGCATTCTCAGCCAGATTGTCGGCTCCAAGGTTTTTCAGGATCGCGCCCCAGAGTACGTCCTTATTATAGCTGTTCCCGTACTCTCCAATGCCCTTGTTCCCCAATTCCATGTAAACCGTCTTGTGCTTGGCGGAATCAGGGAGCGCGGCAATCTTCTTATACACGTCTTCAAGCGCGGAGGCATACGTGTCGCACTGTTCCTTGGCCACAGCTTCCCTGTCGAGAAGCTGGCCGAGGATCATCGTACTCTTCGTGTGGTTCTCCACCTTCATGGCATGGTAATCAAGGACTACAACCTTGATACCGGCCTTCTCAAATATGTCGATTTTCTGATTGTTGTCCGCAAACTGAGAGCGCCCTACCAATAACACATCAGGCCGAAGAGACAGTATTTTTTCGGAGTCGAGGATGTTGTCGTGATATCCGCCGATACTCGGGATAGCTTTCAGTTTAGGAAATGTTTCAGTATAGACGACATACTCGCCGTACCGGGTTTCCTCCCAACCGTCGAACGTCATGCCTACAACCTTATCCAGACTCTCCGCTCCGCCGACCATCAAAAAATTGGCGATGTAGTTTGCGACGACGAACGTCTTGGGGAGTTTATCCAGCCGGACCTCGCGCCCAGCAATATCGGTAAAGGAAATCGCCGGAGCAGCCAAAATCGTTTTTCCGGTACCCCCCAAAAAAAGAACCGACAGCGCGCAAGCCATCACCACACGGGAGAGCCTTCCCCAAATGTGCATCATGAACCCCTCCTTGCTGAATAAGTAACACGTTTATAAAAAAAGTATTATGTGTCAAGGGGGAATGAGTCCAATTACACTATATTTATAAATATTCTCTTAAATAAAATGCGGTTCAAGCCTCCGCGGGACGAACGGAGAGTTCTTGCGCAATCCCAGAAGGTCACAGTATGGGCGGCAACACCGCACTGTGCGAATGCTGTTTATCGACGTCATCCCGTCATCACTCCTGATGAGCGGCTCCGTTTTTCCATCGTACCCTGGAGGTTTGGGATTAGCCTCTGAAAGAACCGTTTTTGCTCAGTGCGTCATAGCGCCTTATTCTTCAGGGAACAGAACCACAGAGGAACCCACCAATGCAGTCGGTGGGTTCCTCTTTTTTATAAGGCACTCTTACAGAAGTGTCCTGACAGGCGCATCAGGAGCCAGCCAAACCACACCGTGCAAAAGTGTAGCCATGCTTGATCAGGGACAAAAAACGGTGATGCGAAAGAGAGTCGGGAATCACTGGCTCCGCACCCTAGGAAATCTGTACATCATCATATTCCAGTGGGCTCACTCTAACGAACAGAGATGAGTATCAATAGTATAACTTAAGAAAATCATTTACGAATAACTCGTGCTACGATTTTTTAAATCGTATACTTTCCTGCATTGATGTGGAGAAAGCGAAACCTGTAACGATAGGAGAACGTAAATGACTACTCTTGGGACAAGATACCCTACATTGGCGTTTATTTCCGGAGGCGTGGGAGAAGCAGAGGATGGCATTCCCCCACAACCATTTGAAACATTTTGCTACGACTCGGCGCTGATGCAGGCTAAAATCGAAAATTTCAATATCATTCCTTACACTTCAGTACTGCCGAAAGAACTGTACAACAACATTGTTCCTGTCGATTCCGTGGCTTCTTCCTTCAAACACGGTGCCGTGCTTGAGGTCATTATGGCCGCTAATGGGGCCAGATTGGAAGACCACCGCGCCATTGCCACCGGGCTGGGCATCTGCTGGGGAAAAAACAAACAGGGCGAGCTCATCGGGGGATGGGCGGCGGAATATGTCGAATACTTCCCCACTTGGATCGACGACGATATCGCTAAGGCTCATGCCGAAATGTGGTTGAACAAGTCTCTCAGGCATGAGCTGAGCCTGCGCGGGGTGGAACAACACAGCGAGTTCCAGTTCTGGCATAATTACCTGAACCTCACCAAGCCTTATGGATATTGCCTGACCGTTATGGGGTTCCTCAACTTCGAGTTTGCTGACCCTGTGAAACGCTAGCTTTGTCATCCCATAGCCGATCCCGGACCGCCAGATCAGGACGGCGGTCCGGGCAAAATGGAACAGATTGTCAGTGAACAGGAGTGGGGTATGGCGAATAATACCAAAAAATTAGGTGTGATCGCGCTTGCCAGTGTGGTGGTGAGTTCAATGGTGGGGGGTGGCATTTATAGTCTGCCCCAGAATATGGCCGCCCAGGCTTCGGTAGGGGCTGTGATCATCGCTTGGGTCGTGACGGGTATCGGAATGTTTTTCCTGGCGAATTCCTTTCGCATCCTTTCCGACATCCGACCGGATCTCAAAGCGGGGATCTACATGTATGGCCGAGAGGGGTTCGGTTCTTTCGTTGGGTTCCTCATCGCTTGGGGATACTGGCTGTGCCAGATTTTCGGCAACGTAGGCTACGCAGTCATCACCATGGATGCCCTCAACTATTTCTTCCCGCCCTATTTCGCCGGCGGCAATACCATATACGCCATCATCGGCGGTTCCATCCTGATTTGGCTATTCAATTTTGTGGTACTGCGCGGGACACAGCAGGCTGCCGTGATCAACACCATAGGTACGATCGGCAAACTCATTCCGTTGTTCGTGTTTATCATTATTATGATTTTCGTTTTTCATATCGATAAGTTCGATTTCGACTTCTTCGGCAAGCTGGCGGTGGACAATGGACAGCATTTAGGTGGGCTCGGTACTCAGATAAAGAGTACCATGCTGGTTACACTCTGGGCTTTTATCGGGATCGAAGGCGCTGTGGTCCTTTCTGATCGGGCCCAAAGCCAAGATGACGTCGGCAAGGCCACGATCATGGGTTTTGTTGGCTGCCTCGTTGTATATGTCCTGTTGTCGGTACTGCCCTTTGGATTTATGACCCAACAGGAACTGGCCGCCGTGCCTACGCCTTCCACTGCCGGTGTGCTGGAACGGGCCGTAGGCCAATGGGGAAGCTGGATTATGAACATTGGGTTGATCATTGCGGTTCTGGCCAGCTGGCTTGCCTGGACACTGATCACAGCGGAAATGCCCTTTGCCGCGGCAAAAAACGGAACCTTTCCACGCCAGTTCTCTAGGGAAAACGCCAACGGTGCGCCTTCCGTGTCCTTGTGGGTGACAAGCGCGCTCATGCAGGTTGCGCTCCTGCTAGTGTATTTTTCCAACAATGCTTGGAATATGATGCTGAGCATCACGGCTGTCATGGTTTTGCCCGCCTATCTCATCTCCACGCTTTTCTTGTGGAAAACGTGCGAGGATGGCCAATATCCCCAGGGGGCCGCAACCGGACGCGCTTCGGCGCTGGCCTGCGGCTTTCTAGGGTCGGCCTATGGGGTTTGGCTCATTTACGCTGCGGGGCTGCACTATTTGCTTATGGCATCGGTGTTTATCGCCATCGGCATCCCTGTCTATGTCTGGAGCCGGAAACAACATCCTGATCAGAACCCCATGTTCCTGAAATATGAAAAAGTACTTTTGGTGCTGCTCGTACTTGTAGCTTTGTTCTCGCTCTATCTTTTTATGCGGGGAATTGTAAAACTATAACGAGTGGATATTGACGAAGTCATAAAGCAAGTATTTGTGCAAAAGCAGAAAGAGTTAAAGTGCGGCTAGCGTTTTTCCCAAGGATAGGACCTCCCTTCTGATAAAAGTTTGTCCCACTTCATCTGAAGGAGCCCCCCAACAGTGCAGTAAACACTGTTGGGGGGCACTTTTTCGATAGTGATGGACAGTAACGTGGGAAATTCGCGGCGCAATTTTCCATCACTTCCGACACCCCAAAAAGAGAAAGAACAGTCCAGGCAAGCCTCCCCCAAAAGCCTCACCATTTGGGAACTCTTCGCTCACCATTTTAACCTGTGCTCAAAACGCCCGCTAACAATCAAACGGGGCTTATGCCACGCCAGACCCCAGATCGAATTCATAGGAACAGACAAGTGTCATCCATAACGCAAAAAAGAATTCTGGCCTTCTGCAAGACCCGGAAAGTATCTGGATAGCCCAATCCACCATCCATAGACACATTTTCTGTTACGTTCAATAACGAAATGGGGAAAGAAGGCTACCTCTGTTCAGCCGTTGAGGGACATCAGCATATTGACGTGCGCCGCAAGCTGCTTGTCCGCATAGCCGGGCACGGGCATGGCGGCGTCCGTCATAAAAGCCTCCGTATTCTCAGGCCGTTCGAACAAACAGGCCTTGAATGCCCACTCCACGGAGATCTCGTGCGCGGCGTGTTCCGGCACCGGCAGATCGGTTATGCCGGGCAGGGCCGAACGCGTAGCGGGTCCGCCGATTTGGAAATGCAGTGACCGCGTGTCGCTGAGGATGTCGGTCGCCGTGTGCCGGTCCTGCACCTTGACCGTCAATTCCCCACTCCACTGGTCGCTTCCAGTCCTGTCAAACGAAAGGGGGCCGGTTTTGTCGTCCAGCTTCAGGATGCCACACCCGGCGATTTCCAGCTCAGTCGTGCCGTAAAGCGTGCAGCCGGACAATGGCGTTTCGCGGAGGCTGAGCAGCAACTCGCCCTCCCCGGCGTCGGGGTCGATGAGGTTACGCATCGTTATTATAGTATTGCCCTCTGCGGAAAACATGACGTGAGCGGTGTCTTTCGCGCCGAGCGTCTGGACTGAAACAAGATCGGCATTGAGGGGGTGTACGAGTACATGCCCGTTTCTGGGTCATGACGAACGATCCCCATACTTCCCCACCGCGAGGCTCTTGCCTAGTCCCGTGCCGGGATCGGAAGCGGAAAGCCCGTAGGAGAAGACTTCGATCGCGCCGCCTTCATCCGACACTCCGCCAACGGCTCCGCTCAGCTTCGCCTCGGCGACTCCACCCTCTTACGATAAGCCGGAATCCTTCCTAGGTTCCAGCACCCGCCACCGTGCACGTAGTATTCCCGAAATAGCAGAGGATGTCCGACGCCTAGTTGGCGATATCGGAAATGACCGTATTCTGATTTCTACAGGGCTGGAGGAAATCACTTCCTGTTTGTTTAATTATTCTGCGGAAAAAGATCCGGGTTTTGTTCCACCATCGGCCTGTGCTGCAAAAAAAGATAGCCTGTCCACATCACCGATCACAAACCCGTCGCGCGTACAGGCGGTAATCACTCCCAAGTCTTTCAACTTACGGATAGCCCGGTTGAGCGTCGTGCGGTGAACCCCGAAACGGTTGGCCCGTTCGGTCTGGCTTATACCTAGAAAGACATCCCCCTCTCTGAGTCACGAATTCTGACGAAAACCTACCCGGATTGTTTTTCCGTCCTCTTATGGCATTTTAGGAAGGAAAGACTTTTTTTTGGAGCATACGGGTGTTGCAGGTGTCCATCCAGAAACAACTTGAAGCATTCGCGCTTCAGGTTTCTTTTGTGCTCGCTTCCCGCGGCATCACGGTACTGTGGGGGGCGTCCGGTTCGGGTAAGACCACCTTACTGCAATGCCTTGCCGGGTTGCTTCGGCCTGATGCGGGGAGAATCACCTGCCGTGAGGCAGTCTGGTTCGATGCGGAACAGGGCGTATGCCTCGTGCCCGAACGGAGGCGGATCGGGTATGTTTTTCAGGACGTCCGGCTGTTCCCGCATCTGTCCGTGCGCTCGAATATGCTGTTCGGGCGGCGGTTCCGGGGCCCGTCCGGGGTATCGTTCGAAGACGTGGTCGCGCTTTTGGGTCTGGGACGGCTGTTGCACCGCACGCCTTCCGATCTGTCCGGAGGCGAAAAACAGCGTGTCGCCGTGGGGCGCGCCCTGCTGGCCTGTCCCGAGCTGCTGCTCATGGATGAACCGTTGACGGGGCTGGATCGGGGCAAACGAGAAGAAATCATGGCCTACATCAAGGCGATCCCGGAACGGTTCGGCGTCCCCATCCTGTATGTGACCCATTCGGACGCGGAACGCCGCTTTCTGGCGGATCGCGTTCTGAACCTTGAAGATGGCAAGCTGGCGGAAGACTGAACCCGCGGTGATTGCCGCACAGGGAGGAACTGCAATGAAACGATGGATTCTGGCGCTGGTCATGTTGGGCCTGAGCGTCGTACCGGCCTTGGCCGAGACAGCCGTGACCACGGGGATGGGCTACAAAAAAATGCTCTCCGAACTCTGCGCGCTGTACAAGCAGGAGTCCGGCAAACAGCTGACCGAGGTCTACAGCGGCACCATCGGGCAGTCGCTGGCCCAGTACAAGGCCGGAAGCGGGGTTTCCGTATTCGTTTCCGACAGGCAGACACTGGAGGATTCGGACGTCTCTTTCGCTTCGTTTCAGCCTTTGGGCACCGCCGTGCTTGTACTGGCGTGGAAAAAGGGCCTGAATGTGGAGTCGCCCCAGGACCTCCAAAGTCCGAAGATCCGATCCATCGGCTATCCCGACAAGAAGGGCGCCATTTACGGAAAGGCCGCTGAGCGATTCCTGACCCAGAGCGGCCTGCGTGGACCGCTGAAGGACAAGCTGCTGATGTTTTCCACCGTGCCGCAGGTGTTTTCCTATCTGACCACGGGCGAACTGGACGCCGGATTCGTCAATACGGCGGTCGTCAAGGCACAGGGCAAATCCATCGGAGGCTCTATGGACATCCAGTCCGGTTACGATCCCATCGAAATGGTCGCGGCGGTGGTCAAAGGCGCGGAGAAGGCCCCCGAAGTCGAGGCGTTTCTGACGTTCCTCCAATCCGACAAGGCCCGATCCGTTTACGCCAAACACGGGCTGCGCCCATAACCGGGACCGATGTGCTCGGCGAACTGTTGCACGACGAGGAAGTACTGTTTTCGGTGTGGCTTACCTTGAAGGTTGCCGCCGTGTGTCTGGCCCTGCACCTCATCACGGCGGTTCCGCTGGCTCTCTGGGCGAGGTCGCCGCAAGCGCCGTTTCGCCGGACGCTCAACTTCGTTGTGACGCTGCCGCTGGTGTTTCCGCCCATCGCGCTCGGCTACCTGCTGCTCATGGCCTTGGGGCAGACCGGGCTTGGGGAGCCTCTCCAGCGGCTGTTCGGGATCCGGCTGATCTTTTCTCAGGCGGCGGTCGTGCTGGCGGCCTACATCGCGGGGCTGCCTCTGGTCATCAAACCCGTCCAGGCGGCGCTCGGCAGTGAAACGGTACGCAAGCTCACGGAAGCGGCGCGCGTGACCGGTGCCGGTCCGGTAGCCGCCTTTTTTCTCGTGGCCATTCCGCTGATCCGCACCAGCCTTGTCGTGGGGCTGTTGCTCGGCGTAACGCGCTCTTTCGGCGAAGTGGGCATTTCGCTCATGCTCGGAGGCAACATCGCGCAGCGGACGAACACGTTGTCGCTTGAAGTGTTCAATGCCGTTTCGCGCGGCGACTTCGAGCGGGCCACGGCGCTGTGCGTCCTGCTCGCCTGCATCAGCCTGTGTCTGTATCTCGCCATCGATCAACTGCAACGGAGGAAGGCATGAGTTTTCACATCAGCCAGCGCTTCATCGACGAACTGCTGGAAGAAGACTGTCCGTACATGGATTTGACCGTAGAGGCATTGGGCATCGGGCGCGAACCGGGACGGTTGACGTGCCATCCCAAAGCCGCCTGTGTCGTGGCGGGCGTGGAGGTCGCCGCGCGGCTTCTGGAGTCTTCGGGGTGCCGGGTTGCGTGCGAAGCCGCCAGCGGCGATCGGCTGGAGGCGAGGCAGGTGTTTTTGCGCGCCGAAGGCACGGCGGGGGCCATCCACCGGAGCCTCAAAATCGCACAGAACGTGATGGAATATTCATCCGGCATCGCAACCCGCGCAGCGGGCATGTTGGAAAACGCGCGCAAGGCCAATCCCCATGTGCAGCTGGCAGTTACCCGCAAGCATTTCCCCGGGACCAAATGGCTTTCGCTTGCGGCGGAGCCATCGTGCATCGGCTCGGGCTTTCAGATTCCCTGCTGGTTTTTGATCAGCATCGTGTTTTCACGGGCGGGCTCGACGGATTCGCCTCCCGGGTGTCCGAGTACCGCAAGGCGTTTCCGGAACAGAAGCTGGGCGCGGAAGTCGCCACCCCGGAGGAAGCCCTCCTGCTGGCACGCGCGGGCATCGATTCCATCCAATGCGAACGTTTTACCTGTGCGGATCTTGAAGAAACGGTACGCGGGGTCAAGGCCGTCAACGCCGCCGTTCAGGTGCTCGCAGCCGGAGGCGTGACCGGTGAAAACGCGGCGGCAGTCGCCGCGACCGGGGTGGACGTGCTGGTGACGACATGGGCCTATTTCGGCAAGCCCGCCGACATCAAGATGGTCGTCAGCGCGTAACGCTTTGCGGGGGCGGCATCCATACGGGCTGTAAACGGAACCTTCAAACGAAGAGAGGCTATTCCACGAACTACACGGACGGTACACGGCACTGGATCATGTCTGTATGCGCTGCCTGCTCCGTGCAACGCCATAACTGCGCTTTATATCATCCGTATTTCATAAAGAAAGCACAGGGCAACACCTCGGGGGATTCCCTTGGTGTTGTCCTTCTCTTTTATCAGGTTACAGGCATAGTATTAGTGTACCCGACCTGATCCGGCTGTCAGCTCCCAAAGGCCCGATCATCAGGGCCTTTTCTGCGCGGGAATGGCTCCCAGACCTCGGCTCACTCTAGAGCCGTAGCGCGCTCAAGCACCAGGTTTAGCCAGCTAAAGCCGAAGCGGGAGACGTGGAAAGAGCCCCTTTTTCGAGAATGCGTTTTTATGCTGCCATTAAAAGATAGAGCACACCTTGACACTATTCAATTAATGTTGAACAATAGAACTATGAAAATCAAAACAGCCACCACGGTTTTTGAAGTCCTGGCTTCGGAAGTACGGCTCTCCATTTTCCGGCTACTGGTCAAGTATGCCCCGGAAGGTTTGGTTGCCGGTGAAATTTCCCAGATGCTGGATATACCGAAGACGAACCTTTCCTTTCACCTGAAAAACATCATGTACAGCGGGCTCGTCAGCATGGAGCGTGAAGGCCGTAATACCCGCTATAGGGCCAACATTCCATTGATGCTGGAAACCATAGCCTACCTCGCGTCCGAATGTTGTTCCGGCAATTCTGCCCACTGCCAGCCGTACTTGACGGAAGGCGGTATCGAACAGGAATTTTTATCGGCTTGTTGCCAAAAGCAAACGTATAACACTGAGATAAAGACTATGGATACAGCGGATAAAACAAAAAGCAGCGAAGACGTGAAGGAAACCGTACGAGCCGGATACGCGGCCATTGCCACCGGCCAGCGTTCTTGTTGCTGCTCCAGCCAGCGCAGCAGTCAGGCCGATCCTGCCCGTTTGGCGGCAGCCGTGGGATATGATGCCGAGTCTCTAGCCAAGCTGCCGGATGGCGCGAACATGGGGCTTTCCTGCGGTAACCCCGTGGCCATCGCCGCGTTGCGGGAAGGACAGACCGTTGTGGACCTTGGCAGCGGCGGCGGCTTTGACGTATTTCAGGCTGGCGAAAGAGTGAAGGCATCCGGCAGGGTTATCGGTGTGGACATGACGCCGGAGATGCTTGCCAAAGCTCGAAAAAATATTGAGCATTACCGCC
>ERZ781275.2075-NODE-2075-length-9935-cov-23.500607_pt1 | contig 9935 bp, 15 predicted proteins | sample MGYA00375853_ERZ781275 | MGnify/ENA primary metagenome ERZ781275 (study PRJEB29790, sample SAMN03653691) | human gut metagenome | host: Homo sapiens | place: USA: Dallas, Texas | collected 2012-07-23 | study: EMG produced TPA metagenomics assembly of the Gut...
CGACGAAATCGAATTCTAACGAATTACCGATTTCTGTCCCACTCTCTTTTGAATGTAAGGATTAGTCAATGATGGTTTCCATAACGGTTTCTTGAGGTTTCATGCCCTGTCTTTGATAGAAGCGAAGGGCTCCTTCATTGTCATTCCAGACATTAAGAGTTAGGTTGTAGCAGCCGATTTTCTTGGCATAGCTGACAGCGAATTGATAAAGTTGATCACCGATCTTTTGCCCACGCGCTGCTTGATCGACACACAAGTCCTCGATGAAGAGGGTTTTTATCGGATGAAGCACAGGATTGTCAGAGACTTCTTTAATAGTGACGAAGAGATGTCCTAGGATTTGGCCATCCGCATTTTCATAGACGAAAATCGGTGTCTGATCTTGCGCCATTAACTGTTCTAACTCTTCTTCACTATATTTTTCGCCACTTTCCTTGAAAATATCGGGACGAGCTTGGTGGTGAACGGAAAGAATCTGTTCTAAGAGACCAATTAAAGCAGGAATATCTTTTGGTTGAGCTATACGAATCGTCATGTAGATTCTCCTTAGTAGTATTTTCTTCATTATAAAAATTTTTTCTAAATCTTGTCAATGGAAAAAGGAACGCTAAAAGGTGCGCAAATACGGACCTTTTATTTCTTACCTCAAATGATCTTGTCAATCATATTTTTATTTTTGACAAATATTTTTATTTTTTTGACAAATATACTTGTCAAAAAGAAAAAGAAGTGTTACAATGTTTTTAGTTGAAAGAAGAGGAGGTATTCTTATGGGAGCTATATGGATTCTATTTATCCCTTTTCTGGTTATCATTTATGCAAGCACAGAAAAGAAGATAAAAAAGTTGAACAAACGTATTAAAAGATTAGAAAAACAAGTGAAAGGAAATCAAGAAATGTCTAGACTTTTAGAAGAATTAAAAGGCCAAAAGGTCAAGGTGACAGTAAATGGGTTTGGAACCGAATATGAGATTATGGATATCGATGAAGATTGGGTCAAATTGAGTCGTGAGACCAATAAACAACAAAGAGAAACCAAATTAGTCCGTATCGAAGATATTCAAGATATTCAAGGTATTCAACTATAAGGGGGCGAAAGCCATGATTTTAAAAAATCGACTGAAAGAGCTGAGGGCGCGTGATGGTCTCAACCAATCTGAGCTAGCCAAGCTAGCTGGAGTCTCGCGCCAGTCGATCAGTCTCTTGGAGAGAGGGGAGTACACCCCTTCGGTTATCATTGCGATCACCATCGCCCAGATATTCAAGGAACCGGTGGAAAATGTTTTTAGTCTAGTAGAGGAAGAGGAATAACAATGAAAAAGAAGTATAAAGAAAGGTCAGCCCGTTTTCGTTTTTGGAGAAATGTAGGGATCATTACAGTTTCCGGCTTGATAGGAGGAGTTATCAGTTTTTTGACAGGGATGTTTGGATCCGAAAAGCCCCTAGAAATCCAATCCTTCTTTAGTAAAGAAGTACTTCTTTTGGGCTCAGCAGTTTTATTCTTAGTCGCATTTATACTCACGATAACCTTACTGATGTGCGCGAGAAAAGTCCATCAAAAAATGCTCCAAATAGAAGACGATGATGAAGCCTATCACTATGACATCCAGAAGAAAAAACTATATGGCTTAGCGACCATTTTTAAAGGCATCATGATCTTGCCCTACTTTTTATTCGTCATTTTTTATAGTCAATTGGTTTACTTAGATAGACCTGGCGCTGGGGACATGGCTTTTATCTTTGGAGACTTTACCATGCTCTATCTCTTTCTTGTCTTGATTGCCCTATTTTTCCTATCGGATATCTTCTTTCGCAAGACCTTCCATCTGATTTATGGAAAACCGATTCCCCGCAATGCCAATGCCAAGGAAGTGCGTGAATTTATGATGAGTATGATGGATGAAGCAGAAAAGCAGATTAGCTACGAGGAAAACTATGAAATTATCATTAAGTTAAGCAATTATATCTTACCGATTTCCTTAATTGCGATATTCTTAGTTGGCATTGCTTTCCATACAGATATCTTGTTAGCATTAGTAGTGGTATCACTGATTTATGTCTATATCTTGGTCTCACAATACAAGATTACCAAACGTTATTATAAAGAGTAGAGGAGTCATCTATGTTAGAAATTAGAAATTTAGAAAAAAGCTTTGGGAATAAGCAGGTTCTCTTCGGAGTAGATCTGACAGCTCAACAAGGGCATATCCTTGGCTTAGTTGGGAAAAATGGTGCCGGGAAAACAACTATTTTCCACAGTATCTTGCGCTTTTTGGACTACAGTGGCGAGATTCGCCTAGGTGGCAAAGCGATCACCCAAGAAACCTACAAGGAAATTGGCTATTTGCCAGAAGAACGTAGTCTTATGCCAAAACTCACGATTTTTGAGCAGGTCCGCTATTTGGCTGCCTTAAAAGGAATGAGCACTGCTGAGGTCAAGGAAAAATTACCGACCTGGATGGAAAAACTCCAAGTAAAAGGAAAATTGACCGATAAAATAAAGAGTCTCTCAAAAGGGAACCAACAGAAGGTTCAATTGATCATCACCTTGATCCATGAGCCTAAATTGATCATTTTAGATGAACCCTTTAGCGGCTTGGATCCGGTCAATACAGAAGTGCTCAAGCAGGTCATTTTTGAAGAAAAAGAGCGTGGGGCAACCATTATCTTTTCTGACCACGTCATGACCAATGTCGAAGAGTTGTGTGATGATATCCTAATGATCCGTGATGGTTCGGTTGTCCTTTCAGGGCCAGTCCAAGAGGTCCGTAATAGCTATGGCAAGACTCGTCTCTTTGTTTCTAACGACTTTAGCAAAGAAGAGCTAGAAGCTCTGCCACACGTGACCAAGGTCAGCATGACCAAGCAAGGTACTTGGAAGTTGATCTTGGATGATGCGTCAGCTGGTCCAGAATTATTTGACCGCTTGACCAAGGGTCGCTACCTAGCAACCTTTGACCACCAAGCCCCAACTATTGATGAGATTTTTAAACTTGAATCAGGAGTAGAAGTATGAAACAGATGTTTGTCGTAATGAAAGAAACCTATATCAGACAAGTGAAATCATGGAGTTTCCTCTTCATGGTCTTCGGTCCCTTCCTCTTTTTAGGATTGAGCATTGGAATCGGTTATCTGACAGGTTCTTCTACAGATGCCAAAAACCAGGTGGCCTTGGTGACAGAAGTTCCAGCTGTCAAAGAAAGTCTCAAAGGAACTGATGGCTTGACCTTGGACTACAAGGATGAAGCTGCAGCTAAAAAAGCCATCAAGGATGAAAAAGCCGCTGCTTACTTGACGGTCGATGAAAAAGATGGCCAGCTAGAGGCCACTTATGTGGGCGACCAAGCCATGAAAATGGAATTGAAAAGCCTTGTCGCTGCGAAATTAAGCCAGGTCCAACAAGGGATCAATCTAGCGCGTGCCAATCTAAGCAAAGAGCAACTGACAGCCTTGTCTCAACAGGTTTCTCTCAAAGAAAAAATTGATGAGAAAAAAGAAGGCTTGAAAATGGTGCAAACCATGGTTGCAGGTGGTCTAGGAATGCTGCTTTATATGATTTTGATCTTCTACTCGAGTATCACAGCCCAAGAAGTGGCTAGTGAAAAGGGAACTAAGATCATGGAAGTGGTATTCTCTAGTATCAAAGCAACCGACTATTTCTTCGCACGCATGCTCGGACTCTTCGGAGTGATCTTTACTCATATTTTTGTCTATGTGATTGGTTTAGTAGCTGTTTGGATCTTTAGAGCAGATATCCCAGTTGTCAAGGATATTCTCGCTCCAAACTCTCCGATTACCCAACACCTTGCAGAGTCGATCTCGCTCAATACCGTCTTCTTCATTATCCTTGGGATCTTTATGTATGTGGTGCTCTCTGCCTTCTTAGGCTCAACAGTTGCACGACCTGAAGATTCAGGAAAAGCGATTTCGCCACTAATGATGCTAGTTATCTTTAGCTTCCTTGGGGTAACCACCTTGGGAAGTGCCGGTGATGTCTTCTTATTGAAGATTGGTTCTTACATTCCTTTCATCTCAACCTTCTTTATGCCTTTCCGTACCATCAATGGCTATGCGACTGGTCTTGAATCTTGGGCTTCATTGGGAATTGCGGTCCTCTTTACCATCGTGGGAACAGTGCTCATCGCTCGAATTTACGCGAGCTTAATCCTCCAGACCGATGACCTCGGACCGTGGAAGACTATCAAACGTGCTCTCAGCTATCGCTAATCAAATAAGCTCTCAGTTACAGCTGAGGGCTTTTTGAATGGAGGTTACAATTCTTTTGAAAGACTTGTCTCTAACTATTAATAAATTACAGATAATTTAGTATGTTTTTTCATGGAAGAAAGAGTATTTTTCTTCAAATTATGATATGATGGAGGGGAATAATAAGATTTGAGGGTGAATATATGGATAAACTCCAAATAAAATCCAGCCCAATTGATGCGCAAGCGGCTATTGGTGAGTTGACTGGTGTTGATGTATCACAAAATGAGAATAAACAAGTAGAGTTTAGTTATTCTGCTGGTATTGCAGGTATGGAGAAGGGAAAAGAAGTAAATAATCACTTACTTCAAGCTGTGGGGAAATTTAGTGAAGCTGTTCTAATTCAAGCTAATAAATTTCCTCAAATTGCCGCTGTGCTTGAAAAACGTGATGTAGAACAGGGTCAAAGATGGGAAAGCTAACCATGATGGAGGATGTTAATAAAAATAAGCGAGATAAACTATTCCAAGAAATTGTGAAAACAGAGCGACAAGAAGATCTTATTTTAAATTTAAGTCGTGAGTATCAACAAAGTTTAGATGAATTTTTAGAAGATCTTTCGTTGATCACACGAGAAGCAGAAGAAAAGTTGTCTATTTCATCTCAAAATATCTTATTTTTTCAAGAAAAGAATGAAATGGATTTAATTGCAAGAAATTATGTGGTTAGACAGATGGATGGTGTCAGTGAAGAGTTTCGGAATGTTTTAAAAAACTTAGACATTCAGAGAGAAAAATTGATAAAAGAAAGGAATAGTTTGCCGTGGGAGTGAGATACAGTTCATCAGAATCTGCTACTTTGATTGAAGCTATGAGCAGTAATATTCAAATTGCTACTCAGATTACAGAAAAACTTACTAGTGGAAGTGATCATTTAATTGCAGAAATCGAAGCAGGAATACTTCAAGGTGCTGCATATGAGGCAGGGAAAAATTTATTTGGGAATATTATTATCCCATGTATCAAAAAATTACAAGAAGCGATCGACGATATTCAGATTGAATTAAATTCATACAAAAACGCAGATGCAGTTGTATCAAAATATGGAGAATTAGATTTAGATGATTTGAAGACACAAAAACAGAATTGGGAAAAACAGCTTTCAAAGTATCAAGATCTAATCAGAAAAAATGAGGATTTTTTCAATCGTGTAGGAGCATTTCTTACCGCAAATCTGGATCAAAATTTATCAGAAAATAGAGTACTTCACGAATTGGCTGATAAAACACGGATGCAAATCAAAGATCTTGAAGAAAAAATTGAAAAATTAGAGTGGTTTGTTGAGCAAGTCAATCAGTATTTTTCAGACAGTCTTGAAATTCTTAATTTAGCGATTGAAGGAGCAGGGCAACTAAGTCAAATTATAGTTGATAGCAACGGAAATTACTATGCGGATGGTGTCGACATGACTTGGTTTGACAAAATGAAACAAACAAAAGTTGTTTCCTATGCTAAAAGAGACTATCAGGATGCCTTAACAAGGACTTTAAATCAAGCGTCGAGAGATATGTTATTATCAGATGATGGTGATACCTATTATCGGGAAGAGTTAAAAAAACGCTTAAAAGGACAGGATCGGTCACAGTGGAAAAAAATTATTGATGATTATAACCATACTCTAAAAATTGACAATGAAGGGAATTTAATTGAAATTTTTGATAATAGCGCTTATAAAGATCGTCATTATCAAAAAAATGATAATTTTTCTGTGCTAAAAAATGGGAAGTATGATAGTGTTTCTACGAAAATGATCAATGAAAAATATCAAGAACTTCTTCAAGAAAATTTTGAAGCTAATTCTGCTGAATTTTGGGGTGGAGTTAGTCAGATGTTATCAGGTTTACTGCTTGACTTTGCTAGCGTAGCAGCAGAAACTGGAGGTTTAGCTTTAGCTCCTGAGACAGGTGGGGCAAGTTTTATTGCTGGAACAACTGCAGCAGAGCTTGCTTTAGATGCAGGAAATGCACTCATATTTAGTGGTGTAGTATCTGTAGGATCTGCTATTAGTAAAACAGGTGGCGCAAACGCTGAAATTCAGGTTAATTATTCTAGCAACTACGACAGCTGGAAGGCAAATAAACCGACGAGTAAGTCTTTTGGAAAAAAGATTTCTGGACGAGTTAACGGTAAAAAAGTCGATAATATTCGAGTTGATGCGGAGCCAGATAGTGGGAAAATCCAAGTTCAATCGGGGAGTGGAAAATCAGGTTATGACCTCGACATAGATATCGAGGTTTCAAGGATTTCAAGTAGGCAGGATATTGTAGACTGGGTAAGCAAACGTTCTGAACTAAATGGACTTGGAAAAGGAGCTAAAGAAGAAGTTATCAAAAATATGTGGAAAGCTTTTAAATACTTGACGCAATAAGGAGTGAACAATGAAATTATATTTAAAAGGCGATTATACAAAAAGAGTACCTTATGGTTATTTAGAACTAGCTGGTAAAATGTGGTTTCCAGAAGATGAGCAAATTTCTTACTCAAATGCTGGGAACAATGATGCATTACAAGAAGATTTTTTCTCAAATTTATCCTTGAGGAAAGGCACTGCGGATAAGAGATGGTCTAGTGTCCCCCTAAAGGAAGGAGTACGAAGACTCTTTTCACATCTTGACGAATGTATTGAAATTAATTTTGAAGATGCATTTGCTACGGATTATAATGAAAAGGGAGACTATCTCCGTATTTTAACCACCCATCTAGAAGTTTTGACAGTTGATAAACGGGCTATGTACATTATGGCGCTTGAGATTGCAAAGGTGATTGACGGGCAAATTAGCGAGGATAATAAGAAGACATGGCTAACAGTCGAGAAGTTTAGGAAAAAGCACGAGGCTATTCTATCTCTAACTTTTGAAGAAGCAAATGAACGAAGTTTGAATGAAATTCAAACGATGGATGTGGTAGATGATCCTCTTTGGGAGGAAGAAGCCAATCGTCGAAAAGAATATATACTAGCACATGGAGGCGATATCTCAGATTTATGAGACTCTATATTAAAAGTGATTTTAAGAAAAAAATAACCTTTACGACAAGAGAACTTGTTTGGAAGATGTGGTTTCAAGAATGGAACGGCCATTTGATCACTACTTCTAATGTCGGTGATGATGAGATGCTACGAGATGATTTCTTTTTTGGAGTTCAATTTGATAAATGGCGATTTAATGATAAACGATGGAATCATATACCATATGACAAGAGTGATCCTTGGAATTCGTTTTCTGATGAAAATATTCAATTAGAATTTGAAAATGTTTTTATTACTGATGGGAGAGAACGTGGAGAATACCTTAGGATTGCGACTACCCATACGGACATTTTAACGGTTGATAAACGTGCTATGTATATCATGGCAGTCGAGGTTGCTAGTGCAATTGATGGAAAAATTAGTTCGGACGGCAAACAGACTTGGATAAATGTAGAGATTTTTAAGGAGTTGCACAAGGATGTCTTATCACTAACCTACGATCAAGCAACTGATATCAGTGTGGAGGAACTGAAAAGTATGAGACCTGTGGAAGATCCCTTGTGGGATGAAGAGGAGCGGCTTCGTGAAGAATACATCAAAATTCACGGCGAACGTGTTTATGACGACGAGGAAGATGAGTGAGACTATATCTTAAAGGAAACTACGAGACTAGTATTTATCAAAACTGTATGGAATTCCCTTGGAAAATGTGGTTTAAGGAACGTAAGGGAGTGGAAGTTGGTTTTTCTTACGCACGTGATGATGATTTCTATTTTAGCATTAGTTTGGATAAATTTTCTTCGAATGATGAGCGTTGGGGAATGGCTGATTTTAGAGTAGGCAACGACCCTTGGGCGACTTTTAAGCATGAAAATATAAATTTAAATTTTGAAGACTCCTATGAAAGCGATGGACGAGAAAAAGGAGACTATCTACGAATCATCACGACTCATAAGGATATTCTAACGGTTGATAAGCGAGCTCTCTATATCCTGGCGATTGAAGTAGCATCTACCATTGACGGTAAAATTAGCGAAGACGATAAAGAAACGTGGCTGAGTATTGAAGAATTTAAAACGAAACATGCAGATCTGTTGCATTTGAGCTACGACGAAGCGGTCGATATTAGTTTAGAAGAGATAAAGGTTATGAAAGCGATAGACGAGCCTCTCTGGGAAGAATTGGATAGGAAGCGCGAGGAATACATCAAAATCCATGGTGAAGTGGAGTTGGACGACGATGAGGAAGACGAATGAGACTCTATATAGAAAGTGATTTTAAGCAAAAAATAACATTTACTACTAGAGAGCTAGTTTGGAAGATGTGGTTTAAGGAGCGTAGAGGTAAGCAAATAAGTTTCTCCAATGTCGGGGATGATGAGATGCTACAAGATGATTTTTACTTTGGTGTTCGGTTACACAAATGGGCTTCTGTTGATGAAAGATGGGATAAAGCTTCTTTTATAATTCCGAGCAATCCTTGGTTGTCTTTGGAATATGAGAGTATAACATTGTAATTTGAAAATGATTTTATTACTGATGGGAGAGAACGTGGAGAATATCTACGTATCGCCACATCTCATACAGATGTGTTAACAGTAGACAAACGTGCTTTATACATTATGGCAGTCGAGGTTGCTGGTGCAATTGATGGAAAAATTAGTTCGGACGGCAAACAGACTTGGATAGATGTAGAGACTTTTAAGGAGTTGCAGAAGGAAGTTCTTTCACTGACTTATGATGAAGCGGTTGAACTTAGTTTGGAAGAATTAAAGACAATGGTACCGGTAAGAGATCCTCTATGGGAAGAGGAGGAACGGCTTCGAGAAGAATACATCAAAATCCATGGCGAACGTGTTTATGACGATGAGGAAGATGAGTGAGAATTTATATAAAAGGTGATTACACCAAAGAAATTCCGTTTGATTATTTAGAGCTAGCGAAGAGAATGTGGTTTGATGCTAAAGATGGTAAGCGAGTAGATTTTTCTTATTTTGGAAATACTCGCCCATTTAAAACAGTCCCAACTATTCACTTAAAATTAAATAAGTGGATGCATGATAATAGATGGAATAATGTTCGGTTGAAAGAAGGGCTTACCAACGAATTTGGAAGTCATGTATATGAAAACCTTGAATTAGATTTTGAAGATCATCCAGCAACAGACTATCGAGAAAAAGGAGACTGTCTACGCTTAGCTTCTACCCACCTTGACCTTCTCACTGTTGATAAACGAGCTATGTATATTATGGCCATTGAAATTGCGACTGCTATTGATGGTCAGATTAGCGAAGATGATAAAGAGAGCTGGATAAGTGTGGAGGAATTTAAAAACCGACATGAAGCTATCCTTTCGATGAGTTATGAAGAGGCCAACGAGCTGAGTTTGGAAGAAATTTCGTTTATGGACGATGTGAGAGACCCAATCTGGGAAGAAGATGACCGCAGGAATGAAGAATACATCAAAATCCATGGAGAAGTGGAGTCGGATGACCACGAAATCGAATTCTAACGAATGACCGATTTCTGTCCCACACTCTTTTTGATTTCAAATTGACTTTTGCAACCCTTTTCACTACAATAGAACTACAGAAAAGGAGGCGGACATGAACTATATTGAGTTTGCTGAAAATGAGCGTCTGTCCACGATTGTCCTTGGGATGATGCGGATCAGTCAGATGAGTGAAGATGAGGTGGAGGCCT
>ERZ781275.2076-NODE-2076-length-9932-cov-3.429483_pt1 | contig 9932 bp, 9 predicted proteins | sample MGYA00375853_ERZ781275 | MGnify/ENA primary metagenome ERZ781275 (study PRJEB29790, sample SAMN03653691) | human gut metagenome | host: Homo sapiens | place: USA: Dallas, Texas | collected 2012-07-23 | study: EMG produced TPA metagenomics assembly of the Gut...
TGGGCCTGTCCCCCCGCCGCATCAACCAGGCCATCAAGAATGAGCTGCGCGCGGCCGGGATGAAGTATGAAGGCAGCCGCGACGTGAACGAAGCCTACACCCAGTGGCGTGAATTCCGCCGGGTGCCCGTGCCCCGCCTGGTCAACAAGATCGGCATCAGCCGCTACATGGAGCTGCCCACCAACGATCTGGGCGCTCTCTCCCCGGCTGAAGTGCGTATCCCGCTGCGGCAGCACATCGGCGCTCCGGCCCAGGCCGTGGTGAAGGTCGGCGATCGCGTCAAGTGCGGCGACGTCATTGGTGAAATCCCCGAACAGGGTCTCGGCGCCCGTATCCACGCCAGCATGGACGGCGTGGTCAAGAGCGTCGACGGCGCCGTCGTCATCGGCAAGTAGCCCGCAACACGATACGGAAAGGGGCGGCCAGCCCGCCCCCTGACAAAAAAGGAGAGGCCCTGTGTCTGAATCATACACAGCCGTAGGAATGGTGGAATTCAACAGCATTGCCGCTGGTATCGACGCGGCTGACCAGATGGTGAAAACCGCTCAGGTCGATCCGCTGTTCTTCAAGACGATTTGCCCCGGCAAGTTCGTGGCCGCCGTGACCGGCGACGTGGCTGCCGTATCCGCTTCCGTGAATGCCGGACGCGAAACCCATGCCGATGCGCTGGTGGACTGGTTCATCATCCCCAACATCCACCGGGATGTGATCGGCGCCCTCGCCGGTGCCACGGGCATCACGGAACGCGGCGCGCTCGGCATCATCGAAACCTTCTCCGCCGCCTCCATCGTGGTGGCGTCCGATGCCGCCGTCAAGGCTGCCGACGTGCAGCTCCTTGACGTCCGCGTGGCCCTCGGACTCGGCGGCAAGGGCTATGCCCTCATGACCGGCGACGTGGCCGCAGTCAACGCCGCCGTCGAAGCCGGCTCCACGGCCGCCGCCGAAAGCGGCCTCCTCGTGAGCAAGGTCGTCATCCCGAGCCCGGCTGAAACCGTCTTCGAGCAGATTGCCTAAGGCAGTCAGGAGTAACCTATGAGTTTGGAATATAAACCTTCCCTCGGCTTCGTCGAAACCGCGGGCCTCGTCATCGCCATTCAGGTGGCCGACGCCATGGCCAAGGCCGCCGAAGTGGAAATCATCTCGGCCCACAAGGTCGACGGGCTGCGCGTTTGCGTCATCTGCAAGGGTGACGTGGCCGCCTGTCAGGCCGCCGTGGAAACCGGCGCCCTGCTCGCCCAGAGCCTCAACGGCCTGAACGGGTACAACATCATCCCCAGCCCCGCTGAAGAACCCGACTCCCTCATGGACATGCTTGCGGACATCAAGCGGAAGAAGGCCGCCCGCAAGGCCGCCAAGCTGGCTCGTATGGCCGCGGCCAAAGGCGAAGCTGCTGCTCCCGCCGCCGAAGAGTCCCCCAAGGGCAAGGCCAAGAAGTAGTCGTTTCGCGTAACGGAGGCGTGCCGACAGGCACCGGGAAACGGTGCCGCCCTGCACAGGATACGCCGCACGCCACCTAAAGGAATTGGGGCATGACCAAACAGATCATCACTGCCGAAACGGTCCGGCTCGCATGGAAAGCCGGCGAGTCGGTCATCGTCTACGCCAAGGGCGACATTGTCACCCAGCAGGCCCAGGACGATGCCCGGCATTACGGCATAACCCTGACGACGGAAACGCCCGTCGCCCCGTCCTCCGCTCTGGCGGAGCCCGAGGCGGAGGCTGTCCCGCCGGTCTCGCCGGTTTTGGAAGAAGTGCCCGCCAGTCAGGAACCTGTACACGTTCCCACGCCGGCGTTGACCGCCGATCAGCTTGCGGCCGCCGCCCGGCAGCTGCAGGAAGCGCTGGTCCCGCTGACGCAGGCCCTGACCGCGTCCGTCGCTCCGGCGGCGCAGCCGGTGCCTCCGGTCGTGTTCACCCCCGGCAGCAACCCCATGGCCGCCGAGGCCGTGGCGGCTTCCGCTCCGGCAGAGCAGCGTTCCGATGACCTCCTCGTCGCCATCCGGCGCGGGGTCCTGTCGGCTCTTCCCGCAGGGACCGCCGACGAAGCGTTGATCGATCGGTTGATCGCATCCGTCCTTGCCGAAATGGGCGCTTGCGCGGCTCCCGAGACGCGCCCCGGCGTCAGGCAGGCTGGAGGCGTCACCCACGTCGACAGCAAAGCGCAGTACTGGGGAGGCTCCCGGGCGAAGGGCAGCGTGGCCGTCATGGACGTGCTTTCCCCCGCCAAAGGGGATGCCGCCTCCGTGGGCTATCTGGATTGGGAAAACCTCTCGTTTTCCTGGACGTTCCGGCGTACGGAAGTGCTCGTCGTGCTGGAAGGCGACTTGAACCTGAGCATTGAGGGCACGACCTTCAGCGCGGCCCACGGCGACGTGTTCAGCATCCCTGCGGGCACGGAAGTGGAGCTCTCCTCTTCCGGGCACGTGCGGTGCGCCACGGTCGCGGTAGCCGCCTAGCCGCGTTCCTAGACCATAACGAAGGAAACAATCATGATCTTTCTTACCGAAGAAGATGTCAGACAGCGTTGCGAGCTGGGCCAGGGAGGCGAATTCTGCCTTCAGGCCGGCGAACGCCTGACTCCGGCGGCCACGGAGCTGTTGCGCAGTCGCAACTGCCGCGTGATCCTGCCCGGTCAGTGCACCGTGGAAGCGGCGCCTGTCGAAGAAGCCAAACCCGCGGCTCCCGCTGCGGAAGCGGCTCCTGCCGCCACGGCCGCTCCGGCTGCCGAACAGGCATCGTTCCCCGATGGAACCTACCTTGACGCCAATACGGTCGTCTCCAAGTCCCACCCGCGCATTTTCCTGCGCGGCAAGCTGGATACCCTCATTTCCAGCACGGTACTGGTGCAGACCGGATTCGACGGCAACAACAAGCTCCCCGCCGTCCTCAGAAACGGCCTTTCCGACATCAACGTGTGGCTGTGGCAGATCCTCCAGGCCGAAGTCTCCGGCGAAGCCGTTCCCGCGCAGTCCCTGTGTGGCATGAACGCCGAAGCGATCCGCCTCGTCTCCCACGATCCCATGAAATACCTCGGCCAGGGCCACATCGTCCCCGACGTGGCTCTCGGCCCGAACGTCGCGCTGCTCAACTGGCTGCGCGCCCAGGCCCGCGAAGTTGAAGTGGCCTATGTTCAGGTCGGCATGGAACGCGAAGACATCCTCGCGTCCCTGAACCGCCTGAGCAGCGCCATCTATGTCCTCATGCTCCTGACCGTCGTTGCCGAATCCGGCCGCGACATCAGCAAGGTTGGTCTGTAATGAGCGTGTTCGAACGTTGCCTCGAAAAATGCCGCGCCCGGAAAGGTGTCGTGGTCTACTCCGACGGTGAAGACCGGCGCGTGGTTTCCGCCGCCGCCAAACTGATCCGCGAAGGCCTCGTCGAACCCATCCTCATCGGCGATCCTGAAAAGGTGCGCACCGCGCTGCAGGAAAGCGGCGAAACCGGCGTTTCCCTCCAGGTCGTCAATCCGTACAACCCGGCCCTGCTTCAGCACAATGCCGCGGAGTACATGGCCATCCAGAAGGCCAAGGGCAAGGACATTTCGGAAGAGGAAGCCGTCAAGGCCGTCAAGAATCCCCTCGCTGCCGGTGCCCTCATGGTCCGCCGCGGTGAAGCCGAAATCGGCGTTGCCGGGAACCTGTCCTCCACGGCCGACGTCATCCGCGCCGGCCTGCGCATGGTCGGCACCGCCGCCGGAAGCAAGACCGTGTCGAGCTTCTTCTTCATGCTGAAGGACAACAGAGTTTGCATGTTCACCGACTGCGCGGTCATTCCGGAACCCACTTCCGCGCAGCTTGCGGACATTGCGATCAGCACCGCCGACGTGTACAAGCGCGTCATGGGCGACGAGGCCCGTGTAGCCCTGCTTTCCTTCTCCACGAAGGGCAGCGCCAAGCATGAGCGCGTCGACAAGGTGCGCGCGGCTCTTGAAGAAATCAAGACCCGCGAACCCAATCTGCTCGTGGACGGCGAACTCCAGTTGGACGCCGCCGTCGAGCCCGAAGTCGCCAGGCTCAAGGCGCCTGGGAGCCCGGTCGCCGGGAACGCGAACGTGTTCGTGTTCCCCTCCCTTGAAGCCGGCAACATCGGTTATAAAATCGCGCAGCGCTTCGGCGGCTGGACGGCCCTCGGCCCCCTGCTCCAGGGCTTTGCGCATGGTTGGCATGACCTTTCGCGGGGATGCAGCAGCGACGACATCTACAAAATAAGTGTCGTCGGCCTGGGCATGAACCGCGGAGGACAGCAATAAAACGGAACGGCACACAACACGGTAACGCGTTACCCGATCGTTCCGTTCCGGGTAACCAAGCTAACAACAATCCTAAAAGGAGTTCACAATGGACGCTCTTGGCATGATCGAAACCCGTGGTCTGGTTGGTCTCATCGAAGCCGCTGATGCTATGGTCAAGGCTGCTCGCGTGCAGCTCGTTTCTTACGAACAGATCGGCGGCGGCTACGTGACCGCCCTCGTCCGCGGCGACGTGGCCGCCTGCAAAGCCGCTACCGACGCCGGCGCCGCCGCTGTGCAGCGCGTGGGTGGCGAGCTCGTGGCCGTCCATGTCATTCCTCGCCCCCATCAGGACCTGGAAGCCGTGTTCCCCCTGAGCCGCAAGTAAGCTCGTCCGCGCACTTAAGCTGGGTTAAGCCCTGCTCGTCGGTCTCGCCGGGGCCTCGCGCCCCGGCCCGGCCGTCAGCTTCCTTACGGAATGCTCCCGGAAGACCGTCTTCCGGGAACGGAGACATACATGGAACTCGCAAAAGTCATTGGTCAGGTCGTTTCCACGGTCCGGTGTCCCGGTTTGCCGTACAACTCGCTGCTTCTCGTTGATCTGCTCAATGAGAAGGGTGAATCCATCGGCCGCTCTCAGGTTGCCGCCGATCCCATCGGCGCGGGCGAGGGCGAATGGGTTATCGTGTCCCGCGGCAGTTCCGCACGTTTTGCCATCGACAAAGATGCGCCGCTGGATCTGGTCATTGTCGGCATCGTCGACCATGTAAACGCCGGTAAGGCAGCTATTTATCGCAAGAATCAGGGGGAATAGCCCCTGCGGGCGGTCCGCCGCCCACCGGAAGACCCCGAGTTTTCCGCTCTGCCTCGTCTCCTGACGAGGATGACAAACAGAAAAAACAGGCCCCCCGCCCGGCAGTCCTCAAAGTCCCGCGGGGTCCGGCTTCCAGCATAGGAGTATAGATATGGACGTGCGCCAACAAGACGTGGAACGCATTGTCGTTGAAGTTCTGAAAAAGATGATGTCCGATCAGCCCACCGCGGCTGCTACGACCGTCGTCGCCGCCAGCGGCTGCGACTGCGGCGACTTCGGCCTCTTCGATCGCCTCGAAGACGCCGTGCAGGCCGCCGAAGCCGCTCAGAAGAAGATCAGCACCGTCGCCATGCGTGACAAAATCATCGCCGCCATCCGCAAGGCCGGCCTTGAAAACGCCAAGGCGTTCGCTGAAATCGCCCACAACGAAACCGGCATGGGCCGCGTGAGCGACAAGATTGCCAAGAATATCCTCGTTTGCGAGCGTACTCCCGGCACCGAATGCCTCTCCCCCATGGCCATTTCCGGCGACATGGGCCTGACCCTTATCGAAAACGCTCCCTGGGGCGTGATCGCTTCCGTGACGCCGTCCACCAACCCGACCGCCACGGCGATCAACAACGCCATCAGCATGATCGCTGGCGGCAACTCCGTGATCTTTGCTCCCCACCCCAACGCCAAGCGTGCTTCCCAGACGGCCATTCAGGTCCTGAACAAGGCCATCATCGAAGCCACCGGCGTTGCCAACCTGCTTGTCGCCGTAAAGGAACCCACCATCGAAGTGGCGCAGGAGCTCTTCTCGCATCCTCGCATCAAGCTGCTCGTGGTGACCGGTGGTGAAGCCGTTGTGGCTCAGGCCCGCAAGGTCGCCACCATGCGCCTCATCGCCGCCGGCGCCGGCAACCCGCCGGTCGTCGTCGACGAAACCGCCAACATCGCCCGCGCTGCCCGCAGCATCTACGACGGCGCTTCCTTCGACAACAACATCATCTGCGCCGACGAAAAAGAAATCATCGCCGTGGATTCCATCGCCGATCAGCTGAAGGCCGAAATGAAGGCCATCGGCGCCGTGGAAATCAGCCTTGAACAGGCTGACGCCGTGGCTCGCGTGGTTCTGCGCAACTATCCTCAGGTTGAAGGCGGCAAGGCTCCCAATCCGAACCCGAAGTGGGTCGGCCGTGACGCCGCCCTCATCGCCAAGGCCGCCGGCATTGACGTGCCCGACAGCTGCCGTCTGCTCATCGTGGACGTGAAGCGCGACATCAACCACGTGTTCGCTCGCGTGGAACAGCTGATGCCCGTTATCCCGCTGCTGCGCGCCGCCAACGTGGACGAAGCCATCGAATGGGCTCTCATCCTCGAACGTGGCCTGTCCCACACCGCCGGTATGCACTCCCGCAATATCGACAACATGGACAAGATGGCCCGCGCCATGAACACCAGCCTGTTCGTCAAGAACGGCCCGCACCTCGCCGCCCTCGGCGCTGGCGGCGAAGGCTGGACGACCATGACCATCTCCACCCCCACCGGTGAAGGTGTGACTTGCGCCCGCTCGTTCGTGCGTCTGCGCCGCTGCTGCGTTGTGGACAACTTCCGCATCGTCTGATCGTAGCGTACGCCTTTTATGGGGGGAGGGACTGGCTCCCTTCCCCCTTTCTTATTATGGATATGGAGATGCGGGGGAAGAGCGGAAGAGTCTTTCTAAAAAAGAGCTTTTTCTTTCTCTCTGGGGGTTATCCTTCTGTTTTCAAAGGTTTTTGCGTTTATCAAATCCCTGTTTGCGGTCTTTTTGGGCACATGCATTCCTCGAAAAAATACTCGTTTCAACTCGGATTGGGTGTCTTTTCCGATAGTTCCAGTTTGTAGAGGCCATTTTTAAAATACTTTTTTCACAAAATAGATTTTTCTGATGTCGCATTTTTGCATCATACTTTCCACCCCCAACCAACGCTGTTTCTTCGAAGGGAGTTTTTTCTGATATAATATCAGTAAGATAAAAACCCTTGTCAGGAACTATTCTCTTTCGCTGCGCAAAAACGGACACAGGTTGCAGGAAAACCTCTCCTTGTCGCAAAAATGCAACATCATACGTCTACTCTTTGCGGATTATTCCTGATAAGCGATGCAATTTTGCGACTGCACCCTTTTCCAGAAAGACGTCTCAAAACACTCTCTTTCACAATACCATGAAATAACAAGTAAACATTTTTTCTAACCCATCTGGCACGGCACTTGCTTTATTATAAGCAAGACAAGTGAAGAAGGGAACGAGAACTTCCGAGCGGTCTGCCGGAAAGCTCCACACATCATACTACACAACCTTAATTCCTACACGGAGAAGTGACATGACTCAGGTAGCTGAAATCAAATCGCCTCATGAGCAGCGTCTCGAAGACAACATCGCCGGTAAAGAAGACATCTATCGCGAATCCCACAAGCGCGTGTTCAAGCTGCTGGAACGTTTCGACGGCCAGAAGCCCGCTATCGACGTCGAACGCGCTCTGTTCTTCACGCAGTCCATGGCCGAAACCGTGGGTCAGCCCTTGGTTCTCCGCTGGGCCAAGGCTCTGATGAACGTTGCCAAGAACATCACCGTCATGGTGCAGGACGATCAGCTCCTCCTCGGCCGCTGCGGTGGTCATGACGGACGTTACGGCATCCTGTACCCCGAACTCGACGGCGACTTCCTCGACATCGCCGTGCGCGACCTTCCCACCCGCCCGCAGTCTCCGGCTTCCATCAGCCCCGAAGACGCCAAGATCGTGGTTGAGCAGATCGCTCCTTTCTGGAAGGGCCGCACCTATCACGAAGCTCTGAACAAGGCTCTTCCCGCCGAAGTTCACAAGCTGACCTACGACGATCCCGACGGCCTGATCTCCCGCTTCATCGTCAACGAAACCTCTTCTTTCCGCTCCTCCATCCAGTGGGTGCATGACTACGAAGTGGTGCTGAAGCGCGGCTTCAACGGTCTGAAGCAGGAAATGGAAGAAAAGCTGGCCGCTCTTGATCCCGCCTCTCCCGTGGATCAGGTGGACAAGCGTCCCTTCATCGAAGCCACCATCCTCGTGTGCGACGCCATCGTTCTGTGGGCGAAGCGCCACGCCGACGCCGCCCGCAAGGCCGCCGAAGCTTGCGCCGATCCGGTTCGCAAGGCCGAACTCATCCGCATGGCTGAAAACGCCGAACACGTGCCCGCCAACCCGGCTCGCGACTTCTACGAAGCCGTTCAGTCCCAGTACTTCACCCAGATGTTCTCCCGTCTGGAACAGAAGACCGGTACCACCATCTCCAACGGCCGTATGGACCAGTACTTCTATCCCTTCTACAAGAAGGACATGGAAGCCGGCATCCTGACCGATGAAAAGACCTTGGAATACTTGGAATGCATGTGGGTCGGCATGGCCGAATTCATCGACATGTACATCTCCCCCGCCGGCGGCGCCTTCAACGAAGGCTACGCTCACTGGGAAGCCGTCACCATTGGCGGCCAGACCCCGGACGGCCGCGACGCGACCAACGATCTGACCTACCTGTTCCTGAAGTCCAAGCGCGAATTCCCGCTGCACTATCCCGACCTCGCCGCCCGTATCCACAGCCGCGCTCCTGAACGCTACCTGTGGGACGTCGCCGAAACCATCAAGTTCGGCTCCGGCTTCCCCAAGCTGTGCAACGACGAAGAATGCATCCCGCTGTACGTCTCCAAGGGCGCGACCTTTGAAGAAGCCCTTGATTACGCCGTGTCCGGCTGCATCGAAATCCGTATGCCCAACCGCGACACCTACACCTCCGGCGGCGCTTACACCAACTTCGCCTCCGCTGTGGAAATGGCTCTGTACGACGGCAAGATGAAGAAGTACGGCGACGTGCAGCTCGGCATCCAGACCGGCGACGCCCGCAAGTTCAAGAGCTGGGACGAATTCTGGAACGCCTACGTGCAGCAGCACATGCTCCTGCTCCGCACGACGTTCATCCAGCAGTACATTGTTATCCAGACCCGCGCCAAGCACTTCGCCCAGCCCATGGGCTCCGTGCTGCACGCTCTCTGCCGCAAGCACTGCATCGACCTGCATCAGCCCCAGATCCCCGAAGGCCTGAACTTCGGCTACTTCGAATTCATGGGCCTCGGCACCGTCATCGACTCCCTGGCCGCCATCAAGAAGCTCGTGTTTGAAGACAAGAAGCTCACCATGGATCAGCTCATCGACGCTCTCGAAGCCAACTTCGAAGGCTACGAAGACATCCAGCAGCTCCTCCGCACGGCTCCCTGCTACGGCAACGACGACGAATACGCCGACGAAATCGGTCGCGAACTCGACCGCATGGCCGTGTCCTTCGCCGCCAAGTACGGCAAGGAAATGGGCATCAACAACGACGCCCGCTACGTGCCCTTCACCTCTCACGTGCCCTTCGGTAAGGTTGTTTCCGCTACCCCGAACGGCCGCGTGGCGTGGTTCCCGCTGGCTGACGGTTCTTCCCCGTCTCACGGCGCCGACCACAATGGTCCCACCGCCATCCTGCTCTCCAACCACAACACGAAGAACTACGGTATGCGCGCCCGTGCTGCCCGTCTGATCAACGTGAAGTTCACTCCCAAGTGCGTTGAAGGCGATGCCGGTACCGAAAAGCTGGTGCAGTTCATCCGTACTTGGTGCGACCTGAAGCTGTGGCACATCCAGTTCAACGTCATCAACGCCGATACCCTGAAGAAGGCCCAGAAGGATCCTCAGAAGTATCGTAACCTCATCGTCCGCATCGCCGGGTACAGCGCCTACTTCGTCGACCTGACCCCCGACCTGCAGAACGACCTCATCGCCCGTACCGGCCACGACCAGATGTAAGTTCTGGCCGCTTGCGGCACACAAGATGAATGATTAAATAAATGGCGGGGCG
>ERZ781275.2078-NODE-2078-length-9920-cov-3.197567_pt1 | contig 9920 bp, 15 predicted proteins | sample MGYA00375853_ERZ781275 | MGnify/ENA primary metagenome ERZ781275 (study PRJEB29790, sample SAMN03653691) | human gut metagenome | host: Homo sapiens | place: USA: Dallas, Texas | collected 2012-07-23 | study: EMG produced TPA metagenomics assembly of the Gut...
CTTGCAGGATTATTTTAAATGTCTGCCAATAAAAGGGTACTTCTTACTTTGAAATACCCTTTTATTGGCAGACATTTAAAATAATCCTGCAAGTGGCCATCAGGCATGGCCCCATTGGAATTGCACCATCTTCTTCAGACCGGACTTTTGCCGGAAGTATCATTATCAAAAACAGCATCCTGGCCACAGAGTTCCTACCCTCTGCTCATAACAGCCTAATTCTCGCTCGTATCTTTGCTTCAATGCCCGAATCAGCATTTCCTCACGTTTCATCCCCGGACCTCCCGACAGTTTGTCGGGAAGTCCGGGAACAGATAGTCCTGGCGTATCTGTTATCTGGCTCCGCTGTTCCATACGTCCTTGCAGGATTGCCATATTCAGTTGTCAAGGTACACTTCCGTTTCCAGCGGCTCCAGCAGAAAGGGAATGCCGGGGAACCGTTACTCTACACGGATTTCAAAATCTAATATTTTCTCAATCAGCTTATTTTCCAGCCTGAGCTTCAAATACTCATCCGTCACATACTGCACACGCCCAAATCCATCAATAAACTTTCTTTGGCTCTTGTACTCTATGTAAGGATGGAAATACAGAAGAATCTCGTGGATGGCCTCTAAATCTCCGCTGATCGCTGCCTCAATGACTTCAAACTCTGGCGGTTCTTTACGCTTTCTCTGTTTCATGGCTCTACTCCATAATCTCTCTTAACAGCCTTAACGAATCTGCTTTATGATAATGTACGGTACTCTGCACCAGATGAAGATATTCCGCAATCTCCTGTTCTGTCATATCCAGGAAATATGCCATCAAAATAATCATCCGCTTTTTCTCAGGCAGCCGTTTCAGCGCCGCAGCGATTTCCGCATCTTTAACCGGAACATCCATATCCATAATCTGAAAATAAATCTGTTCCTCCAGATCATCATTTCTGCTCAACTGGTTCCATTCCTCCTGTAAAAGTTCTGAAAAACAAATTTCATGTTCGTGAAGTCTTTGCAATTCATCAAAATAATTCAGTGCTTCTCCACGGACCACTTTTGCACAGCAGCAATAAAATTTTCTCCGTACAATCTCTTTTTCTTTCGGGGATAACCTCAAAGGATTCACCTCCCCTCTGCATGAAAGCCGTATTGTTTTCCCTTTCATACCGAGGAAAGGCAATAGGAGTGAAATTATCGAACGGAAGACAAATTTTTTCAAAAATATTTCCGGACAACACAAAACGGCCTGCAGATCTAACATCCGCAAAGCCGTTCTTTCATGCAGAGGGGATAATCCCCGTTTTTTAATCTTATGTATTACCCAATATACCAGGGTGATTTTCAGCCCGTGTATTTCTTCGATTTTTTTCTTTTGTAAAATTCTCCCCTTCTATAATGAATCTTCAAGTGAAACAGCAAGCCTCCTATTTTCGTATGAAAGGCTGGATGTCTGTCCTGGACTTTTATCTTCCAAAGCAAACGAACCAATCTGCTGTATTACCCAATATTTAACAGTGTGTGTTACCATTTTCACTTTAGAAATCTGGTGTATTACACTAGAAAAAATGGAGGTGAATACAGAAGATGAGTTTTTCAAAAAAAGAACTGGGTATGATGATCCGAAATGGACGTATGGATAAAAACTACACACAGGAGCAGTTTTCAGAAAAGATTGACAGCAACTTATCCTACTACGGTACGATTGAACGTGGGGAAAGCAGCCCAAGCCTGAATCTATTTATTCAGATATTCCGTGAATTGAATCTTTCTGCCGATGCCTTTCTCTATCCGGATAAACATACGACAGATGGTACATACCAAGAACTTCTCCGTATCCTCACTCAATGTACCGAGCGAGAATTGACAATCTTGTTGGCAAATGCTGAAACATTGATTGAAAACCGGGATGAAAAACCCGCAGAATGATTCTATAAAATGTTTCTTACGCTTTATGTATTGTTTCAATGATTGTCCGGAAAAAAGGCAGCTCTCCTGGGCTGCCTACTCTGGTCATTGCTTAATTCTCTTTATCATTTCCTCTATCTGTTTTTCCGGTGTCAGGACACCTGCGCCGGATAACAACAGCATACAGTCGATGTACCCCTGCAGATAAGACTGCTGGCACTGTGCAAATCCAAGACTCTCCAAAGATTCCACGTAATCCTTTATCACCTCCTGGTCATTTTCCCTGATTTTTTCCAAATATATCTCAAAGGATTGCCTTCTTTTTGTCTGCTCTGCCTTTGCAAGCTGTACCTCTTTTGTCACACACAGACTGGAACGGTTTGTATTTTCGCACCGCAGCTCCATCAAGAACTGATTGATTTTCTCCCAAATCTCTTCACTCATAATCTTCGAACTCCTTTCAGCTCATGCCGTTTCTCATCTCGATTTTCTATCAATTCTATTATTTCTATTCCTTCAAGTATTGCAAATATTTTTAAATACTTCATCTTTAGAAGTATATTAGCACTTCGTTTCGGTAAAATCAATCATAGAGAACTTCATCTTTAGAAGAAAGGACATCCTATGAAAATTTACTGGAACGGCGAGTCCAAGAACATTGTCGGGGAACGTGTCCGTATGCTGCGCAAGGAGCAAAAGATTTCACAGCGAACTCTGGCAGCACGGCTGACGCTCACCGGATTAGAATTTAGTGACCTGACCATTTTACGGATTGAACAAGGCACACGGTTTGTTCCAGATTATGAAGTTGCTGTACTGGCAGAATATTTTCACGTCAGCACCGACTATCTTCTTGGAAAAACAGAATCGAAATAGGCAGTCATCCCTTTTCTACGGATTGCTGTCTATTTTTTACCCCGAATCCCACCCGGAAACGGGTGCGTGTGGTCTTACTGCGGCTGTCTAAACAGCCTGACCACTCATCCCCATTTATGTGGGGATGACAAAAGATAGCAAGCACTGCCGGTGTCCGGACACACGGCACAAACCTCACACCTGCCCGTTGGTCAGATCGTTTCGTTTGTAAGTAGGGAAGTTTCCCTCACCCTCTGATTTTTTCTTTTTTCTCTGAAATCAGCTTGACCGATTTTTTTAAGTTTGATACAATTTCTTTGGAACATTTTGTCCAGATAACTAAATAGAAATAGACATAACTGTTGTAAATTGATTTTTTTACAGCAGTTTTTTTGTATCCAAAAACAGAAAGGAACGACAAAGATATGGCAAACAGAACACGGAAACACCGCAATGAATTTCACTTAAATGACGATGAGCAGTATATCCTGGATGAGAAATTCCGCTTATCCGGCATGAAAAGTAAATCCGCATTTTTGCGAAAGCTGATTCTCTACAGTTTTGTCTATGATGTGGATTACTCCCACTTACGGAAAATGAACGCCCTGCTCGGCAACATCGGTGGGAATCTAAATCAGATTGCAAAGAGAGTAAATACAACGAACACCATTTATAAAAAAGATATGGAAGAGATTAAGGAGATGATGAACCAGATATGGCATATACAAAAATCCATCCTATCAAAGCAACCATCCATAAGGCAATAGAATATATCTGCAATCCGGAGAAAACGGATGACAGTATCTTTATTTCTTCCTTTGCCTGCGCTGCAGAAACGGCTGCTTATGATTTCAGGTACGCCTTAGACCATGCCAATGATTTTAACAGCGTTGAAAAGGAAGAAAAAGAGAATAAAGCTTTTCATCTGATCCAGGCTTTTCAGCCGGGAGAAGTGTCCTTTGAGGAGGCGCACAAAATCGGTCAGCAGCTTGCAGATCAGTTACTGGAAGGGAAATATTCTTATGTCTTGACTACCCATATTGATAAAGGTCATGTACATAATCACCTCATTTTTTGCGCAGTTGATAATATAGAACACAAACACTATCATGACTGTAAAAAGACATACTGGAACATCCGAAAGCTCAGTGACCGTCTGTGTAGGGAACACAATCTTTCCGTCATTCAACCAGGGGAGCGCCGGGGAAAAAGTTACAAAGAATGGATGGAAAATCAGAATCAAAACAGTTGGAAAGCAAAGCTGAAACAAGACATTAACCAAGCTATCAAAACAGTTTCCACCTATGAAGAATTTATTGCTTTGATAAAAGCCAAAAGTTATGAGATTAAGAACGAATCATTTGACGGCTCTGATGGGAAATATATTGCCTTTCGCCCGGTTGGAGAGAAGAATTTTGTCCGTGGCCGTGCAAAGTCACTGGGGGCAAATTTCACCAAAGAACGGATTCAGGAGCGGATTGAAAAGAAGAAAAACCGGGCTGCCCACTTCCCGGAAAATGACCGGAAGTTGCGACAGATAATTTCTCTTGAAAACAATCCCGCTCATTCCAACAGCCCCGGATTAAAGCGTTGGGCTGCCAAAGAGAATCTAAGAATTGCTGCGAAAACCTACAGCCTGATGAATCAAAAAGGGATTCATACTTTTTCTGAATTAAGCGGAAAAATCGCCTTTCTTCAGGAAGAGGCGAAATCCGCAAATCAAAGTATCGTTACCTTGGAACACAAGATGAAAGATACTGCGGAAATCATCAAATACCTGGAACAGTATTTGGAAAATAAGCCTTATAACGACCGATACAACAAAGTAAAAGACCAGGATCGTTTTCTGCGGAAATATGAATCTAAGATTATTTTATTCGGCGGCGCAAAGCGGATGTTGGAGCGAAAGGGAATCTCCCCTTCAAAGTCCACACTGGATAAATTCCGGCAGGATTATCAAAATCTGCTTTCTCAGAAAGATAGTCTTTCCGGGCAACTGAAAAATGCAAAATCGGAGCTGAAAGAGTTGGAGCTGATTCAGTCAAATATGAAATCTTATTTGGAAGTTGAGCATGAACACGACTCCCTCTCAGCCTTGACTTCTCCTGAAAAATTGCATCCTCAAAAATGAAATCAGTCAGTAAGAAATACTATTTCACAAAACAGCTTCATAAAAATAAGGATTTAACCAGCTTATACTTCACTGACTAAATCCTTATTAAAGCGGTATCCTACCCCTCTGATATTTTCTATATAACGGGGATAGGTGGTATCCGGCTGTATCTTTTCCCTGATGTGACGAATCTGCGCCATGACATTGCCTTTGTCATAGGTGTACTCTTTTTCCCATATGGTTTCGTAGATCTGCTCGTAAGTGTAGACACGGCCCGGCTTTTTTGCAAGGTATAGGAGAAGTTGGAACTGCTGACTAGAAAGATTAACTTCTTTATCATCCAACAGAACCTTATGATAATCAGGGATAATCTTCAGCCTGATAAACTCCAAAACTGAGTTACACTTGCAACTCTCAACATTACTCTCTGTTTCTAATAGATTTTGAATTTTCCTAAAAAGCCGTTGTTCCTCATCTCCTGGAATATAAAGAATTATAATCCCATTCTATCATCCCCCAACTGTATTTGCATATTTTTTATTAATCAAACTCATTCCAGAATTTTCTAAGTGTTTCTTCATATTTTTCTTTTTCCACAATATAACTCATTCCATGTCCGGCCCCCGGAACAACCAGTAATCTCTTTGGAGCAACACATGCTTTATAATTTTCATACGTCATTTCCACCGGCACAAAATCATCGTCTGTACCATGAACAAAAAGAACGGGAACTTTACACTTTTCCATTGCATCCGTACAGGAATAATCTTTCGGTCCGATCTGTATTTTTGACTTGCAAATATCTTCTGCAATGGAACTCATCACTTCATCATATCGAAGATGCAGTTCTTCCTCCGCAACGTGCTTCCAAATTGCATGTGGGGAAGTATATCCACAGTCCGCAATTACCCCATGAACCTCTTGCAACAGATCAAAACCAGCCGTCATAAGCACTGTTGATGCACCCATAGAAATACCACATAAATAAATGGGCAGTTTCTCAGGTTCTTTCTGATTAACCCAGTCAATCCAGTCTAGGCAGTCATAGCGTTCTGTTAAGCCAAATCCCATATACTTTCCCCCACTATTATTCTGCCCTCTTTGTTCTATATATAGAACATGACAGTTATTTTCATGAAGGAAATCAGCTATCAATCCAAAATCCTTTGTCCATGACGATCTCCATCCATGCACCGCAATAATAATACGTTTTACATTTTTTCCTTTCTGCCAATGCCCCACAAGATTTACCCCATCACGTGCTATAATATTTACTGTTTCGCAAGAACTTTGCTCCAGTTTATGTGCAGCTTCTTCCCGCATTTTTATAAACGCCTTCATCTCAGAAGTTTCTGGGCGTTTCCTTTCCGGAGAATCTATAGTTGTTTCTTCCTTACGGTCTAAAGCAATGCCAACCAGTTTTTTTGTAATTTTATAAGAAATCACCCCTGCTGTTGTAACAGTACCCGCTACAATTCCTGCTCCAATCATGATATTTTTTATAGTTTTATTCATAAATCTAAGTCCTCCTGTCACTATTCACAGTTTACACAATCTGATGGAACTTTCTGATCGCCTTTGCCATGTTTCTCTCCCTGCTTTTTCTCCGCTCGCTTACTTTTAATTGCATCTTTTGCTTTATTATGCAGTTTCTTTAAAACTGCAAGGGTTTTTTCATCTTTCGGGAATAACCACCGAAGTAATGCAATCGAAATAGCAAAAGTAACGATTTTCTCCGGAGATACCGGCAGCCATAAAAAGGCAAGATATGCTCCGGAAACGGCTGTCATCCAATGGATTTTAAAATAAGTGCCAATCCCAAACATTAAATATGACCATCCGTTTGTAATGAACCAGGCGAGTGCGATACACAGAAGTAATCGAGAATTTGCTATAAACTGTACTATTTTTCTTAATTTATTTTTCACTCTGCTACTCACTTTCTCAAAACACTACATCAACTATATGATTAATTTTCCTTTTGCCTTTTTAACGTAATCCAAACAACTTTCTTCGTTGTAATAAACGATGTAATGCCAGCAAGTAAAATAATGCTTCCCATAATACTTGTCCGACAAATCCACTTTTTCATACATTTGTTCATACTTTTTCTCCTTTCCACCCATCAAACTGAACGAGCCATGTCTATTATAAGTTCACAAATCTTTGATGTTGCATGATAAGGAATCCCTTTCCGCTGCTGTTCTCTCATCTCATTGCACTTAGAAGAGTTTTCCATAAAATTTAAAACCTGCAACATATCTATTTTTGTTCCTTTTACCCTAAGACTCATTCCATTCTGATAAAAAAATTCTGCATTTTTTGTTTCACACCCTGGGATTGCCGGCAGATGAACAAGCGGAATCCCCATAACTGCCGCTTCCGTTGAGGAAAGTCCACCAGGCTTTGTCAGGTATATATCACTTGACCTCATGTAATCGGCTATCCGGTCTGTATTTTGGATAACACGAATTGCGTTTCCATATTTTTTTGACAACCTATCATACAATCTTTTGTTATCCCCACAAATTACAGCTATTTCAATATCTGTGCTGCACCGTTCATATAAAAGCTTTACCACTCTTTCAAGTTTTCCTGCCCCAATACTTCCACCTGAAATCAAAATGAACTTAACGAAATTGTTTATTCCCAATCTTTTTCTTGAAATTCTTTTCGATCCCTGACAGGTAAATGCAGAACGTACCGGAATGCCAAGTGGATAAATTCGTTTTTCCGGAATACCTTTATTTTTAAATTCACTCATCAAACTGTGGGATGGAATGATATATGCATCACAATCTGTTTCCTCCGAAAACGGAATACATACATAATCTGTCGCAATCAAAATTGTTTTGGGCAGCTTTATCCCTCTGGCTTTCATATGTGCCATAATTTGACCGGGAAAAATATGTGTCATGATTATAACGTCAAAATGATTCTGCCTTAAATAATTCTCCATAACCCGTACCATTTTACCATTGAGCCAATATATCGGTGAAGGAAAGGGCAGCTTCCGATAAAATTCACCTAATTTATAAAGCCATCCGAAACAATGAGGTAAGTTTTTGACAAGCGATACATAAGACCGGTCAATTCCCTTTTCCAGTTTTTTGCTATACAATCCGTAGGGGTTTAACAATGTCACCCTCTCCCCACGGCGGATTAATTCCTCTTTTACTGCATAAGCAGCGGCATTGTGACCGCCGCCAGTACTACAGGTTAATATCAGTGCATCCATAATAGTCTTATTTCCATTTTTTTCCTTTCTTCTTTACTTATATGCATTCGTATACAAACGATTGCTGTTACCAGCATAAATCCAGTGACAATTCCCGGCTCACACCGCAGTCCTATTACCCCCAAACACGTTGTAATATAGGTAATGATTGTCCTCTGGAAATGAGGTGTAATACGAAAAGCAACCGTAAAAAACAAGAAAAATGTAACGAGCAGTATCAGTGGTTTCGTAATGGGCCACACCCCCATCAGACATCCAAATGTAACTGCGATTCCTTTTCCTCCCTGAAACCCATAAAACAGCGGAAATGCATGTCCCAAGACAGGTGCCGCAAAAATAACAGCGGTCAGAAACGGATGTTTCGTAAACTCTCCGCCAGATTGTATGTATATGTGAAGCGGAAGAAATCCCTTCAGTAAATCCCCGGAAAGCGCAATCATGCCACAGACTATCCCTCCATATCGAAAAGCGTTTGCTGCCCCCGGATTTCCATCCTTACTTACCTGAAGAAAGGACTTTTTATTCAATAACCGTACTGCAAGGTTCGCAAACAATACACTCCCGGATAAATATCCCATAACAGCGAAAAAAATTTCCCTTCCCATATAATCCTTCCTTTTGTTTCATTTCCCTGTATTGTTTTTTACATACAAAGATATGTTTCTAGCTTTCCGCAATATTCTTATCTTCATTATTCTCAACTGTTTCCTGTGAAACAGTACTTTTCTCTCCTTTTTTAACTCCACATTTCGAGCAATACACCGCATCCTGCGGCATAAACTCTCCACAGCTTGAGCAAACTTCCATCTTCTTAATCTCTGCTATTTTTTTGATATAGGAATGGATGAGTTCTTCTTTTTTCTTTATGGTAAAACATAGGGATGTAAGATTGTCATCCAAACTTTTCTTATCCACATATTCTTCATAGATAATTTCTCCAATCTCCTGAAATATTTCGGCATTTTCTCGTTTTACTGCCCGTATCTTGCGATTAAGATTTCTAATTTCAGACATATCAACCGCTTTCTGAGTCATATAATCCATTTTCTCCGATAGTCCTCTTCCTAAGTCATCTAAATACTCTAATATATCTGCCATATGCTTTATTCCTCCTATTCCGTAAAATTTAATCCTATACATTCTTTAATATACAATTCCAAAATATCCGCTGTTTTGTTAATCCCCAATTTACTGCTATTTATACAGATGTCATATCCCCTTGAATCTCCCCATTTGATTTCTGAATGTCTGTTATGATACCTTTTTCTTTCCCTGTCATTTCGTTTCATCTTTGTAACAGCCTCATCTCTTGTAATCTGATGACGTTCCATAACCCGTCGGATTTTATCTTCCCAATCTCCGAGAACAAAAATAGAAATCAATCTTTTATCTCCACGAAAGATTTCATCTGCACATCTCCCCACAATCACAAGGGATTCCCCATCGGCCGCTTTCTTCCTTAAATACTCGAATTGAATTTCTGCTACGATTTCTTCGAGAGAATTGGTATATCCTCTCACATTTCTGAAAAGAATCACCTTTCCCTTTTTTTCATCATACTTTTCCAGATATTCAATACGGATATTCTTTTCTTCTGCAATATCCTCTAAAATTTTACGGTCATAGTATTTCAAACTTAAGTCCTGTGCAATCTTCTGTGCTACATAATGACCTCCACTGCCAAATTCCCGTCCCAGTGCAATAATGACTTGTTTTTCCATTCTTCATTTCCTCCTTTTCATTTCTAACAATAGCGGCCAAAAATAATCAACATTGAAATTGTGATAATCAAAATAGTTGCCGGTAATGCCGCTCTGCAATAAGTTTT
>ERZ781275.2089-NODE-2089-length-9855-cov-8.697041_pt1 | contig 9855 bp, 12 predicted proteins | sample MGYA00375853_ERZ781275 | MGnify/ENA primary metagenome ERZ781275 (study PRJEB29790, sample SAMN03653691) | human gut metagenome | host: Homo sapiens | place: USA: Dallas, Texas | collected 2012-07-23 | study: EMG produced TPA metagenomics assembly of the Gut...
AAGGAAAAGATAAAAAAAAGCCCCATTTTAAAGGGCTAAATCTTCATTTTGAATTTTTTAATATATTTTTTGAGATTTCTTCAAACTGATATACCTTTCTGCGTAAATGTAGACAATAAAAAACTTTAATAATGCGACAATATCTTTTATTATAGCAATTGGACTTTTTTGAATATCATAAATATAATTTCCTGCTAACCCAATAATTATTAGGAAAATCAAATATATATATATCCTCAAATAACTTTTTTTTGTATGGGATACTTAACAAAATTTATGATCGTTAATATAAATAATATTATAGTGATTACTTCATCAAACCAACTTATGGAAGGAATAAATCTCTCTATGATATTCTCTGTTACTAAAAATATGAATAATATATACATATTAATTTCTCCTTACGAAATTATCTCCTGAAATCAAATCAATAAAAATATATTTAATATAGATAATAAAAATCAAGACAAAGCCATTAATAATACAATTACTATAAGTTTAGTATAATCGTATTTTAGATATTACTTATACATTTTTTAGACTCTTTGTCTTTATAATACAAGGATTACCATATACTAACGAATTATTAGGAATATCTTTCATAACTACCGTCCCAGCACCGATTGAAACATTATTTCCTATCTTTACTTCTCCAGCTATAACTGCATTAGCATAAATAGCAACATTATCGCCAATTATTGGTTTTGAAGTAATATCACCTGGTTTAACATTTTTTCCAATCGTAACTCCTTGATAAACAGAAAAGTTTTTACCAATCCGCACTGCATCTATTATTGTTCCATGACCATGATATATAGCGATTCCCTCATCTATATCGCCATATATTTCTAAATCCTTTTTTGTTTTGAATAAGATTCTAAAGATATATTTTTGACTTTTTTTACTCAATCTGTAGTATACAACATTTCTAAAACACAAATTTCTTAACAATAGAATATTTAATATCACGATAAATTTGTAATCATGATCTACATCATTTGAAATGAACCAATAATACTTTTTCATATCTTTTCGTATTATATTCTTGATACCTAATTGACGTATCATCAAATAGACTACTATCGTCCTAGTATAATTTATAAAGTACAATATATTCATTTTTTCCTTCCATCCTCTATTTCTCAAGTATATCTGCAATTCGCTTAGAAGCAAAGCCATCGCCATAGGGATTACTTGATCTAGTCATTTTTTCATACTCGTCTTTATTAGAAAGAAGATTACTAAATTCAGTGTAAATAGTTTCTTCTTTTGTACCTACGAGTTTTAATGTACCTGCAGCAATCCCTTCTGGTCTTTCCGTAGTATCTCGCATTACCAATACTGGTATACCAAGTGATGGGGCTTCTTCTTGTATACCACCTGAATCTGTTAAAATCAAATAGCTATGCCTTAAGAAATTGTGAAAATCTAGTACATCTAATGGTTCAATGATATGAATACGATCATCATTTCCTAAAATTTCATTTGCTGATTCTCTAATAATTGGGTTCATATGTATAGGGTATATTGCCTTAACATCCAGGTGTTCATCTAACACACGACGAATAGCTCTAAACATGTGGCGCATAGGTTCTCCAAGATTTTCACGACGATGGGCAGTAATCATAATCAATCGATAATCCTTTGCCCATTCTAATTCAGGATGATGATAATCACTGCGAATCGTTGTTTTTAAAGCATCAATTGCTGTATTACCAGTTACATATATTTCTTCTGTTTTTTTTCCTTCCTTAAGCAAATTTTGTTTTGAAAGTTCAGTAGGTGTGAAATTATACTGGCTGATTATGGATACAACTTGTCGATTGAATTCTTCTGGAAATGGACTATTTATATTATATGTTCGAAGTCCTGCTTCTACATGGCCTATAGGAATATGTAGATAGAAACAAGCTAATGCTGTAACAAATGTTGTAGAAGTATCACCATGTACTAATACAATATCTGGTTTTTCTTTATCTAATACTTTCTTTATTTTATTTAATATATCTGTAGTTATATCAAACAGGGTTTGACTTTTTCTCATTATGGAAAGATCATATTCAGGAATTATATCAAATACATTTAATACTTGATCAAGCATTTCTCGATGCTGACCGGTTACACAGACAATTGTTTTAAGAGATTTACGTGATTTAAGTTCATTTACGAGTGGGCACATTTTAATCGCTTCTGGTCGCGTACCAAATACCAACATTATTTTTTTAGTTATCATTGATGATTCTCCTTTTTCGTTAATAAAATTTTTCTTTCTAATTTTTTTACAGAGTCTTGTATATCAAATCCTTTTTCCGTAATTAATTCTGAATAATCCTTTCTTTCATAATCTTTACCTTTTTCAATGACAAAATCTGCCCATTTTTTTGGACTCTCAGATAGATTCATATAGAAGATATTACCTGTTATATTTACATCTTTTGTGATAGTATCAGAAAAAAAACACCTGAGACCTGCTGCTTGTGCCTCTACACCTACTACAGGTAACCCTTCATATAAAGAGGGAAATAAAAAAACATCAAACATTTGCATAAATTCACACACATTATTTCTTTCACCAACTAAAACTACAGAACTATCTAAATTTTTTTTCTTTATGTAGTCTTGAACCTCTTCTTCCAATTCACCAATTCCCAGAAGGAACAATTTACTATTTCTTTTCGTTTCATAAATTTTTTCAAAAATATCTATTAAAAATTTATGATTCTTCTGCTTTGAAAAACGACCAACATGTCCAATTATAAAATCAGATTCTACTTCATATTGTTTTCTTAATTTTTCTCTTGTTTGAACATTGAATTTATATTCTTCTATCTCTATCCCGTTTTTCATTAATAAGTATTCTTTCAATTTACAATGTTTCTCTGGAAACATCCACATCGCAGCTTCTTCTGAACAGGCAATCTTTATTTGTGCTATTTTACCTATTACCCTTCTTCCTAATTTATTAAGGATCTTTTTCAATTTTACATTGTCATCCTCCATTGAATTATGAGAATGAATTGCAATAGTTTTAATTCCAAGAAATTTACAAATTATTGGGTATTTAAAAACATCCCTTGGTTTGCTTAAACAGAAATATGCAATATCGTATTTGTTTTTTAGAAGTTTATATAGATTAAACAAATAAAAAAATTTTAATACTATTTTGTTATTTGGCTTTTTTTCTAATATAGGTACCCTATGACCTCCATATAATTCTAATTCTGAGTCAAAAAATTCTTTGTCTGCATATTTTGTTACCATTTGAGTATTTATTTTACTATGATCTAAGTATTTATAAATAGCTACTGATATACGCTCTATTCCACCACTTGTTAATCCGTATACTAGATAAAACATCTTTATCATATTTTTAACCTTCCATTTTTGTGTATACTTCTGTATACATTTTAATAAATTTCTTATATTCGTATTTATCCATAAAAGTTTCTTTAGCAGACAGTTCAAGTTTTTTCAGCTTAAACTTATTTGAATATAATTCAATTATCTTCCTTGACAATTCTTTAAAATCATCTTTTTCGAACAAAAGTCCATTTTCATTATCACTAATAACTTCATTATTCCCAAGTATATTTGATGCAATAATTGTTTTAGACATTGAAAAAGTTTCTATGGGGGTTAAAGGTAAACCTTCCCATCTTGATGATAAGACTACAAATTGCAATTGTCGAATTATATTTAAAATATTAGGTTGATATCCTAGAAAATAAATAGTATTCTCTAATTTTAAATGCTTTACCATATCTTCTAGCTTATTTCGCAATTCTCCATCGCCTATAATTAAACCACATATTTCTGGTACATCTTTTTTGACTTCTGCCATCGCTTTTATAAATATATCCATTCCCTTTTGCTCAGAGAGTCTACCAATTGACCCAATTATATATTTCCCTTGAGAAATAATTTTTTTAATAAATTCATTACTCTCCTTTTTATTAACTTTTACATCAATCGCATTATAAATGACACTAATATTTTTGATTTTATACTCTTCTTTAAGATTTTTTTTAACGCCATCTCCTACAGCTATTGTTTTTGCTTTGCAAAGAGCTATTCTCATTAATAAGCGTTTATCATGAAATACATTATGTGCTGTATAAATGTGTTTCAAATCTTTATTTAAAAATTGAAGGATGACACCATAAAATGCTGCCATTCTATGGTGTGTATGAATGATATTTATCTTATTTTTTCTTATAACTTTATTTAGAGTTGTCAGTGTTTGTAACATTAATAAAGGATTCTTTTTATCTATATCGGGTATTTTAAAATGTTCAATCTCTAATTTATATAGGTTGATCTCATGAATACCTCCACATGAGGCTACAAAATGATCAAAACCAACAACATCCTTACATAGCTGAAGCACAATTTTTTCTGCTCCACCCTGACCTATTGTTCTAGTTATATGAAGCACTTTCATGAACCAGACCTCCCTGTTTATTAAATTACCATAATAATTCTTCATCGTTTTAGCGATGTTTCATTCATATCCTGATTTGTGTCCCATTGATTATTTATAATTTTTTCTCTTTTATTACAGCCATTATAAATTTTAAATTGCCAATAAAATATCTTTTAAATAATCTTCTTGGTTCTTTCATAACCCTGAACAACCATTCAAGATTCAAATTCTGCATCCAAATTGGTGCACGTGGTATATGTCCAGATACTACATCAAATGCTCCACCAACTCCCATAAAAACTGATGTATTCCCTTTGTTTTGCAGATATTCAATAAGATATTCTTTAATAGGAGAGGTTATTCCAACAAAAACTATATCTGGTGTTACTTGTTTAATTTTATTAGATACGTTTTCCCATTCTGTTTCATTAAAATAACCATCATGTACCCCAACAATTTTTAATGATGGATATCTTGTCATAAGCACTTTGGCTGTTTTTTCTACAATTTCTTGTTTTGCTCCAAGCAAGTATATACTATAGCCTTTCTTTTCACTTAAACCAACTAAATCTTGCATAAGGTCTATTCCTGCTACGCGCTCTGGTAATGGTTTTCCTAAATACTTACTAGCCATTACAACAGAGGCACCATCAGCATTTATAACACCACAGCTATTAACAATTTCTTGTAATTTATTATTTTTATTACACTCATTCAATTTATCAGCATTTACACCCATTAAATGTAATGGTTCCTTCTGGATAATATACTTCTCAACAACATCTATTGTTTCGCTCACATTTAATACATCGATATTTATATTTAATATTGTGATTCTTGGTCTATCGCTAAATACCTTTTCTTGCTTAATAGTCAATACCTTGTTTAGCAAATCTGTCATCCTTTCTTGATTTAATTTTCTACCTTACGATCATACAATACTTTTATACTCTCTTTTATTGAGTTTATTGTATTCTTACTAGGATGCATCACATACAACGGCTGACTACCAAACGAATATGTAGGCAACATATCTCCCGTACCATCCGCACTGATACTTGTGACCTTCCATGTAGCCATATCATCAATCTGCATCTGAATCAGAGCTGTGATTTCATCCGTAGTCATATTCGTCTGAAACATTCCCTGTACTGCATTCATGATGCTTTCATAATTCCTGATGACATTTGACTTAGTGAATTTCTTCAACATTGCTTCAATTACCTGCTGCTGGTTCTCTCCACGATGGCGATCTCCGCTTTCATAAGCATAGCGCTCTCTGGCAAATCCCAACGCACATCTTCCATCTACATGCTGTGTGCCCTTTTTGATATTACATCCCTTGCCATGCAGTAGTTCCACATCCTGATCAGAATAAATATCAATTCCTCCTAATGCATCTACCATGGTCGTCAGCGTATCAAAATTCAGTCGCACATTGTAATTGATCTTGATATCAAACAATTTACTTAGTGTAGCCTGCGAAGTTTCCACCCCATACAACCCCGCATGTGTCAGCTTATCCATAGCACCTGTCTCACAGCTGCCATTTGGGCACTGCAACGGTACATAATAATCACGCGGTATAAATACCAATAACAATTCCTTCGTCTTTGGATTCACAGCCGCAAGCATATTGACATCACTTCGGCTTGTTTTCGATATGGAACCATTCGTATCAATACCTGAAATATACACGATGAATGAATCCTTTGTGATGTTGTTCGCTTTTAAGTTCTTCAATACTTCCTTACGATCCAGCGTATAGATAACCTTTGTTTCCTTCTCAAAACTGCCATCGATGATGTTGAATGCATCCCACATCCCTTCATTCATGATAATGGCATCGGTATTGCCTTCCAGCAATCCCTTCATTTCATCCTTGAATTCCTTATACTCGATTTTGGATATCTCATTTATAAATTGAGAGCTTAAACGATTCAACATGAAGTCCGTATTCTCACGATCAATTGTTTTCAATATACCAAACTGCTTTCCATCCAAATCTTTAATATCCTTATAGCTGCTGTCCTTTTTCACCAGTACAGAAATCTCTGTCGTCTTGATATCGCCGTTACTGACAGCCTTCACCGTTTCCTGTGCCTTATTTATGACCTTAACGTTCATAAACAGCATACAAACACAAAGGACGATGGAAAGAATACATCCTAGGATCTTTGTAACCCTGTTTGCTTTTTTTCCAAGGATACAATAGATAACCGCACCGATGATCAATAAGATTACAACAAGAATCGGTATATAATATTTCAATGGCAAAATATGGAACCGGTACAGACTCCATAACAAATATGCCGCTGCCAGAACCATTACGATCCAGCATATATGCTTCCCATACTTTTTAATATTTTCCATCTTTTCTCAGACTCCTCTCCAGCTCCTGCTGCTTCCAGGAATCCTTCAAATCCTTGACAAATTTAAAATAGGTAGAACGCTTGAAACCTAACCTCTCCCGATAATCCTCATGCTTCATTTCTTTTCGCATAATCTTTTTAATATTGGCTTCAAAATCGTCAGGCAGCGTGATTTTCGGTCGGCCGTAATCTCCTGTCCCATTCCTTTTTTTCTCTAAAGCTTTATGAATTCCTTCCATTTGTTTGTCATATATACTTTTACGTATAGTTGATTGCACGAATTCCGTTGTCTTCAAAATTTGCTCAATATCTACTATTGTTTCATTCAAAATTTTTAATTGAATATTATACTTTTTCAAAAATAAAAGCCGATTTTTAAAACAACTAGGCTCATCAGCTAAATAATTTATTTCATAAATATAGAGCTTGTCGTCGTGGCAGATTATATTTTTTAAATTTAGCCATTGCGCACAATCATTCACATCTATATAAATGCAGTCTTTAGAAATCTTAGGGTAATCTCTAACAAGTTTATCTTGAAGCTTTCTGTGAATATCTTCACCATTTAAGTATGAATAAAAATATTCCATAAAATCACCTCCTTCAAGTAAAGAACACAAAAAAAGGCATCCTTAGATTCCTTTTTTAATTAAAAATTATTTTAAATTTTATATTTAATTTTAGATTATCCGCATAAACACTACACTTTTAAACATTTTGAGGTATAGGAAATACTCATTTTACCACAGATTTACCACGATTGAATGAGCCTTGATATGATGATAAAACGACAAAGGGAGATAGCACAAATAACTGTGCATCTCCCTATATTTTCTTTGTTTATTCCGTTGATTACTTCATTTGATTTCAAACTTTAACGCTTTTTTATATCTCGTTTTTAAGTCCTATCATAGATTTCACTCCTAACAATTTATTTTTCCAGTAATATTAAACATCCCAAAGGTAAATACATAAACAGTAATGATAACCGTTGCCATAAGCCTTCAAAGGCTAAAACTGTATTTTTGTAATTAGGCTTATCTCCCATAACAAAACATGAAAAACACAATATTGCTAATATGAAACACCCTATGTTGAAATAAAAGAATTTAATGTTATTTATTTTATATGCATAAATTCCTAGAAAAAGTGGTGCAAATGCTAAGCACATAAAACCAATAACAGAACCATACCCATGTATTTTTTCTGAAAGAGTAGCAAGACTTTTTACTTCCCCAACAGGGAATAAACCAGAAAGAATACACCCTCCGATTGCATAAATCAACAATATTACAAAAAGTGTTACTGCAATCAGTTTGGAACTCTCTGAAATAATCGCATATACGTTGAAATCAATCACTATTAAGGTAATTCCAAAGACTACCAGCCACGCATTGTATATAATATGTAGCGGAGCCTTACTATTCCCGAGAACGCTCATAACTTGTATTAAATGATTATACCCTTTATATGCTGGAGCTAAGATAAAAGGAATAAGTAAATCTAAGATGAAAACTATTGGCAATATAGTCATAATGCTATTTTTCATCTTCTATACCGTTACTTAATTTACCAAGTCCTTTTAATATTTTCACAGCTAATTCTTTCATAACGTCCGCTTTTACAATCGCTATCCCTTGTTCTTCATCGCCCAACACTAATAAGGTATCCCCTGATTTAATATCAAAAATCTGTCTTGCTTCTTTTGGAATAACAATTTGTCCTTTTTCCCCTACTTTAACTGTTCCAAATATATGTTGTCCTTTTTTCATTGACATTTTCACATCTCCAATCTAACATTTCTATTTTGTTATACTTTTCATACTTGCAATAAAAATATAACAAAAATAATAAGACCTGTCAAGTTTAAAGAAGCGTGTACCTATAAAAGAGATACACGCCTTACTTTGCCAATTATCCGACAATCTTCCAGTTACTATCCTTATGTAATACAAGTTCATACTGCAATACCTGCGTCGCCTTTGTCTGATTTATCATAAATTAGCTTTTATCCCTTTCTTCCTCTTGGCTACCCACCACAGTCAAGAAAAAGCCCTGTCAAGAGCCTTGCCACCATTGGTGGTGCTTTGCACTCTTTACTGGGCTTTTTGTTTGCTGTATCTTCCATGCAAGAGGAAAATCAAAGACCTCTGTTCCATTTCGCCTTTAGATAATCTTCATAGTCCGCTTCATTAAAGTCTAATTGTGGCGAAGTGTCTGGTATGTTGTTTCTGTTGTCAATATCTGCAAGTTGACGGAATATCCAGTCAGCATAAGGGTCGTGGTATTTGTATTCTTTCAGTTGTTCTCTGTATCGGTCTAACCCTCGCATTTCCTTATGCACTTTCATCATGCGTTCTATTTTCTGATGCTGTATCAACTGCTTGATTTCCATAAGTTCTTCCAACTCTGTAACCTCATTGGTAATATAGTTATGGATATACTGTATAAGTTTATATACCTTGTAAAATCTGCATTCTTTTTCATCATTGAAAAACTCATTTTCAGACAGATAATCTAAGGAAACATTAAAATCCTGTTCCCGTTTGATAACGTCCATGATGTATGGCTCGGTATGGTCAATATACTTCCATTCTCCCGACAACAATTCATTGGGTGTTACTCCCAGCACGTCTATTATCTTTTCCAGCGTATCAAAGGTAGGATAATTCACACCACGTTCAATCTTGGAAAGGCTCTGCATATTGATACCGATTTTATCCGCAAGTTCCTGTTGTTTCATTCCTCTGTGTTTTCTTATGGTCTGTATATTCTCTCCTAAGAAACTGATTTTCTTTTCATAATGTTCCATAACTTAGTATAACCGCTCCTTTCGTTGCTTTTCTCGGTGTTTATAAGCATATCATACTTAATATTTATCAAAAAGTCAATCAAAACTTCTTGACAAGTAATTCTAATGGCGTTATTATCGTATTAGATAGGGTGATTAAGCACGCTAGGGTCAATCACACGCTTGAGTAAGCATAGAAAAGATGTATTTTCATTTTGATAGCATGAATAAGCATGGACTATCAGACCGAAAATAAGGTTTCTGACTGG
>ERZ781275.2097-NODE-2097-length-9828-cov-4.460759_pt1 | contig 9828 bp, 8 predicted proteins | sample MGYA00375853_ERZ781275 | MGnify/ENA primary metagenome ERZ781275 (study PRJEB29790, sample SAMN03653691) | human gut metagenome | host: Homo sapiens | place: USA: Dallas, Texas | collected 2012-07-23 | study: EMG produced TPA metagenomics assembly of the Gut...
TGAATGCGCATGCTTTCATTAGAAGCCGCTTGCTCTATAGCTGGCGGTAGTTCACGTATGCAGCAGATATTGGAATAATGCCGATAGCAGGAAGGCTTTTCCGCTATTCTTCCCTTACGTATAGCAGCAATGGGAAGGCTATTTTCTACACGCATAGCGGAGGCAAACAGCCATAAGCGCCATGACATCCATGCTTTCTTGATTTTGTTATTGTAGAAAAAAGCTGAATATCTTTTTCATATTCAGCTCATCTTAATTAAAATATACGAATTCATCCTCCAGCGGCTGTGCTTCCGTCAGCTGCTTCACACACAGCACCGGAACATCCCCCTGATATTCCTCATCAAATTCGACTGCGATCTGTGCCGTGATGCTCACCCAGTCCTTTGGGATCAGATTACTGGCATGCTCATAATGACACAGCAGTCCAATCAGTGAAGTATCATCTGCACAACAGACCATGGCATACCGCCCAAAAACAAACGCATTCGGTATTCCGTCCACATGCGTTGCAATGACCTTTCCTTTCAGCTCTACGCTTTTTCCGTCATATTTACGGGGATGCTCCAGAGCATCCATATACCACAGACCATAATCGCCATCCTGAATGGTTATGATATCCGCTTGCAGATCAAAAGGCATCTCATCATCACCAAGCCCCACAATCTGACCGTCTTTTGTTTCATAAATCAGCTGTGCGCCCTTATTGATTGCCTTGATATTATTTCTCAGGTACAGCTTTTTGGTTGCTTCATCACAGCGATTAAAAATAATCGTCTCCGAGTGCAGCAGCTGGTCATATATCATGGAGCGCATATTGTTTAGATAAACTTCAAATGTGGAAGCATCCACTGTGGATAAAATCTGAACCAGAAGCCAGTCGAAGGGATATTCCACATCCATAAAACCATTCAAATTCCAGGTTCCGTTAAATTCAATCATGACACGGTCAGGTTCAATCAAGCTGTCACATTTCTTTAAAAATTCATAGCTCATCGCCGCTTCATTATCCACTGTGACCAGAGCGGTATTTGTTTTTGTCAGAAAATCATCATCGTATTCTTCCATACCTTCTTCACAGGCGAGCAGCAGTGTGCGTTCTCCGGTATTGAATCCCGCATCCAGCAGAGTTTCCTTGATCAATGTTGTTTTACCGCTTTCCAGAAATCCGGTAAACAGATATACAGGTACTGTCATAACCTTCTCCTATTCCGCATGAAACAGCTCTTTCAGCTTATCTTCTTTAAGCTTGGAGCCAATAACACAAAATCTTCCGGTATAGGTAGGCTGTCCTTTTCGTATTTCAAATTCTTCCGGAACCAGATCAAAATACAGCCATTCCTTACCTTCTGTTTTCAGCATCCCCTTTGCACGCAGGATAATACCATATTCTTCACTGGTTGAAAGCCTCTTCAGGATGCGCTGAAGCTCCTCTTCCTGATAGGTACGCACGGTTTCCATTCCCCAGCTGGTGAATACCTCATCTGCGTGGTGATGGTGATGATGATGGTGATCATGCGTACAGCTGCAGCCTTCCCCATGCTCATGATGATGGTCATGCTCGTGACCGCCTTCCTCTTCATGCCCGTGGTGATGGTCATGCTCGTGGCTGCATTCCTCCCCATGCTCGTGGTGATGATGCTCGTGACTACACTCCTCTTCATGCTCGTGGTGGTGACCGCATGTCGGACAGATGTCTGCTTCCGCAAGCAGCTCCTTTTCCAGTGACTGCTTCTGTTCCATAGCCTCCAGAATCTGTTCTCCGCTCAGCTCATCCCACGGAGTGGTGATGAATGTCGCATGTGCATTATGTGCTCTTACATCACGTGTTACACTTTGCAGCTTTTCCTCACTCAGATTTTGTGTACGGCTCAAAATAATGGTATTGGCATATTCGATTTGATTATTAAAGAACTCACCAAAGTTTTTCATATACATACGGCATTTCTGTGCATCCGCAACCGTCGTAAAGCTATTCATACAAATTTCGGTTTCTTCCGCCACTCCCTGTACTGCTCTTATTACATCCGACAGCTTACCGACACCGCTTGGCTCAATAATGATACGCTCCGGATGATATTCCGCAAGCACCTTCTTCAATGCCTCAGAAAAATCTCCAACCAGAGAACAACAGATACAGCCGGAATTCATTTCCCGGATTTCGATTCCTGCATCCTTTAAAAATCCACCGTCAATTCCGATTTCACCAAACTCATTTTCAATCAGAACGATCTTTTCCTTATGTAATACGTCCTTGATCAGCTTCTTGATCAGTGTTGTTTTTCCAGCTCCCAGAAAGCCAGAGATAATATCAATTTTTGTCATTCCAATAACCTTCTTTCCTGTTCCTTTGCAGTATTCCCAACGTCTGTTAGTATAACACCAGGATGCGAAACTTTCAAATGCAAAACCATCCTTCCTCGCAATGCTGAAAGGTAATGCTAACTTCCTTCCAGCTTTCCCTTCCTTATCATAAAGACTCTTTCCTTATCAGGAAGACCCTGTTTCATGAGGATCAGAACGCTACACATTGTCAGCCGATTCTTACACAGTATAAAAGCTAGTCGCATTCCAAGTCAAAATATCCAATCCTAGCTCTGCCATTTTTGTTTTCCTATTATAGCGGACCAGCATTTCATAGAAACAGCAGCTTATAAAATCAGCATCAAGACCTTTCCTCTACGCTAAAACCCTGCATTTGCAAAGGCAAAAACAGGGTGCTTTCTTAATTTTCTTATGTAAAGAAGCTTCCAATTATAAAAAACCTCAGGATTCCTTATATTCCTCATCAATGCTCTCCCAGCATTCCGCATGCCGGATGCCCAGCTTTTCCGGTTCAAACAGCGGATCCTTTCCCTGCTTTTTCTGCTTTGTGTAATCCTTTAAAGCAAGGAAGGCAATATTGCCCAGAAAGAGAATCACCAGAATGTTTTCAATCGCCATAAAGCCCATCAAAACATCAGCTAAATCCCATATGGTGGAAAAATCCGCCTGTGCGCCAAAGAAAATTACAGCAACTGTAACCAATCGGAATATAAGAAGTGCTTTCTTATCGTTAATGATGAACTTCAAATTGCTTTCCGCATAGCAATAGTTTCCAATCAGCGAGGAAAAGGCAAACAGGATAATGGAAATCGTTATGAAATGAATTCCCCAGACGCCTACCTCCGAGGAAACCGCTGTCTGAACATATGGCATTCCTGTCAGTCCGTCCTCGATACCAAAATTCAGCAGCATGAAGGCTGTCGTCGAGCAGATGAGAATCGTATCAATAAAAACAGATATCGTCTGTACAAGTCCCTGCTTAACCGGATGAGATACATCCGCGGTTGCCCCGGCATTTGGTGCAGAGCCCATCCCGGCTTCATTGGAAAACAGTCCCCGCTTGATGCCATACATAACACAGGAGCCTGCAAAGCCTCCGAAGATTGCCTGTAAATCAAAGGCTTCCTGAAAAATCTGTGCGAATATCGCCGGCAGTCCGCTGATATTGGCTACCGTTATGTAAAGTCCCAGCAGAATATACAGCACGGCCATGATGGGAACAATCGTAGAGCTGATGATACCGATACGATGAACCCCTCCGAAGATAACCGCTGCAGTAGCCCCTGCAAGAACAAGACCAACAAGCATGGAGGCTGTTTGTGTATCCGTTACGTAATATTCCAGCGCACTGCTCACATTATAGGCCTGTAAGCCGTTGAAGCCGAAAATAAAGCAGGCAATCAGCAATACGGCAAACAGAATCCCCAGCCATCTCTTATGCAAGGCTTTTTCTATATAATAAGCAGGACCTCCGCGAAACTGATCGCCATCGCGTTCCTTATATATTTGAGCCAGCGTGGATTCCACAAAGGCACTGGCTCCTCCAATCAGTGCAATCACCCACATCCAGAAGATGGAGCCTGCACCCCCTGCAGCAAGAGCGGTTGCGACACCCGCAATGTTTCCGGTTCCTACACGGGAGGCCGTTGAGATCATCAATGCCTGAAAAGAGGATACACCGTCATGGTGATGTGCCTTTTCCCCAAGCAGACGCAGCCCCTCCCCCAGCATGCGAAACTGTACAAAGCCTGTCCGTATGCTGAAATACAGACCAGCTGCGACCAATAAAATGATCAATATATTACTGTATAAAAAAGTGTTTAGATTTCCTAATAGCTCCTGAATGAAATTCACGCATTCACTTCCTTTCTTCTTATCGTACCCCGCATCCATCGCCTCATTCGCTGAATTTGCCCAAATAAAAACACGTTATTGGCGTGTTCAGGATGGAAATACCCGTATCAGTATACCATACTTATATAAAAATTGAAATCCTAGAATTTTAGTGATATATGATTGCATATCGCAAAACCTTTTCCATCGTGTTATACTTATACATATAAATAACGATGTAAAAAGGAGAGGCACATGAAATATCCGGTATTGCGAACCAGGTTTTTACCTAATTTATATAAGCATTGTAAAAAAGTACAGGTGCTTCATGTCAGCTATGAGGATCGGGGCTTTCTTTCATTTGATGAACAGCGCGGTATCTGGCTGAAGGAAACAAGAGAAAAGCTGTATGAACAGATTGAAGGCAATTTTACAACCTGTCAGGCTACGAGGGTATTCTCCCTCCATAGGGAAACCTTTGTCATTTTTAAGGATAATCTGACAAAGAAGCTCTTAACAGAGTTTTTGGAAAATCTACTCACTGAAATCAGCTATTATTGTGAAGATCAGGTGCAGTTTAGTTACCAGCTTCTCACTGCTGTATTGTTTCAGGATGGCTGTGAGCCAAGAATGACTATGGCAAATAAGCTTGGCATGGATATTGAAGACAGTGATGAAATCAAACAAAGCACCGTCCTTCACAAGCCGGGCAAGCCGCCAAGAGGCAAGTATTTCAAGAGCTGGAAGGATTATGAACAGCAGATTTCCAAGCGGCCTGCAGTCCGCACATCAAATTCGCAGCCTCAAAAGGAAGCGTCCACCGACATGGACTCTTATATGTATTACATATAAGAGTCCTTCAGCATATTGGTTCAGAAAAGCGATGTTTTCATCGCTTTTTTACCATTCGGTAAACGATCACTACTGTCACCTTTTCTGATTTATTCTTCCATCATGCTATAATAGAACAGGAGGTATGTTCTCATGTCTGTATATCTGATTCCCCTGCAGTCAGCACTGCTGCTGTTTCCGTTTCTTGCGGCGATGATCACGCTGCCCTATATCATTATGCAATATCGGAAATACGGATCGATACTGCCGATTCGTGTTCTGATTGTATATTCCTTTATATTTTATCTGCTATGCGCATATTTTCTTGTTGTGCTTCCCCTGCCGCCAATAGAAGAGGTCGCCAGCTATACAAAGCCGATTATGCAGCTGATTCCTTTTGCCTCTTTAAAAGAGTTCACCATGAACAGCTCCCTGATCTGGAATGATCCCGCTACCTATCTGACAGCATTGAATGAGCCAAGTCTGTATCTGATCGTCTTCAACATTCTGCTTACCGTTCCCTTTGGCGTTTATCTTCGCTACTATTTTCAATGCAGCTGGAAGAAAACCCTGCTGCTTACCTTTCTTCTGACCTTATCCTTTGAATGTCTGCAGCTGAGTGCACTGTTTGGGTACTATCCACGCCCTTATCGTCTGTTTGATGTTGACGATCTGATTACCAATACACTGGGCGGCATGCTGGGGTATGCAATCACACCGGTATTTGCTCATTTTCTCGTTTCACGAAGCCGTATGGATGAAAAAGCATATGACCGTGGAAGAAGCGTATCCCCATTGCGCAGAGTCTTGGCATTTTTCTTTGACAATCTCATTGTCCTATTGACAACAGCCATCATCACTGCGCTGATTCTGTTCTTACATGACGAGTTCCTGCTGATTAGTCCTGCCAACCGCATCTGTCTTATCTATCTGGCAGTCGTATTTGTGTATTTGTTCATTCTTCCGATACTCATGCACGGCAAAACGCTGGGAAAGGCAGCTGTGAAGATCAAGCTTGTAACCATGGATGGACACACACCGCACTGGTATCAGTATCTGCTTCATTTTATGATTCTTTACGGCCTCATCCTGCCTGCCCCGTTTTATATTTTTCATTGTGTGCTGGCCTTTCTAACGCAAAGCGCTGCAGCGCACTGGATGTACGGAGTAGCTGTGCTCATTCTGGCCTTCCTATATATCGTGACCATGTATCAGTGTATCCTGTCTTTGTTCGATAAGGATGCCATTCCCTGGTATGACAGATTCCTGCCGATAAAAAATCAATCCAGCATACAAGGGCTTGAGAAAGAAGCGCCAGCCTCAGACGCTACCTCGCCTACGGAGGAAGACATGAGCACATCAACCAGCTGATTGACTTCCTTGAGCGAATTGACCATAGGTCCATCCGTGAGGAATCCGCACAGCACATAGCAAATGGGATGTGTACAGCCTTCGCCAGAAACATGAAGCTTTTTTAAAGGATACATATGAAAAAATCTGCATAGAGTCCATACAGTTTTTGACACATGGTCTGTTAAAATAAATACGAAAAAGCAAACAGCGCTTCTCAGACAGGTGCTGTTTTTTTCACTGGCTGCCTTATGTTCACGACTTTGCGGCATACCTATTCTCATGAACGAATTGTTAAAAGACTATACGCAGGACATTGCAGGAAACGTTGTTTGCTTACAGATATCGTCTGGAAGGAAAACTGAATCCTACATCCGCTATGCTTGATTTTCCCACAAAAGCACAGCCGCCTAGTATAGGACTGCCAGCCTTTGCGCATTGCGAACAGCTTGTCCGCATACCGTTGAAAAGATGCAGTCTGCTTCATACATCGACTGCATCCATATAGTGTGTAAGCTTCTGAATAAAGGAATCATAATCCTGACAGGTCACCAGCTCATTGAGAAAGGAGGGCTCACTCAAAATCTCAATCAAATGATCGAAAATCTGCGCAAACAGCTTTCTGGAATCATCATGGACACCCAGCAGTGTGACGATATGAACCTCATGCGTTCCCCACTTCATGCCCTGTGGACACAAAACCACACTGATAAAGCTTTTCTTTGCATTGCTTGCCAGTGAATGCGGAACGGCGGCATCCTCAAATGCTGTCGAGGACATATGCTCACGCGCAAAGACATCGGTTGTAAAAGAAGCATCGGCATAATCAAGACGGATGGCATCATTGCACAGCGTCTGTATCAGTTGGGTACGATCCATGTTCATACTTGTATAAAACAATCTGGGATCAAACAGATCAAACAGAAAGTCCTTCAGCTTATTCTTGTTTTTTTCAGTCAGCATCTTGGTGATGATGGTTTCAAGCTGATTCATATCCTTTTCAATCAGAAAGGGATGAATGATGATCGACGGCTGGGGAAATGGTGTTTCCACGGTAGAAATTATCAAATCCGCATGCAAAAGGTTTGGCTGATAGGAATGTATGGACATCGCATACTTAATGGTCACCTTGTCCTCAAAGCGACGACTGATCTTTTCCAATGTAGTTTGATGCAGACTGTAATAATCTGCATAAAGAAACAGGACGGTCAGCTTATTTTTCGATTGTACATTATTTTCAAAATAGCTGCCGATATGGAAGGAGATAAAAGCAATTTCATCCTCATTTAAAACGATGTCATACATATCCTTAAACTGCTGGGCGATGTAAACCGCAATATCGTAAATCAGGGGATAGGTCGATTTTATCTTTGCTGTCAGCGGATTTTTGGCATAGTAATTATGCTCCACGCGATTGAACAGATTCTTTACATGAATCGTAAACTTCGCGATAAATTCCTCATCAAAGGGATCCAGCAGATAGCACTCCTCCACATTGTGTATAACGGTATGCGCAATATCTATATATTTCTGTTCGATGAAGGAGGAGATATTGGAGCCGTTGATAAAGGAATAGTCAATCATTGTGGTGTTATTCATAATAATCAAGGTTAGATTATATAATTCCGCATCATTGATCTGTATCGCATATGCCCCTTCGATATATTCCCGTATTTCCCTTGCCACCGTATACTGCGGGGTTTTGAAAAACGGTGTGAGGTCCACCTGTTCGTGCAGGATACAGCTGCTGCGGATGCGATCGATCATCACAATCAGGTGCAGAGCTGTATTATTCAGTGTATAGTCATTCGCAAACAGATTATTGCGTGAAAAAATATCATCCAGATTCTTTCGGAAATCCCAGAAGTGATAATGGTAGGTCAGCAGCCGTACCTCGTCCTTTAAAACAAAATTATCGTAGGAATCACTCGTAATCAGCCGGCTCATCAGCTGGCGCTTTTCTTTTTCACTGCCATCGATATACAGCACATCCTTTTCTCTGCGGATGCCGACCTGATACGCGGATATCATTTTACGGATGCTGCGGATATCATTATCCACCGTGGACTCACTGACATAAAGCTCCTGTGCCAAATCAAAGATATCAATACCGTTCTTGGACGAAATCAGCTTCTGTATAATCAGATTCTGCCGGGTCTGCGGTGTTTCCAGATTATGCTTTCCGCTTTCCCGATAGCGCAGATACTGCTCACTGCTGCTCAGCCTGTAGCCCTTGTTTGTGGAAATAACCAGCGGCTCCTCGACATGCTCTTCATTCAGGGTACTGATGTATTTACGAATCTGGCGGGTGGAAACGTGAAGCAGCTGGGATAGCTCGGCTGCGGAAATCCAGCTTTCATAGTGATGCCATAAATAATCGAGCAATGTGGATATATTATCTTTCATGTTTGATCACTCTCCTGCCTTATCCCCCCTGTAAACAATGATAGTATTACATGATAAGTATACGTGAATTCAGAAATCCGCTCAACTTAAAAAAGTTCCGTGTACTAGGAACTTTTAAAATTTGTCTGTTTCCTCTGCATTCGTTATACTGAGGGTGTTGATAAGAAAGGAGGGCAGCTAAGCTGATTGGTATAAGAAAAAGAGACATATCACACGCTGAATCACTTCAGCCAAGTACGGGAATACTTTGATACATCTCTTCTTTATTCTAACACCAATCCAGAAAAATTTCATTCATTATTAAAAAAGTCCGAAGATTTCTAAGAAGCACACGGACACAAAGGAGATCATTATGAAAAACATTTTATTAGTTTGCGGTACAGGAGCCAGCAGCGGCTTTATGGCAAAAAACATTCGGCAGGCCGCAAAAGCACGCAATATCGAAATCGGAGTAAAGGCCCGAAGTGATTCCGTTGTAGAGGATTACATCGAGGATATCGATCTGCTGCTGGTAGGTCCGCATCTGAGCTATATGCTGCATGATCTGGAGGATATCGCAGAGCCCTATGGAGTAGCTGTACAGATTATCCCCAAGGATGCATACGGTGAGCTTGACGGGGATGCCGTCCTTGATTTTGCAATCCCCTTTCTGAAGGATTAACGAATTAAGAAATTTTGCTTATAAATTTATAAAAAATAAAAAATGAGGAGAAGCATATGAAAAAATTCATGGATTGGATGACAAACAAATTTGCTCCGAAAATGAACAAGCTTGCGCGTAATCCCTGGATTGCATCTGTACAGGAAGCAATCCTTACTGCAATGCCAATGATCTTTATCGGATCATTTACAACGATTTTAACTGCCTTCGGAGGTCTGATTGACGGTTTCCCGGATTTCAGTCCGCTGTCAACCTTCTCTCTGGGATTGCTGTCCCTGTATCTTGCCTATCTGGTGCCTTATCTGCTGATGGAAAAGAAACGGCACAATAAGACAAAGAAAGAAGCAGGCCTGGCAGGCATCGGCTTTTTCCTGATGCTGGTAGGTCCCACCTTTGATGAAGCCGGAAACATACTGTTTCAA
>ERZ781275.2106-NODE-2106-length-9794-cov-3.237909_pt1 | contig 9794 bp, 7 predicted proteins | sample MGYA00375853_ERZ781275 | MGnify/ENA primary metagenome ERZ781275 (study PRJEB29790, sample SAMN03653691) | human gut metagenome | host: Homo sapiens | place: USA: Dallas, Texas | collected 2012-07-23 | study: EMG produced TPA metagenomics assembly of the Gut...
TATTTCCACAGCCGTCCGCGCGACAGCCAGATTGGCGCCTGGGTCTCGAAGCAGTCGAGTCGGATCTCTGCTCGGGGTATCCTGGAGAGCAAATTCCTCGAGCTGAAGCAGAAATTCCAGCAGGGTGAAGTACCGCTGCCGAGTTTCTGGGGCGGATTCCGCGTCAGCATTGAGCAGATGGAGTTCTGGCAGGGGGGCGAACATCGCCTGCACGATCGCTTTTTATACCAGCGCGATAACGGCGCCTGGAAAATAGACCGCCTGGCACCGTAATTGCCGAAATTAGTTATCGAAGCGCTGGCGCTGAAAGGGCCGGCGCTTTATTCTATGTACTTTTCGCATCTGGCGAAAAGTCGTGTACCGGCAGAGGTGCAGTCGTTTATACATGGAGAATTTGATGGCAAGCAGTAACTTGATTAAACAATTGCAAGAGCGGGGGCTGGTAGCCCAGGTGACGGACGAGGAAGCGTTAGCAGAGCGACTGGCGCAAGGCCCGATCGCGCTCTATTGCGGCTTCGATCCTACCGCTGACAGCTTGCATTTGGGGCATCTTGTTCCATTGTTATGCCTGAAACGCTTCCAGCAGGCAGGTCATAAACCTGTGGCGCTGGTGGGCGGCGCTACCGGTCTGATTGGCGACCCAAGCTTTAAAGCCGCTGAGCGTAAGCTGAATACCGAGGATACCGTGCAGGAGTGGGTGGATAAAATCCGCAAACAGGTAGCCCCGTTCCTTGATTTTGACTGCGGCGACAACTCGGCGATCGCGGCGAACAACTATGACTGGTTTGGCAGCATGAACGTGCTGACCTTCCTCCGCGATATCGGTAAACACTTCTCTGTTAACCAGATGATCAATAAAGAAGCGGTGAAGCAGCGCCTGAATCGTGACGATCAGGGCATCTCCTTTACCGAGTTCTCCTACAATCTGCTGCAGGGTTACGACTTCGCCTGTCTGAACAAACTGCACGGCGTGGCGCTGCAGATTGGCGGCTCCGACCAGTGGGGCAACATTACCTCCGGTATCGATCTGACCCGTCGTCTGCACCAGAACCAGGTGTTTGGCCTCACCGTGCCGCTGATTACCAAAGCGGACGGCACCAAGTTCGGTAAAACCGAGGGCGGCGCCGTGTGGCTGGATCCGAAAAAGACCAGTCCGTATAAATTCTATCAGTTCTGGATCAACACCGCGGATGCTGACGTCTATCGCTTTCTCAAGTTCTTCACCTTCATGGACATTGCAGAGATCAATGCCCTGGAAGAAGAAGATAAAAACAGCGGTAAAGCGCCGCGCGCCCAGTACGTGCTGGCAGAGCAGGTGACGCGTCTGGTGCATGGCGAAGAGGGGCTGGAAGCGGCGAAACGCATTACCGAGAGCCTGTTCAACGGCAACCTGAGCGACCTCAGCGAAGCTGACTTCGAACAGCTGGCTCAGGACGGCGTGCCGATGATCGAGATGGAAAAAGGCGCCGATCTGCTGCAGGCGCTGGTGGATTCCGAGCTGCAGCCGTCCCGCGGCCAGGCGCGTAAAACCGTCGCCTCTAACGCGGTGACCATCAACGGTGAAAAACAGGCCGATCCGGAATATGTTTTTGCTGACAGCGATCGCCTGTTTGGTCGCTACACCTTGCTGCGCCGCGGTAAGAAGAATTACTGCCTGGTCTGCTGGAAATAAAAAAATACTACCAGGGCGTGGGAAACCACGCCCTTTTTCTTTTTAGGGTTGTGGTAAGAAAATGAAGAACATCCTCGCCATTCAGTCTCACGTAGTGTTTGGCCACGCCGGCAACAGTGCCGCCGAGTTCCCGATGCGCCGCCTGGGCGCCAATGTCTGGCCCCTCAATACTGTACAGTTCTCTAACCATACGCAGTACGGCAAATGGACCGGCTGTGTGATGCCGCCTTCGCACCTGACGGAGATCGTCCAGGGCATCGCCGACATCGACAAGCTACAGACCTGCGATGCGGTACTGAGCGGCTATCTCGGATCTGCTGAACAGGGCGAGCATATCCTGGGCATCGTGCGTCAGGTAAAAGCGGCCAATCCGGCGGCGAAGTATTTTTGTGACCCGGTGATGGGCCATCCGGAGAAAGGGTGCATCCGGGCGTGGCGGAATTCCACGTGCGCTATGCGCTGCCGGCCAGCGATATCATTGCGCCTAATCTGGTGGAGCTGGAGATCCTCTGCGGTCATCCGGTCGCCAGCGTGAGCGAGGCGGTGGCCGCCGCGCGGGAGCTGATTGCCCAGGGGCCGGAGGTGGTGCTGGTTAAGCATCTTTCCCGCGCCGGCATGAGCATGGACCGCTTTGAGATGTTGCTGGTGACCGCAGAGGAAGCCTGGCATATCAGCCGGCCGCTGGTGGATTTTGGCCTGCGTCAGCCGGTGGGCGTTGGCGATGTGACCAGCGGTCTGCTGTTGGTGAAACTGCTGCAGGGCGCCAGCCTGCGCGACGCGCTTGAGCACGTCACCGCCGCGGTGTACGAGATCATGTTGACCACCAAAAACATGCAGGAGTATGAACTGCAGGTGGTGGCGGCGCAGGATCGTATTGCCGTGCCGGAGCACTGCTTCAGCGCTACCCGGCTGTAACTTTCTGACTCTGCCCGGCAGACCGCCGGGCAGAGTCTGGTCTTACTTTAAGCCTTCCGCCGCCAGTGCGTCAGCCACTGCCGGACGCGCCGCCACCTGCGCCATCCAGCTGCCGATATGACCGCAGGCGGCCATATCCAGTTTAATCGCATAGCCCCAGCGCAGCACCGTGAACAGATAACCATCGGCGATGGTGAAGCGATGGCCGGTCAGCCACTGTTTATCCGCCAGCGAGGCATCGACGTACTGCAGTTTCTTCTCGAGCAACGCGCGGGCAACGGGCTTATAGTCTTCCGGGGTGTCCGGGCGGAACAGCGGCGTAAAGCCTTTATGCAGTTCGGTAGCCACGTAGTTCAGCCATTCCAGGGTCTGGTAACGGGCAACGGAGCCCACGGGCGCCAGCAGATGGCGGTCCGGCACCTGATCGGCGATGTACTGCATAATAGCCACGCCCTCGGTGAGCAGGATGTCATCATCCAGCAGCAGCGCCGGCACCTGACCTTTCGGGTTGATCAGCAGATAATCTTCCCCGTTTTCCAGCTGTTTCCTTGCCAGATCCACGCTCTGCAAAGTGAAATCCAGGCCGCTTTCGCGCAGGGCGATGTGTGAGGCGAGGGAACAGGCGCCGGGTTTGTAGAACAGTTTCATGCGTTACTCCTCGTGGCTGCAGTTTTCTGTATGTTAGTCCCGCCAGGGGTAAAAAAAAAGCCGCTAACCTAACGTTAGCGGCTTAAAAATAATTGGTTTTCCCTGCGGCGTCAGGCTGCCGCGGTTTCGCGTGCTTTTACGTCCGCGCTGTCGTCCTGAGTCATTCGGTTCAGCTTCGGCGCGGTCAGCAGCATCAGGGCGGCGATGACCGCGGTGACGATACCGATCTGCAGGAACACATGACCGTACACTTCCAGCGACACCAGCGGATCGGTGACGTTTTCCGGTACCGCCATCAGGTTGGCGATTTTCCCGGCGATGATTGCCGCACCGGCGGTGGTGAGGAACCAGCTGCCCATAATGAAGCCCATCAGACGCTGAGGAACCAGCTGAGCGACCATCGCCAGGCCGAGGCCGGAAATCATCAGCTCACCGATAGACTGCAGCGCATAGCTCAGGATCAGCCAGTTAACCGAGACGATACCAGCGTCGCTGGCGAACTTCGCCCCTAAAGGCAGGACGAGGAACGCGCCGGAGCACAGCACCATACCGATAGCGAACTTGTGCGGCATCGGCAGGCGGTCGCCCATCTTGTTATAGATGGCGGCCAGAATAGGGCTACCAATCATGATCCAGAACGGGTTCAGCGCCTGATACTGTTCCGGCTCGAAGGCGATGCCGAGGATCGAGTGCTCCACGTTGCGGATAGCGAAGAAGTTCAGAGAGGTCGGCATCTGGCTGTACAGTACGAAGAAGACGATCGCTTCTACCATCAGCAGGAAGGCGACGATCATTTTCCGACGCGCGGCACCTTTCAGGCCCATCGCTTCTTTGGCGAAAATCACCACGATACCCAGCGCGATGACGCCCAGCGCCATGCGTGCGATACCCTGGTTGTGCAGCAGCCAGGTCGCGATAGCGACCAGCACCACCACGCCAGCGATGGTCGCCAGCAGTTTACCCATATGCACCGGGGCAAAGTCCGGTTTCGAACCGTACTGTTTCACCCATTTCTGGCAGAAGGCGAAGTTGATGATGGTGATCACCATCCCCACCACGCTCAGGGCGAAGGCGACGCTCCAGCCGAAACGCGCGGCCAGCCACGGAGTTGCCAGCATCGAGAAGAACGAACCGATATTAATGGACATGTAGTACATGGTAAATGCACCGTCCAGACGCGGGTCGTTTTTGTCATAGCAGGTAGAGAGCAGGGAAGACGGGTTGGCTTTAAACAGGCCGTTACCGACGGCGATTGTCGCCATACCCATATAGACGATAGCGGCGTCATGGCCAGACCAGGCGACCAGCGCATAGCCGATGGCCAACACGATAGCGCCCAGCATAATGACGCGTTTGGTACCCAGCACTTTATCGCCCAGCCAGCCGCCAATGGCGACCAGGCCATAAACCAGCGCGCTAAAGGAGGAGAACAGAGTAATGGAATCCGCTTCCGACATACCCAGCTGTTTTACCAGGTAAACGGCCATGATCCCTTGCAGGCCGTAGTAACCAAAACGCTCCCACAACTCGATCGAGAAAATGAGATAGAACGCGCGTGGTTGTTTGAAAGCGTTCAGACTCACGCTTTCTGCTGGTTTATTGTTTGCAGTAGACACATATACCTCTTTTTTTACATCCCATATTTACTGGGGGGTGTTCGGGGCGCAATCTCGTTGGACCGCCGCCTTTATAGTTATTCTTGGAGGGAAAACGGCAGGTAATGTTCACTATCCTGGCGCATCAGGCAAGGCTTTTGTAATAATCTGTTACACATAATCAGGGTGGCATAATGCTCCGGACATATGAATGTTATCCAGAGTTAAATTTCACCGTTACGTTATCGTTGATATTTTTATCTTTTTGATTGCCCGCTTTTCTTCAAAATGGCGATATATTCTGCTGATCGCGCAGTGAGGTAGTGATATGGTCCATTATCCTAAAAATTCATGGGCTATTATCCTGGCAATCTTTGCTCAGCCGTTGTATTACCTGACTTTAATTTCCATTTTTATAACATTCGTTCAACATTGAGTTGCGAGCATGATCTGGATCACAAATGTATAGAAATTTTGCGTTGATAAAAAATGAATGAGCTAGTTGTTTGTTATATAACCGGATAATTGCCCAGCAAAATGCAGTTTATGCGGTGTTAACGGCGGGTTAAATAGCTAAATACGGACCATAACCCAGAGTGAGGCTATGGTCGTGAGAAAGGCGCTCAGGCGTAGACTTTTTCTTTGAATTCGCAAAGGTCTTCAATCAGGCAAGAGCCGCAGCGCGGCTTGCGAGCGATACAGGTGTAACGGCCGTGCAGAATAAGCCAGTGATGGCAGTCGACCTTAAACTCGGCGGGAACGACCTTCAGAAGCTTCTCTTCAACCTGTTCGACGTTTTTCCCGGGAGCGAATTGCGTCCGGTTGCAAACACGGAAGATATGGGTATCCACGGCGATCGTCGGCCAGCCAAAGGCGGTATTCAGCACCACGTTGGCGGTTTTGCGGCCCACGCCGGGCAATGCCTCCAGCGCCGCTCTGTCCTCTGGTACCTCGCCGTTGTGCTGCTCCAGCAGGATACGGCAGGTTTTGATGACGTTTTCCGCTTTGCTGTTAAACAGGCCGATGGTCTTGATATAGGATTTCACGCCCTCCACCCCCAGCGCCAGCATCGCCGCGGGCGTGTTGGCCACCGGGTAGAGTTTGGCTGTCGCTTTATTGACGCTCACGTCGGTTGCCTGCGCCGAGAGCAGGACGGCAATCAGCAGCTCAAACGGCGAGCTGAAGTGCAGCTCGGTGGTGGGGTGGGGATCGTTGTCCCGCAGCCTGGTCAGGATCGCCAGGCGTTTGGCTTTGTTCATGTTACGCTTTCCCTGTCGCGTCAGACGGGGCGACAGCGTCGGCCCGGGCCGCCTGCGCCTTCCGCTGCTTGCTACGTTCATCGATAAGGTATTTTACCGCCAGCATCATGCCGAGGCCAATAAAGGCGCCTGGCGGCAGCATAGCCAGCAGGAAAGGGGTGTCCGTATGGAAAACCTCGATGCGCAGCACCTTTGCCCAACTGCCAAGCAGGCTGACGGCGCCGTCAAACAGCGTGCCATTGCCAAGGATTTCGCGCAGGGAGCCCAGCACGAACATCGCGCCGGTGGCCCCCATACCGATAGAGAAACCGTCCAGCGCCGACAGCGCCGGCCCTTTTTTGGCGGCAAAGGCTTCGGCACGGCCTACCACGATGCAGTTGGTGACGATAAGCGGGATAAATATCCCCAGCGACTGATACAGACCGAACGCATAAGCGTTGATCAGCATCTGCACCACGCTCACTACCGAGGCGATGATCATCACGTAGATCGGGATGCGGATCTCCGCCGGGGTCCAGCGGCGCAGGCTGGAGATGGTCAGGTTGGTCAGGGTCAGCACCAGGGTGGTCGCCAGACCCAGCCCAAGGGCGTTGGTGGCCGTCGAGGTGACTGCCAGCAGGGGACACATCCCTAACAGCTGAACCAGAGCGGAGTTGTTTTTCCACAGACCCTGGACGATGACGTCTTTAACTTCGCTCATGGTTACTCTCCACAGGCGCTGAATTCAGGAAGTTGCGCAGGCAGCGTTTGTGCATACAGGCCTGCGCGCTTAACGGCATTGACCACCGCCCGGGGGGTGATGGTGGCGCCGGTGAACTGGTCAAAATCGCCGCCGTCTTTTTTGACCGCCCAATGGCTGTCGCCCTGACCGTGGATGGCTTTCCCGGCAAAATGGGTGATCCAGTCCGACAGGCGAAGCTCGATTTTATCCCCCAGACCCGGGGTCTCATGATGCTCGGTCACGCGGGTGCCGAGGACCGTGCCGCTAAAATCGGCGGCCACCAGCAGCTGGATCGCTCCGGAATAGCCGTCCGGCGCGGTGGCTTCCATGACCGCGCCAATCGGCTGATCGTTATTTTTGGCAATCCACACTTTATGCTGGCCTTTGCCCAGCGCCGGGGCGCTGACCAGATAGCAGCTCTTAAGCAGATCGTTATTATAGCGGTCGGCAGGTAAAACCTGGTCGAATAACGCTTTCTGCTGCAGGGCCGCCTGCTGGTCGATGGTGCTTTTGGTCAGCTCATTGATCGCCGCCGTTAGCCCGGTGGAGCCGGCGGCAAAAAGCGCCAACGTGACGCCGTGTTTTCGCATCGTTTTTAACATCATCGTTCTCTCAACGGTGGCCATACACGCGCGGGCGCGTGTAGTAATCGATCAGCGGCACGGTAATATTCGCCAGCAGAACGGCAAACGCCACACCGTCCGGGTAACCGCCGAAGCTGCGAATAAGCCACACCAGCAGGCCGGCGAGGGCGCCGAAGATCAGACGTCCGCGGTTGGTTGTCGAGGCCGTCACCGGGTCGGTCAGAATAAAGAAGGCGCCAAGCATGGTGGCCCCGGAGAATAAATGCATCTGCGGCGAGGCCAGACTCTGCGGCGAGAAGATCCAGCCGAGGGTTGCGCACAGGCCAAGGCTGACGAGGAAGCTGACCGGGATATGCCAGCGGATCGCCTTCTGCCACAGCAGGAACAGACCGCCCGCCAGCCAGGCGATATTCACCCACTGCCAGCCCAGACCCGCCAGAGCGCCGCCGTAAACCGGCAACTGCAGTACCTGCTGGACGCTATGCCCGGCATGCAGGGAGGTTTTGAAAGTATCCAGCGGGGTGGCCTGACTGATGCCGTCGATACCCAGCCGCAGGGCGGCCATGTCGCCTCCGGCGGCGGTACGACCGGTGAAGATCATCTGCAGCGTATCGCTGAACGTCGGGATATGGGCGGCAATCTCGTAAGAAGGCAGCCAGGAGGTCATCTGCACCGGGAACGAAATCAGCAGCACGACGTAGCCGATCATCGCCGGGTTGAAAGGGTTATGGCCGAGTCCACCGTACAACTGCTTGGCGATCACTACGGCAAAGGCGGTGCCGAGCACCACCATCCACCAGGGGGCCAGCGGCGGAATACTCACCGCCAGCAGCAGGCCGGTGAGCAGGGCGGAGTTATCCCTCAGGGTGGCCGCAACAGGCTGTTTGCGCAGTTTGAGAATAGCGGCTTCCGTTGCCCAGGCCGTCAGGGCGGCGAGGACAATCTGCAGGACGGTGCCCCAGCCGAAAAACCACGTCTGGATCACAATACCAGGCACGGCGGCGAGCAGCACCAGCAGCATAATGCGCGAGGTCTGCCGCTGGTTATGGGTATAGGGGGAGCTTGCGATTCTGAAAACCATTTATTCCTCGTTAACTGCCTGCTGTGTTGCTTTGCGCGCCTGAACGCGAGCGATCGCCGCGGCGACGGCCGCTTTGCGTGGGTCGTCATTGGCTGCGGTTGACGCAATATCCGCCTGGGCAGCCTGCTGTTCGGCTTTGCGCGCTTTGGCGCGGGCGATAGCGGCTTCCACCGCCGCCTTGCGTGGGTCGACCGGCTCGGCTGGCGGGGTTTCCGCCGGCGCGGCCTGCTGTTCGGCTTTGCGCGCTTTGGCGCGGGCGATAGCGGCTTCCACCGCGGCCTTGCGCGGGTCGACCGGCTCGGCTGGCGGGGTTTCCGCCGGCGCGGCCTGCTGCTGCGCTTTACGCGCCCGGGCTTCGGCCTTCCGCGCTTCGCGGGCGGCAATCGCCTCGCTGTTGTCCGGTCTGGCGCCGGCCTGAATCACGATAGGCTGCGCGGCGTCGCGCTGTTTATCACGTACCCGGGCCAGGGCGGCGTTAATCGCATCCTGATCTTTGGCGGCTGGCTGGACGGCGGCTTTTTTATGCCGCTCGGCGCGGGCCGCTTTCTCACGCTCCAGGCGCGCCTGTCGGGCCTCGAATCGCGCCTTGGCTTCCGCAGCGCGCTGCTCTTCCAGACGAATCGCCGCGATCTCGGCTTTCTCCTGGCGGAAGTACTGCACCAGTGGAATATTGCTTGGGCATACCCACGCGCACGCGCCGCATTCGATGCAGTCCGCCAGATTGTGAGCGGTGGCTTTATCGTGCTGCTGGCCTTTACTGAACCAGTACAGCTGCTGCGGCAGCAGATCGGCCGGGCAGGCGTCGGCGCAGGCGCTACAGCGAATGCAGCCTTTTTCTTCCTGCGGCTCGCCCATTTCGCTGGCGGAGGGCGCTAAGAGACAGTTGGTGATCTTCACTACCGGGACGTCGAGCCCCGGCAGAGTAAAGCCCATCAGCGGACCGCCCATGATCACCATCGGCTCAGCGCTGGCGCAGAATCCGGCGTCGTTCAACAGATGGCGCACCGGCGTGCCAAGGCGCGCCCAGACATTGCCCGGCCGGGTTACCGCCTCGCCGGTGAGGGTGACCACGCGCTCGGTTAACGGTTCGCCGTCAATTACCGCGCGTTTCACCGCGTAGGCTGTACCGACGTTCTGCATTAGCACGCCAATGTCCGAAGAACGACCGCCGTGCGGCACCTGTTTGCCGGTGAGAATCTGGGTGAGCTGCTTGGCGCCACCGGAGGGGTATTTGGTGGGGATCACGCGCAGCGAAATGCCATGGGCGTCGCAGAGTACCGCCCGCAGCATGGAGATGGCCTGCGGCTTATTGTCTTCAA
>ERZ781275.2111-NODE-2111-length-9764-cov-3.146256_pt1 | contig 9764 bp, 8 predicted proteins | sample MGYA00375853_ERZ781275 | MGnify/ENA primary metagenome ERZ781275 (study PRJEB29790, sample SAMN03653691) | human gut metagenome | host: Homo sapiens | place: USA: Dallas, Texas | collected 2012-07-23 | study: EMG produced TPA metagenomics assembly of the Gut...
ATAACTCAAAATGTTCATATTAAATTTTCAGAACAATTTACACAAGTAATTGGATTAGGTGGGCATGATAGTGAAAGTATTGGAAAATATAAGTTATTGTTCTTTATTGATTGTTTGTTAAATCGTTATTATCATAAGTACATAGTAAATAATTAAAGTAGAAGTACAGTTATTTGGATAAATAACTGTACTTTATTTTTAAAGGATATTTTTAGGTGTTAAAGAAAAAATATCTTGAGAGAAATAATATTTTATATATCTTTTATATTTGATATCATATATAATATATCGGTGGTGGTGATTAGATGGAATTAGATGAATTATTAAATAAAAATCAAAAAGAAGCAGCAACATATCTTGATAGTCATTTGAGAATAATTGCTGGAGCAGGATCTGGAAAAACACGGGTGGTAACGTATCGAATTGCTTATTTGATTGATGAAATCGGTGTTGACCCGCGAAAAATCCTAGCTATTACTTTTACTAATAAAGCGGCAAACGAGATGAAAGAACGAATTACATCATTATTAGGACCTCATGCATTAGGTTCGTTAGTTTGCACAATTCATTCATTATGTGTCCGAATATTAAGACGACATATTAATGTGATTAATTATCCAAGTAATTTTATGATTATGGATGAAGAAGATCAAAAAGCATTAATTAAAAAAATTTATAATAATTTAGATATTGATGCAAAAACAATCAGTATTAAAAGTATGATTGCATCCATTTCAAATTATAAAATGGCTAATATTGATCCTGAACGAGCAATGGAATTAGCAGGTCAGTTTCAAGGTGAAATAAAGAAAGCTAAAGTATATAAAGAATATCTTGAATATCAAGAAAATCATTTTATGCTTGATTTTGATGATCTTTTATTAAAAGCAGTATATATTTTTGAAAATTATCCAGATGTATTAGAAAAATGGCAGCATAAATTTCAATACATCCATGTTGATGAATTTCAAGATGTTGGCAATATTGAATATCGTTTAGTTAAATTGATGTCACAAGATGCAATTACTTGTGTTGTAGGCGATCCTGATCAAACCATCTATTCATTTAGAGGGGCTAATGTTAATTATATTCTTGATTTTGATAAAGATTTCAAACCTTGTAAAACAGTGATTTTAGACCAAAATTATCGCTCTACGGGAAATATTTTAAATATTTCCAATAGCTTAATTCGTAAAAATCGAAATCGATTAGAAAAAGACCTTTATACTGAGGCTACTGGTGGTAGTGAAGTTATTCATTATATGGGAAAGAGTGAACAGGAAGAAGCAGATTATATTTGTAGCCAGATTGAAAAAATAATTAGTGAAGTTGACGGAGTCAATTATCGCGATTTTGCAATTTTATATCGTGCTAATTATTTATCTCGAACAATTGAACAGAGTATGATTAGTCATGGAATAGATTACCGGATTTTTGGTGGTTTGAAATTCTTTAGTCGAAAAGAAGTTAAAGATGCATTGAGCTATCTGCAGTTAGTATGTAATGATGAAGATCTTGCATTCGAACGAATTATCAATGTTCCTGCTCGGGGAATTGGAAAAAAAACATTAGAAAATATTCAATTAGTAGCTTTGAATAATCAGGTTAGTTTGTATGAGGCGTTGACACTATTTAGTGATCAAATTAAGCTGTCATCAAAAGCCAAAAAAGAAATAATCACATTGGTTAAAGCTGTTGAAACAGCAAAACAGTCAAGTCTGCCGCTTCATGAAATGTTTGAAAATTTGATGAACGATGTTGGATATATTGATATGTTGAAAAAGGATTTAGAAGATAATCGAATTGATAATATTCATGAGTTACAACGGTCAATTTATGAATTTCAAAATCAAAATCCTGATATTGCAACAATTGAAAATTATTTACAAGAAATTTCATTATATACAGATAATGATAATTTGGATGATGGACAATATGTCAGTCTGATGTCAATTCATATGGCTAAAGGTCTAGAGTTTGATTACGTTTTTGTTTTAGGTTTATCGGAAGGGATTTTCCCAAGTTTCAGAGCATTAAGCGAATCAGATGAAGGATTAGAGGAAGAGCGGCGTTTGGCTTATGTTGCTTTTACTCGAGCAAGAAAACAATTGTTTTTGACAGATAGTGAAGGTTTTAGTTTTGTAACAGATTCTCCTAAAATTTCAAGTCGCTTTATTGATGAAATCGGGAGTGAGGGGATTAAGCATGTAGGAACAAAGCCACGATTTAAAACAGCAAACTTTATTAATACAGCTCCAACTAAAGAAGAATTAGTAGGGAATAATGAAGTGACTGACTGGTCAAATGGGGACTTTGTTTTACATGATACTTTTGGTAAAGGTGTTGTTGTTAAAGTCAATGGTAATACTTTAGATATAGCTTTTGAATTGCCTGCTGGTTTAAAGACTTTGATGGCAAATCACAAAGCATTAAAGAAACTAACAAATTAATGTGCTAAACGCACATTTTTTGTTTTATAGTTATACGTATTTTGGTATAATAGTTAAGATTAAATTAGGAGTGAGATAATGGATGATTTAAGTAGATATAAGGAACTAAAAGCAACAATTTTATATCATAATGATCGTTATTACAATCAAGATAATCCAGAGATTACCGATTATGAATACGATATGATGATGCAGGAATTAAAAGGATTAGAACAAAAACACCCTGAATATATTGCTAGTGATTCACCGACTCAAAAAGTAGGTGGTAGTGCAAAGCGTGAAGCTGGTGTACTCGTACGTCATAATGTGCCGATGTTATCATTGCAGGATGTATTTTCTAAGGAATATGCAAGAACAACTGGTAGATCCGACTTTTGTAGTTGAATACAAGATTGATGGGTTGTCAATGGCATTGCGCTATGTCAATGGTAAGCTTGATGTTGCTGTTACTCGTGGTGATGGTGTCTTACAAGGTGAAGATGTTACTGTTAATGCTAAAGTAATCAAGGATGTAAAAAATATTTTAAAAGAACCGATTGAATATCTTGAAGTCCGTGGTGAAGTCTATATGACCAATGAAGCATTTGATAAAGTTAATGAAATTCAGGAAATTAAAGGGAAGAAACTTTTTGCGAATCCTCGCAACTGCGCTGCTGGAACGTTAAGACAGCTTGATAGTTCAATTACTAAAGAGAGAAATTTATCAATGTTTGTTTTTAATATTCAAGATGCTAAAGGCAGAGAATTTACAAGCCACAGTGAAGGATATGAATATTTAAAACGGCAAGGAATTAAAATCATTGAAGATTATAAAATTTGTAAAACAGCTAAAGAGGTTTGGGAGGCAATTGAGGCGATTGGTGAAAATCGTGATAAACTTGGATATGATATTGATGGTGCTGTTGTTAAAATCGATAGTTTTGCTGATCGACAAAAACTCGGAGCAACAGCTAAAGTACCTCGTTGGGCAGTAGCTTATAAATATCCGCCTGAAGAAAAAGAAACAAAATTATTAGCAATCGAATTGTCAGTAGGTAGAACTGGAAGAATAACTCCAACAGCCATTTTTGAACCAATTCGTTTATGTGGAACGACTGTATCTCGAGCAACTTTACATAATCAGGATTTTATCGATGATCTAGATGTGCGGATTGGTGATACGATCGTTGTTTATAAATCTGGTGAGATAATTCCCAAGGTTAAAGGAGTCGTTAAAGAAAAACGCCCCGCTGATAGTGCTCCATATGTAATTGGCAATACTTGTCCAGTCTGTGGAGCTCCAGCTGTACGTGAAGGTGATAATGCGGATATAAAATGCACGAATCATAGCTGTCCAAGTAAGTTAGTTAGAAATATTGTTAACTTTGTTGGACGTGATGCTATGGATATTAAAGGTTTTGGCTTTGCTTATGTAGAAACATTAGTGGATCATGGTTATTTAAAAGATTTAAGTGATATTTATGGTTTAATTGATAAACGTCAGGAATTACTTGATAAAAAAATTATTGGTTTAGTTAAAAGTACAGATAATTTATTAAATGCAATTGAAGGTAGTAAAAATAATGATGCAATTAAATTGCTAACGAGTTTGGGGATTAGTAATGTGGGAAAATCTGCCGCTAAAAGTTTAATGAAAAAATTTAAAAGTATTGATAATTTGATGAAAGCTAGTTATGCTCAGTTGATTGAAGTCAATGATATTGGTGATATTAGTGCTATGGCAATTATAAATTACTTTAAGAATCCTGATAATCAGGCAGTTGTTCAACGTTTAAAAGAGTATGGAGTTAATATGAATATTATCGAAGCTCAAGATGGCGATGAACGTTTTGATGGCAAAACATTTGTCGTAACAGGGACATTACCAACTCTTTCAAGGAAAGCCGCAAGTGAATTGATTGAGAAGCATGGCGGTAAAGTCTCAGGTTCGGTGTCCAAAAAAACGGATTACTTATTAGCTGGTGAAAATGCGGGAAGTAAACTTACCAAGGCCCAAAATTTGGGAATTAATGTAATTAGTGAAGAAACTTTACTAGAGATGGTGAAGTAGCTAAAATAGTGTTATAATGCACTGTATAAAGGAGGAACACTAGAATGAAAAAAATAGTGGCTTTATTAGCGATAGCATTGGTGCTGAGCGGTTGTAGTGATGCTAAAGAGACCGTTGAAAATCAAACAGCAAATGATGTATCCACTACCGATAGTTTAGATGATTCATTTTATCGAGTAGTTAATCTTAATACGAATTTAAGTCGAGAAGATTATTATACTGCTTTTGGAAATACTATGGATTTTCAAACAATTGGACGAGAATTACAGATTTTATCTACTGATCATTTCTCAACTAATGATTATTATATGTCTGAAGGGCAATATCTTAAAACGGATGATATGAATCAATTATTAAAACGCTCTGAGGATACTAGTAAATATCCTTATACCTTACAAGCACAGCGGGGAACTACTATTGGCGGAGTTGCAAATCCAATCATGGTAAGTACAGTGCATGAACAAGATTATTATGAAAAAAACGGATCTGAATATGTCTTAAAGGGTCTATCATTAGCAATCGTACTAGATCCTCGTGATGAAAAAAATGAACGTTTAGACACCTCATTAGATGAATCGTTAGTTGTTGATTTTGGGCGTGAAGCAATTAGTAAATTATACAAATATTTACAGAGTAAAAAAGACTTAAAAGATATTCCTGCTAATATTTGTGTTTATTATGCGACTAATACTAACGAAAGTGATATTAATGGTCGTTATATTTTAAAAAGTTATTGTGATGGCAGTGTGGGAAATATTGAAACATTAGATTACAAAAATTATATGTTTACAAGTACAGAAGCAACTGCTGCTGATGAAGATACAGCATCACAATTTGAAATTTTTAAAAGTAATATGAAAAAAGCTGCAACTGAGGCAGTTGGTGTAATTGGCTATGGTCGTTATAAAAATGGTCAGATTCAGTCAATGAAAATAAATTTAAAAGTAAATATTAAAACATATACTGAATTGCTTTATTTGATTTCTACTGCAGCTGATGAATTAAATACTCAATTTAGTGGTTTTGATATTAAAGTATTAGTTAGTTCACAAGATCAACTAGAGGCATTGATTGTTAAAGATAAAGGTGAAGATGCGAAGAGTATCTTGTTGTATTAGGAGGTAATTTATGGAAAATAAAGAAGAAATGTTAAAAAAGCTTGGATTGAAAACAATGTTTAATATTACTGATGCAGAAATGCCAGAGTTAGTAGAAGAATATGAGATTTTTATGAATCACGTTGCCGTATTAGAGAAAATAGACACTGATGGTAAGGCACCATTAGCATATCCTTATGAAATTGAGACATGCTTTTTACGTGATGATGAACCGATTGATGTAATAAGCCGAGAAGATGTTTTAAAAAATGCTAAGAGTGTTCAAGATAATCAAATTAAAGTACCAAAGGTGGTGGGATAATGAAAGTTTATTCAATTGAAGAATTGCATAATTTAATCGTTAATCAAGAAATAGATTTAAATGAATATTATTATGATTTATTTAAAGAAGTGGAATTTCAACAAAATCGCTTAAATGCATTTGTTACAATCACTAAAACTCAAGCAATGGATAATATTAAAGAACTTAAAATATCTGATGAAGAAATATTGAAAGGGATTCCTGGAGTATTTAAAGATAATTACAATACTAAAGGAATTAAAACGACAGCTTCAAGTAAAATGCTAGAGGATTATGTACCAGTTTACGATGCTGCGGTTGTTGAAAAATTATATAATGAAGGTGTTAGTTTAATTGGTAAATCAAGTATGGATGAGTTAGCAATGGGTGGTACTAACAAATCCGCTCTAACTGGGCCTGTATATAATCCGTGGGATTCATCAAGGATAGCGGGAGGATCATCAGGTGGCAGTGCAGCACTTGTTGGTAGTGGGGTTGTTCCATTTGCCTTAGGTAGTGATACCGGAGATTCAATTCGTAAACCGGCTGGATTCTGTGGTGTAGTTGGTTTCAAGCCAACTTGGGGAAGAATTTCAAGATTTGGTGTTATTCCTTATGCTTCAAGTTTAGATCACGTAGGTGCTTTTACTCGAAATGTTCGTGATATGGCAATTGTAACTGAAGCATTAGCTGGTCGTGATGAAAGAGATATGACTTCAAGCACACGGCCAGTACCACATTATTTAAAAGAATTGAATAGTGATATTAGGAATATGAAAATTGCTGTTTTAAAAACAGTTAGTAATGAAATTAGAAATGATGATATTAAAAATAATTTCAACCATGTAGTTGCAACCTTAAAACAATTAGGGGCATGTGTCGAAGAGGTAGAAATTCCAGTTCATCTAGCTAAAGCAATTTTACCAACTTACACGATTATCGCTAATAGTGAAGCAACAAGTAATCATTCGTGCTTAGATGGAATTAAGTATGGTGATCGGCAACCTGGTTCATCAACTGACGAAGTAATGATTAATTCTCGAACTGATGGATTTGGTACTCATATTAAACGTCGTTTTATTTTAGGAAATTTAGCCTTAGCTACAGAAAATCAGGAACGGATGTTTAGAAAAGCTCAACGAGTACGTCGTTTGATTGTAGAAGAATTAAATAAAATTTATGATAATTATGATATTATTTTGACTCCTAATGGTGGTAGTGTAGCCCCAAAACTTGATGAAGCAAATGATGATCGCCTATCAGATGAATACTTGATTTTAGAAAATCATTTAGCTTTAGGAAATTTTGCTGGGACGCCAAGTATTTCAATTCCGTCTGGTTTTAGTGAAGGAATGCCGATTGCTATAAATCTGATGGGACGTTTATTTGAAGAACAAACAGTATTAAATGTCGCTTATGCTTTAGAACAAGCATTAGGATTTGAAAATCAATATTCAAGAGAGGGGTAGAGAGAATGAATTTTGAAACTGTTATTGGATTAGAAGTTCATTGTGAACTTAAAACAAAATCGAAAATGTTTTCTGGGGCCCCAGTAACATTTGGTGAGGCACCAAATACAAATGTCAATATCGTCGATATGGGGATGACAGGGGCAATGCCGGTACTAAATAAATCTGGTGTTGAATTTGCGATACGGGTATGTAGTGCTTTAAATATGGAAATAGATGAACTGGTACAATTTGATCGTAAAAATTATTACTATTCAGATTTACCAAAAGGATTCCAAATTACGCAAGATCGTTTCCCAATTGGGCGAAATGGAACAATGAAGATTGAGGTAAATGGTCAAACACAAGTAATTGAAATTGAAAGATTACATATGGAAGAAGATACTGCAAAACAATTACACTTTGACGATTATTCATTAATTGATTATAACCGAGCTGGTATTCCGTTAATTGAAATTGTTACTAAACCGACGATCCGCAGTGGTGCGGCAGCAGCTGCCTATTTAGAAAGATTAAGACAAATTTTCTTATTTACAGAAGTTAGTGATGCTAAAATGGAAGAAGGCTCAATGAGATGCGATGTCAATGTATCAATTCGACCATATGGTAGTGAAAAATTTGGTACAAGAACAGAAATTAAAAATTTAAATTCAATTTCAAATGTACAAAAAGCAATTGAATTTGAAGTTGCTCGACAAGAGAAAGTCTTAATTAGTGGTGGTGAGGTACTCCAAGAAACACGCCGTTATGATGAAGATAGTAAAGAAACTGTAGTAATGAGAGCTAAAGGTGATGCAGTAGATTACAAATATTACCCAGAACCAAATATTTTACCTATTCGATTGAATCATCAATGGGTTGAAGGGATTATTGAAAGAATTCCAGAGATGCCAGAATCACGAGTAGCTCGATACATAAATGAATACAAAATTCCTAAAACTGATGCATTGATACTTGTTCAAACTAAAGAAGTTTCGGATTTCTTTGATGCGACAGTTGCTTATACTAAGCATTATAAAATTGCATCTAACTGGTTATTAGGCGAGGTACAAGCATATTTAAATAAAAATAATTTGATTATTACAGATACTAATATAACTCCTGAGTATTTAGCAAAAATGATCAATTATATTCAAGATGGAACAATCTCAAGTAAACAAGGAAAGAAAGTGTTTGAAATCTTGATGAATGAAGGTAAAGATCCAGAAATTATTATTGAAGAAAATAATATGAAACAAATTTCTTCACCGGAAGAATTAACTAAAATTATTAATGAAGTTCTTGATAATAATCCTCAATCAATTGAAGATTATAGCAATGGTAAAGATCGAGCTGTGGGATTCTTAGTTGGACAAATTATGAAAAAAACCGGTGGTCAAGCTAATCCTGGTCTTACAAGTAAATTACTAATTGAACTATTGAAACAAAGAATTTCATAATGTACAAATAATTCTATATTTGGTACAATGGTTGAAGGAGGATATAAATATGTCTCAAAGAAAAAGATTTAGTTTTGATGATGAAGTAGATGATACAATTGATCTATCAAAAGATGATCTTAAAAATTCATCAATAACTAATAATGATAAACCTTCAAACGACAATGTCTTTGCTGATGAAGATGGTTTAGATGCCAAAGCTTATCCTACTGATAACGGGGGAGATAAATCAATGAAAAACAAGAAGAAACGCAAGTTTAAAATTAAGAAATGGCAAATTGCATTAATTGCTTTTCTATCAATAATTATTGTGTTCGTCATCTATGTATTTGTTGCTGGAGGAAATGATGGACCAGTTTATGGTGATCGTTGTGCTTCTTTAATTGCAATTGACAAAAGTAAATTTACAGGAGTTGAAGATGCAATCAAAGCAGACCCAAGCGTTAATAGTATCAATATTGAAGTAGATTGTCGAATTGTTAAAATTAGTATGAATTTTGTTGATAATACTTCTTCAGATACTGCTAAACAACTGGCAACAAACGCCTTACACACATTAGATGATACTTTAGGTGAAAATAAGGAAGAAGGTAGAGCATATAGTAATTTATTTACTACTGCTAATGGCCGTGGACAATACAACGTAGAGTTTGTTCTAACGAGCAATGGTGATACTAATTTCCCTATATTTGGTACTAAACATCCAAATAGTGATGATATTACTTTTACTGGAGCTAATGTAGTTGATCAAGCTGCAACTGATCGTGCGGCTAATACGAACGCTAATCAATAGACGAGCATGGCTCGTCTTTATTTATGAGGAGGACTAAATGAAAAAAAATGATTATTTTTATGGTGAATGCACAGATTTAACTCACGATGGTCAAGGAGTTGTTAAGATTGATAACTTTACATACTTTGTAAAAGGTATGCTTACGGGTGAAAGAGGACGGCTAAA